>Ga0065721_10006431_pt1 | contig 17191 bp, 18 predicted proteins | sample Mesricmetagenome_FD_59108 | JGI IMG/M metagenome (GOLD analysis project Ga0065721, IMG submission 59108) | Mesophilic microbial community from rice straw/compost enrichment Sample: eDNA_1 v2 (version 2) | ecosystem: Engineered > Solid waste > Grass > Composting > Bioreactor | place: USA: Davis... | reverse complement strand
TATTTAGGGGGCCACGTTCAAACCGGGCGCGTAGCATGACAGACGAGGCCGTCAAGGTTTCCAGCACGCAGGAAAAGGCGGTCGACGGGGCCGAGGCGCAGGTCACACGGCTGCAGCCCCTCAAGCGTCTGCTGCCGTTCGTCCTGCGCTATCCCTTGCGCCTGACGCTGACGGTCGCGTTCCTGCTCACCTCGGCCATCGCCTCGCTCTCGATACCCGCCATGCTCGGCGGCGTCATCGACGACGGGTTCCTCGAGCAGAACCTCGACAATATCGCGCGCTACGGGTGGGTGATCGTGGGCATCGCCGTGATCATGGCGGTGGCGAGCGGGGCCCGGTTCTATTTCATCTCGGTCATCGGCGAGCGCGTGGTGGCGGATCTGCGCCTGGCGGTGTTCTCGCACCTGCTTTCGCTGGACACGCGCTTCTTCGACACGCACCGAGTGGGTGAACTGACTTCGCGGCTCAATGGGGACACCACCGTCATCCGCGGGGCGGTGGGGTCGAGCGCGTCGCTGGCGCTGCGCTCGCTCGTCACCATCGTCGGCGCGCTCATCATGATGTTCCTGACGAGCCCGATCCTGACGCTGGCGGTCGTGGTCGTCGGACCCGCGATCCTCTTGCCGATCATCGCCTATGCGCGCCGGCTGCGGCGCATGTCGCGCAACACGCAGGATGCGCTGGCCGAGCTGTCGGCCATGGCAACGGAGATGCTGGGGGCCAACCGCACGGTCAAGTCGTTCACGCAGGAGGACCAGCAGCGGGCCAGCTACGCCGAGCGGAGCGAAGCGAGCTACACGGCCGAGGTCAAGCGCCTCTTCGCCCGGTCGGCGCTGGTCGCGCTCGTCATCTTCCTTGGCACCTCGGCCATCGTCTTCATGGTCTGGTGGGGCGCGCGCTCGGTCTTCGAGGGCACGGCGACCGCCGGCCAGCTTGCCCAGTTTCTCGTCTATGCGCTGATGGCCTCGGGCGCGCTCACCAACCTCTCGGAGGTGATGGGCAACCTCAATACGGTCGCGGGCGCGACCGAGCGGCTGATCGAGCTTCTCGATACCGAGCCCGGCATCCGCGTGGCCGCCGAGCCCAAGCCCATGCCGCAGCCGCCGGCGGGCACGCTCGCCTTCGAGCATGTGGAGTTCAGCTACGGACCCGACGGCGACGGACCGGTGCTGCACGACCTTTCCTTTGCCGTGGGGGCGGGGCAGACGGTGGCGCTGGTCGGCGCGTCCGGCTCGGGCAAGTCGACGATCCTCTCGCTCCTGCAGCGCTTCTACGACGTCACTGCAGGCGCGGTGAAGGTGGACGGGCTCGACGTGCGCGATGTCGAGCCCAAGGAGCTGCGCCGGCGCATCGCCTATGTGGAGCAGGAGCCGACGATCTTTGCCGGCACCATCGCCCAGAACATCCGCTTCGGCAAACCCGACGCGAGCGAGGACGAGGTGCGGGCGGCCGCGCGCGCGGCGCTGGTCGACGATTTCGTCGCCGAGCTGCCGGAAGGCTACGACACCGTCGTCGGCGAGCGCGGCGTGATGCTTTCGGGCGGGCAGAAGCAGCGGCTCGCCATCGCCCGCGCCATCCTCAAGAACGCACCGATCCTGCTGCTCGACGAAGCAACGAGCGCCCTCGATGCGCGCAGCGAAAAGGCGGTGCAGACGGCGCTCGACCATCTGCGCGAAGGGCGCACCACCCTCGTCATCGCCCACCGGCTCGCCACAATCCGCGACGCCGATTCCATCCTCGTCATCGATGCCGGCCGGCTCATCGACCAGGGCACGCATGACGAGCTCGTCGCCAAGGGCGGGCGCTATGCCGAGCTCGCCCGCCTGCAGTTCCGCCTGCCGGAGGCGGCGGAATAAGGTCTTGCCCCGCAGGGGAATCGCCCTTAATCCTGTGGCCGCTGACGGTTCCGCCATGACGCGCGGATGAAAAGGGAACACCGGTGCGGACTACCCATCAGGGGCCAAGACCGGGGCTGCCCTCGCAACTGTAAGCGGCAAGCCAACCGCCATGACCACTGGCCTTGCGGCCGGGAAGGGGCGGGACGCGACGGAGCCGCAAGCCAGGAGACCTGCCGTTCGCAATCATCCACGAGCCGGACGAGGTGTGCCGGCGGGAGGCGCGAATGGTTTCCGGCACGCAACGCGTGATCGCCCCACATCGATTGCCTTCTCCCATCGGGAGAGGGCACGCGATTGGCTGAGACGGTCTTCCAGCCCATCCTAATTCACGTCGCCGAGCGGCACAGTCTGTTCGGTACGCCCGCCCGCGCACTCCACAATGGTTCGTCCACTGGGGTCGCGCCGCGGCCCGCGCCATCCTCATCATTCCCCGGAGACCACCCGATGCGCCGCTTCAGACTTGCGCTCCTTATTGCACTTGGCATCGCCCTGCCGGCATTGGCCGCCCCGACGGTCTATCCGCTGACCATCGAAAACGGCCCCCATACGCTGACCTTCGAGAAGGCGCCGGAGCGCGCGGTGACGTTCAACGGCCATGCCACGGAGCTCATGCTGGCACTGGGGCTCGCCGACCGAATGGTCGGCACCGCCTACATGAACCATCCGGTGCTCGAGAGCCTCAAGGCCAAGTACGACACTATTCCCGTCCTGGCCGAGCAGTCGCCCTCGCTCGAAGTCGTGCTCGGCGTCGAGCCGGACTTCGCGTTCGGGCGCCTGAGCGCCTTCCGCGACACGGCGGTCGCACCGGTGCCGGTGCTGCAGGAGCTGGGCATCGAGGCCTATGCGGTTACCGGCACGCTGATCAAAAGCGCGACCATGGAGGACGTCTACCTCGACATCGCCAATCTCGGGGCGATCTTCGACGTCAACGACGAAGCCGAAGCGCTGATCGAAACCCTGCGAGAGGAAATCGCCGAGGTGACGGCGGTGATCGAAGGTGTCGAGGAGCCGGTGACCGTCATGGTCTACGACAGCGGGACCGACGCCATCTACACCACCGGGAAAGCGCTGCAGACGCACCTCATAGAGCTTGCCGGCGGAATCAACGTCTTTGCCGATCTCGACGAGACGTGGGCGAACGTCAGCTGGGAGGAGGCGGTGGCCAAGGCGCCGCAGGTCATCGTCATCAACGACTACGGGCGGGTGAGCGCCGAGGAGAAGATCTCGTTCCTCAAATCCAATCCGGCGCTCGCCACGATTCCCGCCATTGCCCACGAGCGCTTCGTCGTCATGCCGCTACCGAGCGCCTTCGAGGGGGTGCGCAATCCGGATGCGGTGCGCACCCTGGCGCGGGGCTTTTATCCCGAGCTCTTCCGATGAGCGGGGAGGCGGCGGAGCGGGCGCTCGATGGGACTACGACGGCGCGCGTCGGTTTCGGGGCGCTGGTTGCAGCGCTCGCCGTCGGGCTCTTCGCGACCATGACGGCGGCGGTCGCCATCGGCCCGGTGCCGCTGCCGGCTCATCGGGTCTGGCAGATCGTCCTCGCGCAGCTCTTCGCAGGCGAGGGCGACTGGAGCGCGGCGCAGGCCAACATCGTCATGATGCTGCGCCTGCCGCGCGTGCTGCTGGCGGGGATGGTCGGAGCGGGGCTTGCGGCGGTCGGCGTCACCATGCAGGCGGTGGTGCGCAATCCCATGGCCGACCCCTATATCCTCGGCATCTCCTCGGGCGCGTCGGTCGGCGCGGTGCTGGTGTTGGGGCTCGGCTGGCTTGCCTTCGCCGGTGCTTTCGCCGTCTCGCTCGGAGCGTTCCTCGGCGCTATGCTGGCACTGGTGCTGGTCTATCTCGTCGCCCATGCCGGCGCAACGATCTCGCCGCTGCGGCTGGTGCTTGCGGGCATGGCCGCGTCCTATACGCTTTCCGGCCTCACCAGCCTCATCGTCCTCACCTCCCCCGATCGCGAACTCGCCCGGCAGGCGATGGAGTGGATTCTCGGCAGCCTTGCCGGCGCCGGCTGGAGCGATCTCGGCCTGCCCGCCGCGGCGCTTGTTGCTGGAACCGGGATGCTCATCCTGCAGGCGCGCGCGCTCAACGCGCTGATGACCGGCGACGAGACGGCGGCGACGCTCGGCATCGAGGTGACGCGCGTGCGGCGCACGCTCTTCCTCCTCGCCTCGCTCCTCACCGGCGTGATGGTGGCGGTCAGCGGAGCCATCGGCTTCGTCGGCCTCGTCATACCGCACATCGTGCGCATGCTCGTCGGCACCGACCATCGCCGGGTGCTGCCCGTCGCCGTGCTCGGCGGCGCCATCTTTCTCATCTGGGTGGATGTGGGGGCGCGCATGGCCTTCGCGCCGGTGGAGCTGCCCGTCGGCGTGATCACGGCGCTGCTCGGCGGCCCGTTCTTCATCTACATGCTCGCGACCCAGCGCGGGCGGAGGGGAGAAAGCCCATGACGACCCTCGTTGCGCAGGACGTCTCCTATGCGATCGAGGATCGTGCACTCGTCGACCGCGTGTCGCTCGAGGTGCGGAGCGGCGAGTTCCTCGGGCTCGTCGGGCCGAACGGCAGCGGCAAGTCGAGCCTGTTGCGCACGCTCTACCGGGTGATGAAACCGCGGGCGGGCGTCGTCCGGCTCGATGGCGCCGACCTCCGGGGGATGACGTCGAAACAGGCGGCGCAGCGGCTGGCGGTCGTCGCGCAGGAGCGCATGGGCGAGTTCGACTTCACCGTCGCCGAGATCGTGATGATGGGGCGCACGCCCCACAAGCGCGCCTTCGATGCCGAGACTGCCGAGGACCGGCGGATCGTTCGCGCGAGCCTTGCCGAGGTCGGCATGGAGGACATGNCCGAGCGNGCCTTCATGACGCTCTCGGGCGGAGAGAAGCAGCGCGTGCTGATGGCGCGGGCGCTGGCGCAGGGCACNGNNGTCCTGATCCTCGACGAGCCGACCAACCACCTCGACATCCGCTACCAGCTGGAGCTGATGGCGCTGGTCAGGCGGCTGGGCCTGACGACGCTGGCGGCGCTCCACGACCTCAACCTCGCCGCGCAATATTGCGACCGGCTGGTGATGCTGGATGCCGGACGGGTGGTCGCGGCAGGGCGGCCGGAGGAGGTGCTGACGGCCGAACGCATCCGCGAGGTCTATGGCGTGGATGTACGGATCGGGCGCACGGCATCCGGACACATCGGACTGGAGTTCTTGCCGCTCTGACGGGGGGCGACTACCCCGGCGCGAAGGAAGGCCCCCTCACGCTATGCGCCGACCTCTCCCCTAGGGAGAGGTCAAAGGGGGGCACTCCGGCTCGCGAGCCGGCGGGGCCTTTCGAGCGGAATCCCCCATCCCGCGAGATCATCCCTCGGTCAGCTTGAACTCGATGCGGCGGTTGCGGCGATAGGCCTCTTCGGTGTCGGCCGGATCGAGGGGCGCGAATTCGCCGAAACCCGCGGCAACGAGGCGGGCCGGCGGCACGCCCTGCTCGACCAGGTATTCGGCGACCGAGATGGCACGGGCGGCCGAGAGCTCCCAATTGGAGGGGAACCGGGCGCTGGAGATCGGGCGGCGGTCCGTGTGGCCGTCGATGCGCAGGACCCAGTTGATGTCGTCCGGGATCTCCTCCTCGAGCTGGAGGATGGCGTCGGCGAGCGCGTCGAGGCCGGGCAGGCCGGCTTCCGAGATGGTGGCGACGCCCGGATCGAACAGCACTTCGGACTGGAAGACGAAGCGGTCGCCGACGACGCGTACGTCCGCGCGTCCCTCGAGAATCTCGCGCAGTCGCCCGAAGAAGTCCGAGCGATAACGGGTCAGGTCCTGCACGCGCTGGGCGAGCGCCACGTTGAGGCGGCGGCCGAGGTCGGCGATCTGCGTCCGGTTCTCGGCGTCGCGTGCCTCGGAAGCCTCGAGGGCCGCTTCGAGGGCGCCGATCTGCGTGCGCAGGGCCGCGAGCTGCTGGTTGAGGAGGGCGACGGCGGCGTTGGCCTCGTCGGACATCTCCTCGGCGGCGGTGAGCTCGGATTGCAGCCGCTCTATCTCGGCGTCGCGCCCTTCAAGGCCCGTGCCGAGGCCCGAAATCTGGCCGGCGAGCTCGTCCCGCTCGGCTTCGGTGCTGGAGAGCGTCGCGGTCAGCATCGAGATGGTGGATTCCAGATCGGACGAATTGGCGCGCTCGAGCTGCAGCAGCTCGGTCAGCTCGGCGATCTGGCTGTTGAGGCGCTGCAGGGCCGTGTCCCGGCCCTGGATCTCCTGGTTGAGGAAGAACTGCGTCAGCATGAAGAGGCTGAGCATGAAGATGATGACGAGCAGCAGGCTCGAGAGCGCGTCGACGAAGCCGGGCCAGTAGTTGGTGACTTCCCGGCGGCGGGCGCGGGCAAGGGCCATGGCCTTCAGCCCCTCCGCTCGTCGTCGCCTTCGGCGAGCATGGCTTCGATGAGGTCGCGCAGCTTGCGGTTGGTCTCGCCCTGCTCGAGGATGTGGCGTCTGAGGTCATCCTGCTCGGTGCGGATGTGCTTAACGAGACCGTCGATGCCGCGGGCGAGCTCGGCCATGGCGCGGATGGCGTTCTGGGAGGAACTCGTCGTCTGCATGGTGGTGCCGAGGCGCTCGAGCATGGCCTGCATCTCGCTGCCCGAGACGCCCAGGCCCGTCGCCTGCATGGCCGTCACCGGGTGGTCGAGCTCGGTCATCGAGGTCATCCAGTCCTCGAGGTCGGTGTAGAACGCGTTCTGCGCCTGGCTCGTCTGCAGGTCGAGAAAGCCGAGGATCAGCGAACCGGAGAGGCCGAAGAGCGAGGAGGAGAACGCCGTGCCCATGCCGCCGAGCGGGGCGGTGAGGCCATCCCTGAGGTCTGAAAAGAGCGTCGTCGTGTCGCTCGTCGTCACGTCGAGGGCGTTGATGACGCCGGCGACGGAGGTCACGGTCTCGAGGAGGCCATAGAAGGTGCCGAGGAGGCCGAGGAAGACGAGAAGGCCGGTCAGGTACCGGGAGGTGTCCTTGGCTTCATCGAGCCGGTTGCCGACGGAATCGAGGATCGAGCGCATGGCCGAGGGGGTGATGACCGCCTCGCCGATCCGCTCGCGCAATATGCCGGCGACCGGCGCCAGCAGCACCGGCGGACGCCCGTTCGACAGCCCTCCCTCCTGCAGGGAATTGACCCACTTCACCTCGGGAAAGAGCCGCACCACCTGCCGGAAGGAGAGGAATATCCCCATCGCCAGGGTGAAGAGGATCATCGTGTTGATGAAGGGGTTGGCCCAGTAGAAGGTGACGAGGGTGGAATAGAGGATCGCCGCCACCAGTGCCGCCAGCACCAGGAAGATGAGCATCTTGATGAGATAGACCGTGGGGCTGGCGAGGCGATAGGGATCGTATCCTTGCGTCATCGTCTGGTGAACCTTGGCCCCCGGGTCCGGCAAATCATCTGGCGGATATTGGGGGTGAGACTAGTCAGACCAACGTGGCCTGACAATGACAAAGGTTAACAGAGCGTTGGCCGGCGTGGGGCGCACGAAGTCGTCATCGGGAAGGGCGGCGCGATGCGCCACTTCGATCCGCTCGTCCGGCAGACCATCGATGGCTGGGTCGCCCGCATGAAGCGGGCGACGACGGTCGGGTCGTTCGGGGGCGGGACGCTCTGGCCCTTTTATCTCACCGTCCCCAGGACCTTGAGGAGCGCGGCCTGCACGGTCTCGTTGCCTGCAACCACCTCACCGTTCCAGACCGAGCCGGGGCCGCCCGAGTAGTCGGAGACGAACCCGCCCGCTTCGCGGATCATGAGGAGACCTGGAGCGACGTCCCAGGGCGAGAGCCCGGCTTCCCAGAGGACGTCGAAGCGGCCGGCGGCGAGCCAGGCCATGTCGACCGAGATCGAGCCGGAGCGGCGCAGGCCCGCGACGGCCGGGTTGACGGCGGCGACCTGGCGCAGCGCCAGCGTGTCGTTGGCGGTGCCCTGCGTCTTGATGCCGGTGACCGCGACGCAATCGGCCAGGTGCCGGCGCCCGGCGACGCGCAGGCGCTTGCGATCCGAGAGCCACGCACCGCCGCCCTTCTCGGCCGTATAGAGCTCGTCGAGGATCGGATTGTAGATCACGGACGCCACGATCTCGTCGCCGCGCTGCAGCGCGATGGCCACGGCAAAGAGCGGTATCGAGTGGAGGAAGTTGGTGGTGCCGTCGAGCGGGTCGACGATCCAGCGGTGCTGGCCGTCGGTGCCGGCGACCTCGCCGCTCTCTTCCATGAGGAACGCGTAGGTCGGGCGGGCCTTCCTCAACTCCTCGAAGACGATCTGTTCGGCCCGCTTGTCGGCGGCGGAGACGAAGTCGGCCGGGCCCTTGCGCGAGACCTGCAGGTTCTCCACCTCGCCGAAATCGCGGGTCAGCGACTTGCCGGCCTTGAGGGCGGCCTGGACCATGACGTGGACGAGGGCGGAGCGGGCCATGGGGTTCTGGTCCTTCACGGGTAGGGTTGAGAAAGCGACAGCGCCGGTTGCCATCCCCCTCACCCGTCTCGCGCTTTGCGCGATCCACCCTCTCCCGCGGGGAGAGAGGGGTAGGTGGGCACCCTCCCTTCTCCCGCGCGGGAGAAGGTGGCGCGAAGCGCCGGATGAGGGGGAGGCGAACGGCTCTCGAATTCAGGCGGGCTTATTGCCCGAGAACGCCGCCGCGTTCAAGGGTCTTGGGTTTCGGTCTCGGGCGCGGAGGCCTCGGTTTCATTGCTGGGTTCGTCGGCTGCGGGCGCCGCCTCGTCCGCGTCCGGCTCGGCCGCAAAGCTTTGCGTGGGAGCGGCGGAGGCGGCCGGCGGCTCGGCGGGCCAGTAGCGGGCGCGGGTCTCGGCGCGGGCGATCGCATCGGGGGGAACGGAGGCGAGGAGCTCGTCGAGGGTCGGGTCGGTCACGCCCTGGCGGCGGGCGAGCACGCGCCACATGGCCGCATCCTCGAGGCTGCGCTCGACGCCCTCGCCGACGGCAAGGAGCTTGGCATAGCGGTTCTGGGCGACCGGATTGCCGGCGTCGGCGGCGCGCCGGTACCACTCGACCGCGCCGGCGAGGTCGCGCGGGACGCCTCGGCCCAGATAGAGCATGGTGGCGTAGTCGACCTGGGCCGGGGGCAGGCCTGCCTCGGCCGCGAGCGCGATGTAGCGCGCGCCCTCGGCCGGGTTGGGCGCGACGCCCGCGCCCTCCATCAGCATCACGCCGTAGTCGTACTGCGCTTCGGGCAGTTCCGCTTCCGCCGCCTCCTTCATCAGGGTGGCGGCTGTGGTAAGGCTCGGCTCGGCGTAGACGCCTTCGACGTGCAGGAGGGCCATGTTGTACTTGGCCTCGATGCTGCCGGCCTCAGCGGCCCGGCGGAAAAGGTCGGCGGCCCTCTGTCGGTCGCGTTCGACGCCGCGGCCTTCCTGGTAGAGGAGCGCGAGCTCGAAGGTCGCGAGCCTGTCGCCGTTGTCGGAGGCGAGCTGGTACCAGCTGGCGGCGCGTTCGAGGTTCTGCCCGATGCCGAGGCCCTTGGCATAGATCTCGGCGATCAGCGTCTGGGCGGCCGCGTCGTGCTCGGCCGCGCGCGGCAGGGCGAGCTCGAGGGCGGTGAGATAGTAGCCGCGCTGGAAGGCGCCGTAGGCCATGTCGGCCGGCCGGGTCGACCCGCCGAAGATATCGGCGCTGATGTCGCGCGCAGCTTCGGTGTCCGCCGGATCGGGGGTGGTGGGATCGGGGACTCCGGGCGTCTGCGGCGCGGGAGGCTCCTGCGCGAGCGCCGGCCCGGCGAGGAAACCGAGAGCAAGCAGACCGGCAAGGAGAAGCGCGCGGGCCGCCATCATGCGGTCTCCAGCGCGCTCGCGGCGCGGGCGGCAAGGATGGCGGGCGGCTCGTCGCCGGTCCAGAAGGCCTCGCCCAGGGCCAGGAACTCGCAGCCCGCGGCGTCCTCGCCGGCGTTGCCGGAGAGAACGGAGGGCACCTCGAACGTTTCCGCCCACCAGGCGCCCATCTCGCGGGCGGCCGCGTCGGCGGGGTCCGAGAGGTCGCCGAAGAAGAGGTAGTCCACGCCGAGCTCGCCAACCGTCATCGCCTCGTGCCGCGTGCGCAGCGGACCGGCGCCGACAATGAGGTCGGGCTTGACGGCCTCCACGGCGTCACGGATCGCGCGGAAATTGCCGGTCACGTGCACGCCGTCGGCGCCGAGGGCGCGGGCGAGCTGCGGACCGTCCTCGACGAGCACGGCGCAGCCGGCGCCCTGTGCCACCGGCAGCACCGCCTCGACCAGCGCGCGGTAATGCGCATCGCCGCGCTCATGCCGGCGCACGAGGAGCGCGGCGATATCGGCGGCGGCCAGCACTCCGGCGAGGACGGCCGGGAAGGCCGCCGGCTCGGCGGATCGCGGTGTGACGAGGAAGATCTGTGCAGCAGCCATGGGTTACCGGGCAGACGACGAAAAGGGCGCTCTCTTCCCGCGCCATTTTGGCGAGAAAAGGGTTTGCGCCAGCAATAGAGCGTTTTGGAGAAAAGTGGATAGCACTTTTCCCGTTCGAAAACGCGACAGACCAAAACACATGTGTGAGCGGGCGCGGCGAAAGGAAACGGGCGCCGGCTCGAAAGCCAGGCGCCCGCCAAGCGACGTTGGGACGTCGGAACCGTCAGGCCGCCCGGTCGAGGGCGTTGGTCCACTGGCCGAGGGAGGCCAGCGAATTCATGTGGGCGCGGTGGGTGAAGGCCGCCTGCGCCTGCGGGAAGTTCTCACGCCGCCCGGCCCAGAGGCGCAGCGCCACGTTCTGCAGGGCGCGCCCATAGGAGAAGGTCAGCGGCCAGGGCTTGTTGGGGATCTGGTTCATGGCAGAGAGGTGCGCGGTCGCCTCCTCGTCGGTCTGGCCACCCGAGAGGAACGCGATGCCGGGCACGGCCGCCGGCACCTGCTCGCGCAGCACCTCGACGGTGCGCTGGGCGACCTCGTCGACGCTCGGGCGCTCGCGCGAGTTGATGCCGGGCAGGATCATGTTGGGCTTCAACAGCATGCCGGAGAGGTCGACGCCGGCAAGGCGCAGCTCCTTGAACACGTTCTCGAGCACCTCGCCGGTGACCTGCGCGCAGCGCTCCATCGAGTGGTTGCCCGGCTCGCCGTCGCCCACGACCTCCGGCTCGACCACCGGCACGATTCCCGCCTCCTGGCAGAGGATGGCGTAGCGAGCCAAGGCATGGGCGTTGGCGCGGATATTGTTGCGGGTCGGCGCGATGTCGTTGATGGTGATGACGGCGCGCCATTTGGCGAACCCGGCACCGAGCTCGGCGTAGCGGGCGAGGCGCTGGCGCAGCCCGTCGAGGCCTTCGGTGATCTTCTCGCCGGTGTCGCCCGGCATCGGGAAGGCGCCGCGGTCGACCTTGATGCCCGGGATGACGTCGGCATCGGCGAGGATGGCGCGGAAGGTGGTGCCGTCGGCGGCGGACTGCTCCAGGGTCTCCTCGGTCAGGATCACGCCCGAGATGTAGTTCTGCATGGCCTCAGTCGAGCGGAACAGCATCTCACGGTAGTCGCGGCGCAGCTCCAGAGTCGAAGGCAGGTTGATCTTGGCGAAACGCTTGGCGATGGTCGGCTCGGATTCGTCGGCCGCCAGGATTCCCTGGCCCGGCGTCATCAGCTTCTGGGCGATGGCATTGAGCGACATGGAGGGCATTTTCGTCCTTCGCGAGAGTTGAGGCGGGAGCTTCAACTTCACGATAGGGCCGAAAGTTGCAGAGCGTCGATTAGACCAAGGGCTATTAGACGAAAGGGGGACGGGATGAGCGCTGCAAGCCTGACGATACGTGGTGCGGGACCGCAGGATGCGCAGGCCATCCGCTCCCTTCACCGCCGCGCATTCGGCGGCGAGAGGATCCCCCGGCTGCTCGACGACCTCCTGGCCGCAAAGGCTGCGATCGCGCCGATCTCGCTCGTTGCGGCGGAGGGGGAGAACGTGGTCGGCCACGTGCTCCTCAGCGCCGCGCGCCTCGATGCGCCGCCCCGCCTCATCGATGTGGTGACGCTCTCGCCTCTGGCAGTCGAGGAAGCGTTCCGGGGGCAGGGGATCGGCACGAGGCTCATCGANGGCGCGTTGGCGCATGCNGACGCGCTGCGCATCCCGCTCGTCTTCCTCGAGGGNTCGCCGGGCTACTATTCGACGCGCGGGTTCGAGCGCGCGAGCNCGCTGGGGTTCCGCTCTCCCTCCCTGAGGATTCCCGATGCTGCCTTCCAGGTGGCGCGGCTTTCGGCTTACGAGCCATGGATGACGGGAAGCTTCGTCTACTCGGAGACCTTCTGGGCCCACGATTGCGTAGGGCTGCGCTAGGCTATCCATGTTTTGACGGAAGCACGAGCGCGGGGAGCTCCCCTCCCCTCGAGGGGAGGCAGGCAAAAGGGGGCGTCGATTCCGTTAAAGCCCGATATGCGCCAGCAGCCGCTAATGGACGGGAGCCAGGGCCTTTTCGATCTCCAGCGCCAGCCGGTCGAATCCCTGCTCGGTGCCTTGCCTGCGTAGATCCGTGTCGCCGGCGTCGAGCATCGCCAGGTGCTCGGTAAAGAGCATGCGGGTGCCGGCGGCATGCGGCAGGAGCTCGATGGTGACGAGGGACGCCGAGATCGCCGCCTGGTCGAGGCGCATGGCGTAGGCATAGACGATGCGCTCGCCCGGCAGCAGGTCGAGGTAGTGGAAATCCACCGCCTGCACGGAGCCGGTGTCGGTGCGCATGCGGGTATGCTCGTGCCCGCCGATGCGGAAGTCGAACGCTTCGTCCAGCACCGTCCAGTCCGGATGGCAGGCGTTCCAGCGGCGCTTGAGCTCCGGTTCCGCCCAGAAGCGATAGGCGTGCGCCGGCGTGCCGGGCAGGAGCCGTTCGACGGTAAAGCTCGAATGGATGCCGTTGCCGCGCGGGACCATGGGATTCATCGGGACGGCTCCTCGGGTATGCTGCGCATGAGGTCCTCCAGCCGGTCGAAGCCGGCTTCGATCTGACGCCGGTGCTCGTCGAGCCAGGCCTCGATGGCCTCGAGGCCCTGCCGCTCTATGGCGAAGGTGCGCACGCGGCCGGACTTGCGCGACCGCACGATCCCGCCGTTCTCCAGCACCTGAAGATGCTTGAGAGCCGAGGGCAGGGCGAGGCCGAGGGGAGCGGCCAGTTCCTTCATCGAGGCCGGGCCCTGCATGAGCCGGGCGACCATGGCGCGCCGCTGGGAATCGGCCAGGGCATGGAAGAGCCTGTCGAGATCGGTCGGTTGAGCCTGCAGGGCCTGATCCTCCTTCAGTCGGCAAGAAAGCGCGGCGGAATGGCTTCCTTATAGGGGAACATAGCAAAATAGGGCCGTGCTTCGGCAAGCACGCGCTTGACGCTCGGCCGTGCCACCAGCCGTTCGAAATAGGCGGCAAGGTTTGCCCTGTCCTGCCCGAAAGGCTCGACGATGGCCGAATAGAACAAGGCCGGGGCCGCTGCGCAGTCGGCAAGGCTGAACGCATCGCCGCTTGCCCACGTCTTTCCGGCAAGATGTCCCTCCATCATGTCGTAGGCCGTGTGCAGCGTGGCGCGGGCCGCCTCGACGCCATGGGGATCGGTGCTGCCCGCGGGCCGGATGCGGTCGGTCACGATCTTCTGCACCTGGGCCGAGACGTACTGGTCGAAGAACCGGTCCCAAAGTCGCGCCTCCAGCCGGCCCGCGGCATCCTGCGGCAGCAGCCGTACGGGGCCCGGATAGTGCTCGTCGAGATATTCGAGAATGATGGTGGTTTCCGGAACGACACGGTGCCGCGCCGTGTCCTCGAGGATCGGGATCTTGCCGACCGGCCAGCGGTCGAGCACTTGTCTTGCGGACCGCGCATCCATCAGGTCGACGATGCGCGGCGTGAAGGGGGTGCCGTTCTCGTAAAGGGCGATCAGCACCTTGTGGCAGAACGAGGCGAGCGGATGGAGATAAAGCGTCAGAGACAAGGGTTGCTCCCAGATAGTTTCCGTTTATGGAAACTATCTGGCTTTGCGCCTTTCGGCAATAAAAAGTTTCCGAATGTGGAAACTATTGTGCCCGCAGCGCCTCGACGCCCGGCAGCTCCTTGCCTTCCATCCATTCGAGAAACGCGCCGCCGGCGGTCGAGACGTAGGTGAAGAGGTCCTTGACGCCGGCATGGGAGAGGGCGGCGACGGTATCGCCGCCGCCGGCGACGGAGACCAGCTTGCCGGCCCTGGTGCGCTCGGCGACGTATTTTGCGACCTCGACGGTACCCTTGTCGAAGGGGGGCATTTCAAAGGCGCCCATTGGGCCGTTCCAGACGACGGTCTGTGCCTCGTCGATGGCGCCCTTGATGCGCTCGACCGAGCCCGGGCCGATGTCGAGCACCATGCCTTCGGGGTCGAGGGCGTCGACGCCGTAGAGCCGGTGCGGGGCGTTGGCCTCGAAGTGCCAGGCGACCTGCGCGTCGATCGGCAGGATCACGGCGCAGCTCGCCTTGTCGGCCTTGTCGAGGATGCGCTGGGCGGTCTCGGCCAGGTCCTTCTCGGCCAGCGACTTGCCGATGCCGTAGCCCAGGGCATGGATGAAGGTGTTGGCCATGCCGCCGCCGATGACGAGGGCGTCGACCTTGGTCACGAGGTTTTCAAGGAGATCGATCTTGGAGGAGACCTTGGCGCCGCCGACGACGGCGACCACAGGCTTCTTCGGGGTGCCGAGGCCGGCTTCCAGCGCCTCGAGCTCGGCCTGCATGGCAAGGCCCGCCGCCGCGGGCAAGGCGTGAGCAAGGCCTTCGGTCGAGGCGTGGGCGCGGTGGGCAGCCGAGAACGCATCGTTGACGTAGACGTCGCCGAGCTGGGCCATCCGCTTGACGAGCTCGGGGTCGTTTTTCTCCTCGCCCGGATGGAAGCGGGTGTTTTCCAGCACGAGGATGCTGCCCTCGGGGGCCCCGTCGATGGCCTTGCCGGCGTTGGTCACGTCCGTCCAGTCGGTGGCGATGAAGCCGACGGGATGGCCGGTCAGATCGGCGACGGCGGGCACGACCTGCTCGAGCGAGAACTCCGGATCGACCTGGCCCTTGGGGCGGCCGAAATGGGAGATGAGGATGACCTTGGCGTCCTGCTTCAGGAGCTCGCGGATGGTGGGGACGATGCGCTCGATGCGTGTCGCATCCGTCACCTTGCCGTCGGCGACGGGAACGTTGAGATCGGCCCGCAACAGCACGCGCTTGCCCTTGAAATCGAGGTCTTTCAGGGTCTTGTAGGCCGAGGTCATTGGATCACCGTTATCGTGTTGCCGAACCGCGCGGGACTTTAGCGCAAATCGACGTTGGCGTAACAGAAGCGGGATTGCCGGGAAAGCCCCGGCGTGAGGGGAGGTGCTCGAGCCTCAGGCGAGGCCGAGGCTGTGGCGAAGGAACCCGGCGAGGAGAAAGACGATGGCGTTGCCGGCCGCATTGCGCAGCATCAGCGCGACGTCCGCCACGACAAGGAAACGGGCGAACCCGTCGCTCGCCCAGGCGGCAGAGCCGATGCGGGCGCGGATGGCCTGGTCGCGCCAGACGACATAGGCGAGGTAGCAGGCGGGCGGCACGGCGAGCCAGAACGGCTGGCCCAGCCAGCCGAAGAGGGCGCTGGTGAGCGTGCCCATGAGGGCGATGCGGCGCGCGGTCACGAACATGCTGTCACCCGATCCGATCGATCAGCTTGCCCCTTTGCACTGATTTGTTTGCGCGCGTGTGACAGTTGGGTGCGAGGGGATGATGGCGGGCCGCTTCTGATGCTGCTCGTCGACAGCTTTGCCTGGATCGAATGGTTCATCGACGGGTCATTGGCCGATGGACTCGCTCGCCGCAATGCCGGCGCAGGAGGATATCCTCGTGCCGACCATGGTTCAGCATGAGCTGAGAAAATGGTTCCTGCGGGAACGCAGCGAAGAGATCGCTGACGAAGTCATCGCCTTCATGGAACTCTGTGTGGTGGTTCCGCTCGATACGCGGCTGGCACTGGAAGCTGCCGAGGTCTCCCGTCGTCACAAACTGGCGAGCGCGGATGCGATCATCTACGCAACCGCTCGGGAACACAGCGCTGAACTGCTGACGTGCGATGCCCATTTCGAGGGACTCGAGGGCGTGATCTACTTGGCCAAGCCCATCGGCTGACGCAGTGATCACACCCGCTCGAAAAGCGGATCGTATTTGAGGATCAGCCTGTCGCTGTCGACGGTGATCCGTCCTTCGAAGCCGCTGGCCTCCGACTGGTAGCGGTAGGTGTCCTCGCCCAGCGCGGTGTAGATCTGGCCGTCGGGGAAGGGCTTGAGCGTATCGAGCGGAATCCAGGCCATGTCGAAGCGCTGCGGCTCGTTGACCTGCATGCCGACGCGGCGGATGGGCAGGGAGTTGGTGAAGGCGCTCGCCGACATGTCGATGTCGACGCACCCGCCAAGCTCGGGAAGCGCGATGCCGTCGGCCGCCCAGTTGCCGAGGGGATCGCGGGTGAGGTTGAGGCGCGTGCCCTCGACCGTCTCGATCTCCGCTTCGCGAAAGAGCCAGTCGGGCGAGAGCGTGATCCTGTAGATCGCCGCGAAGCGCCGCTCGTTCTCGCTGACGATCACGCCGCGGGCGAGGATGCCGTCGGCCTCCTCGGTGATGACGAGGTGCTCGAGGCCATTGCCGTCGAGGGTACGCCAGCGGATGGATCGGGAAAGCATCTGGACCTCATGTGCAGGGTTCGACGAACCCTAACGCATGGGTCGGCTGAATGTCTCCACCGCAAAAGAAAAGCGCCCCGGAGGGGCGCTTCGATTGCCTGCCGGACTGCCGGTCAGAGCGTCCTGGCGAACGCCGCCGTGACGTCGCACATGCGGTTCGAGAAGCCCCACTCGTTGTCGTACCAGCCGAGGATGTTGACGAAGTTGCCGTCGATGACCTTGGTCTGGTCGAGCAGGATCGTGGCCGAATGCGGGTCGTGGTTGAGGTCGCTCGAGACCAGCGGGTGGTTGGTATAGGTCATGACGCCCTTGAGCTTGCCGTTCGAGGCGGCGATCAGGGCTTCATTGACCTCCTGGGCAGTCGTCGACTTCCTGGCCACGAACTTCAGGTCGACGAGCGACACGTTCGGGGTCGGCACGCGGATCGAGATGCCGTCGAGCTTGCCCTTTAGTTCAGGCAGCACCAGGCCGATCGCCTTGGCAGCGCCCGTCGAGGTCGGGATCTGCGACAGGGCCGCCGCGCGGGCGCGGTAGAGGTCCTTGTGCATGGTGTCGAGCGTCGGCTGGTCGCCGGTATAGGAATGGACGGTGGTCATCATTCCCTTTTCGATGCCGACGAACTCGTTCATGACCAT
>Ga0065721_10050897_pt1 | contig 17195 bp, 13 predicted proteins | sample Mesricmetagenome_FD_59108 | JGI IMG/M metagenome (GOLD analysis project Ga0065721, IMG submission 59108) | Mesophilic microbial community from rice straw/compost enrichment Sample: eDNA_1 v2 (version 2) | ecosystem: Engineered > Solid waste > Grass > Composting > Bioreactor | place: USA: Davis... | reverse complement strand
GTAGTCTACTTGCGGTTTACAAAGAACTTCATCCCCAGAGGGGATAATCACGGAAGAGCCGGATGCGACGATCCGCATGTCCGGATCTGAGAGAGGCCTATGCGTATACGCATAGGCCTACTCGATTATCTTTCTCGGTTCTAGCTACGTTGGATTTCATACAGCATAACGGAGCATTTTTGACTAGTGCGGTGGGAGGGAGCTTCCAAAAGTTAATTGGATCGACTTTAGGACAGCCCCTTTTATTTTTGTTTACGCATATAAGGGGTTATTATTTCATATCTGAATGTCTAATTACACGCAGAACGCCATAAATCCCGTTTATCTTTTCGTTCGGAACAAACTTGACGGTTATAGATTCCTTGCCGGCTGTCAGAGTATCGGGAAGCTCGAAGATACGCTCATAAAACATCCGCTTCCATTCCTGCGGGAACTGTTCGGCAGTGAGTAATTCGTTGTCTACAAAAATATTAAAGCTGCGATTCGTATGCATGCGGTTGAAGGTGACAGCTAATGCGGCTCCTGGCTGCACCTTCATCTGATAGCTGAACCAGCCTCCGGCTTCAGCCATCCGCCCGTTGAGTCCTTCCCAAGTACCGCCATGGGTAAGCTCTCCTTGTACCAGATGCTCCAGTTCATATTGGTCATTGCCGATTTGAACAGAATCAATCGTTGCTTCTCTCAAGCGGCGTTCCTGATCGGCTTGAACGACATGCTTCTGCAGCTCTTCTGATCCTTCATCGAGAATACTCCAGTAAATGCCGTATCTTTCTTGATGCTGCTGATAATGGGGAGTGAAGACCAAGCGGTTATCCACATCTGTATGCTTCAGCACAAAGGCCAATTCGGCACCTGTCCGGCTGACATGCTCATCAAAGCGTTGCAGCCATTCCTCGCCGCTCATTCCTTGCGGAACGATATAATCTTTCACGGCCATTCGTCTTGTTGCAACGTTTACGATTACCCCTGTTCTTGACTCCACCATATCTTCTGTGCCAAGCGCAGCACTAAGCACAACCGGGCCATATTGGAGACCGATGGAATAAGGAGCGTCCGGCAGGCGGGAATAAGTAACTTTCATTGGAATCCGCAGCTCGATTGAATCGCCATCCGTCCAGGTGCGGTCAAGGACCGCATAGTTCTGCTCTATGATTGGCGTAACCGCCTCACCGTTCACCGATATGTCCATCGCGCCGGCACTCCAATCAGGGATGCGGATATGAAGAGCAAGCGTTGCAGGTGTACCTGCTTCGATAGTGAATTGCACAATGTCGGTTTGCGGGAGCGAAGTTGTTTGCGTAATTACCACCTGCTGCTCCTGCCAGTCCAGCTTCGAGCTGAAGAACTGATTGACATAAAGCCTGTTGTCGCTATAGAAATAAATGCTGTCATTGAGCTTAGTGAAGCTTTCCATTCCCGTTCCCGTACAGCACCAGAAATGCTCGAATGGTGAGCCGTAAATTTTGAAATATCCGGTAGCCATCGGCTGGAAATACATCGTCATGCCGGTATCCGGATTTTGCGAGGACAGGATAGCGTTAATATAGGTTCTTTCGTAAAAATCAGCGTATTTGCTGTCCTGCGTCAGCTTGAACAGCTCCTTGGACAGCTTCAGCATATTATAGCTGTTGCAAGTCTCGCAGGTCACATCGGAACGCTTGCTGTCCAGCACATCGGGCTCGCCGAAATGCTCGCACTCGCTGTTGCCGCCGGTTATATAGCTGTGGTGGTACACGACAGTATCCCAGAAGTTAACGGCCGCTTCCAGATAGCTGCGCTCGCTTTCTCCCAGCGTGAGATAACGGTTCAAGGCACCGATAAACTTCGGAATCATCGTATTGGCATGTTTGCCCTTCAGCACATCCCGACCTTCGCGAAGAGCTTCGAATAAGCTGATCTCGTCGAATTTGTGCGCAGCATCCAGATGACGTTTATTACCTGTCAGCTTGTACAGATCATACAGGCAATCGTTCATCCCGCCATACTCAACGGCAAGGACAGTTGCTTGCAGCTCGTCGGACCAGCCGCAAGCACGGTCTGCTGTCCAATTACCCAGACGATTGACGATATCATAAGCCTGCTGCAGCTTGGTCGCCTGATAGACTGCAATAAGGCCGGCAATGATTTTGTGCATCGTATACCAAGGCACCCAGGCGGGCTTGCGGTTTTCCACATTGTCGAACAGCGTCTCGGGGAAGGCCGATAAGTAGCCGCTGTCCTGCTGGCATTCGGATAACTCTGCAGCGAGGTATTCGATTCTTGCCAAGAGCTCCTTGTTTTTTGTTTGAGCATACGCCTGAGAGAGCGCGGTCAAATAATGGCCCATTGTATGGCCGCGGATTTCCGTATCTTCCCAGCCGGGATATTTGGCTGCTTTCGGCTGAAGCCCGTTGGTTTCCCGGAAGCCGGCAAGGAGACGGTCAACGTCATAGCGGAGCAAATAGTTTAATTCCTTCTGAAATGCGTTGGACTGATAATCATTTAACAGCAGCACTTGATCGAGTCCGAAATGCTGCAGGGCAGTATTGCTGGTCAGGGCTTTCATCACAATCATCCTCTCACGAATATGATAAAAGCTTATTACTTGGGCGCAGGTCAGGTAAATGGCGTAAGGTTTGAATATGTGTCAAAAAGGAAGTTGTTTCGATGAGTTATTCCAGATTTACTGAATATGTTCTAAAATAAAGTGTGAAAAAGGCAGAAAGGGTGGCGACTGGAATGGCGTACTACAGCTTCCGCGTCGATATGCCGGTCTCCCTGGTGATGACCGGCAAATTTATAGCGCCCTCCCCGGAGTGGCAGCATATGCAGCGGGTATTGCTCGAATTTGAACTGTTTATCCAAACCCGCGGCACTTTGTATATCGCAAGGGATAAGGAACGGTATGTTCTGAATGAAGGAGACTTCCTGCTGATGCCGCCGGGAGCTGTGCAATGTGGTTACCGGGAATCGGATTGCAGTTTTTACTGGCTTCATTTTTCAGTTCAAGCCGGATATGAAATCGTGGACCGTGATACCGGGTATGAGCCGGGCGTATTAACGATTCCCGACAAGGGGACGCTTCGCAGTCCGGATAAGCTAATTGTCATGATGAAGCAGCTCCAGGATTCGGTACGCAGCTACAGGGAGCAGACGCTTAACAATTATTTGACGACCGGTATTTTATGCGAATTATACAACCAGCTGTTTTTTGTTCAGAACCAATCGGGGAAGAAGCTTAAGCAACAGCAGCTCTACAACGATATCGTGGATTATATTAAATGGAATCGGCAGGAAAATATGAAGGTAAGCCGGCTGGCTGAGCATTTTGGCTATAATGCCAAGCATTTGTCCTTCTTGTTCTCGGAGATTGCAGGGGTCACATTGAAGCAATTCATGCTGCAGGAGAAGATGGATGCCGCCAAGTCTATGCTGACCGATACGAATCAGAGCATCAAGGAAATATCGGAGCAGCTGGGCTACTCCGACAGCCATCAATTTATGCACAGCTTTAAGAAAATGACCGGACTTACTCCTACGGATTATCGAAATGCTTATGCCAATCGGCTTTTATTTTATAGGTAAAAAAACAACCTGTGATTTTAGATTTACAAACGAACATACATTCGATATATTCAATAGTGGGTATTGTTTCCAATGTTGAAGAGGAGGAATGAATATGCGGCCTGCACGATTATCAGTAGGAAGGTTTAATCCTCGCAGTTCTCTCATAGCGGCAATAACGGGAGTTCAGGAACTGCTGAAGCATTTGTATGCTGCATCCGGTAACCAAATGAATAGCGGTCAAAGCTGGTCAGCTGAAGATTTTACCGAGCTTAAGAACAACAAGGAATGTCCCCTCTGCAACGGAAATAAAACGGCAGTAGATATTGATCCTCGTCGAATGATTGCACCTGAGCTGTCACTTAAGCATGGTGCTGTGCTGTTATGGGCGGGTACCAATTGCGGACCTGTTGAGATGATTAAACAATTGGCCCAAGCTTTGGGAATTGATTATAATCGTCCTCTAGCGGAGCAAGATCCTGCTTTTATAGACATTTTATTGTACGGCTATGAGAAGGAGCCTTTGACGTATACCCACAGATCCAACCCAAAACATGGATTTTATCGTGGATGTATGAATGATGTGAAATACTTGAGGGACTCTGGTACAACCAGCAAAGGCAATTTGAGAGCTATTGACTACTTTTCCGGGCCAGTGCATTGTCCTGTTTGCAGCCAAAGCAGCCATTATCATACAGAAAGCTTGTCAGTCACGGTCTGCGGCTTAACGATCAGAGAGACAGCGGTCTTATCAATTAATGAGCTGATTTTGTTTGTAAGACAGCTCAAGCAATCATGGGGGCAAGGAGAACTGATGGCTGTTCATGAAATTATAGAGGATATAGAAGCGCGCTTGTCTTTCCTCCACAAGCTTGGCCTTAAGAATCTGTCTCCTGTTTATTGTGCAGAGAAAATGGCATGAAACCAATGATACTCGAGGTGAGGGAATGAAAGTGCAGGCGGTCTTTTTTGATTTATTTGAGACATTGATTTCCGAATTTGAGAACGGCATCAGAAAGGCGCCGCGCTCTAATCACTTTGTAGCGCAGCTGGGGATTGACACCAAATTATTCGAGATAGAGTGGAGGAGCAGACAGGCACATCGAATGAACGGAACCTTTCGGGACTTTCCTTCCGTGTTAAGGGATATCCTGCGTACGCTTGGGCATGAAGTGTCCGACGAGACCATTCATGAAATCCATAATCAACGGATTGCTTCCAAATTGATTCCCTTTCGCGGAATAGCAGATTCCATTCTGGATATGCTTGGGCAGCTTCGTTCGGCAGGGATCAAGATCGGTCTGATCAGCAACTGTACGCCGGAAGAAGTGAAGGCATGGGAAGCCAGTGTCTTGGCCCCTTACTTTGATGATGTAATTTTCTCTTATGCGGTTCATACGGCAAAACCTGAGCCTTTGATTTATCAGCTTGCTTGCCAGAGATTAGAGGTGTCCCCATCTGAATCTGTATTTGTTGGGGACGGAGGCTCTCATGAATTGGAAGGAGCTTCTAGCTTCGGGATTCAGGCCTATCACGCTACATGGTTTCTTTCCGAAGATCGGGCGAGCAGGATCACGGGATTTCCAAAGCTAAGCCGGCCATGCGAATTATTTGATCAAATTCAACGGAAGAATGAAGCTCAGTCCGATAGAAGCAGGCCGCATCAGCCATATAAAATGATGTAAAGCTACAAAATCGCGGTACAGGTTTCTAACCCTGCACCGCGATTTTGTGATGGTAATCTCTTAGATCCTCTTCATTTAGATTAACGAAATAGTGAACGATAAGCTATATGGCCGGTTGGCGAATAGCTTGTATTCCGGATGAATGGGAGCACCCCAGCTGTCATCGCCGCCAACACCCATTTGTTTGTCATTCACGCGTACAACGGTTTTGGCAGAGACCGGCAGTTTGTACGGATGATCATGGGCCTCCAGCTCTTCCGGTGTCCATGGCAACGCATTGATTTCCATGACAGCCGCGCTTTCAAAACGCAAGCCATGTCCATCTGAACCATTCATAATCTGAGCATGACGGACATCCGTTTTATTGCCGCATTCCTGAGGGCGTAAATAAGGAACGAACTGATCCTCCACTTTGCCGCTATACTGTCCTAGCTTGGCCCCTGTTTTACGATCCCAGTAATTGTCCTGCGGCCCTAGACCATACCAAGAGATGGTGTCCATGCTTCCATTAAGAACGAATAACATGCCAAACTCCGGAATTTCAGGCAGCTTGCCGCTGCCAGGCAAAAGCTGTTCATAGATATCCAATGAGCCGTCTGGATGAACGGTATAGTCGATTTGCAAGATGGAGACTGGGTTGGTTGCCAGTTGATGCACGGTGGTAACGCTATAATTGTCCCCTGCTGCTGCCCAAGTAAAATGAACGAGCTGTTTCGTGCTTCCTGCATCCTTCCAAACGGCGCAACGCTCCGGCATTTTGTTGCCAAGATCATTATCTGTAACTGCCCGCCAGAAATTAGGCCGAACCGGCTCAAGCAAATGCTCCGTATTTCCTGAACGATAGGATACGATATCGCCGGATAAGCGGTGGAACACAACCTCAAATTGTGGATTGCGAATCGATAAAGTTTCCGGCTTCTCCTCGGCGTGCAACGGGGCAATAACCGCTTCGGCAACGTTCCTATTCGTCCTTGTTACACGAGGCGACAAGACAAATTGCTCCCAGGCCGCCTCATGATCAACATCTGACCATTTCGTTGCTTCCGGTTGAACAAAGGAGATGTTCAGCACTGCTTCTTGTTCCGGGAACGAAGGAGTGTACGGAATAGTCACCTCGGATGTCTCGCCTGGTGCCAGCGTAATCTTAAGGCTTCCTTCCTGCACTGTCTGGCCTTCCAACTGAACATTCCATTTCAGAACGTATGCCGCCAGATCGGTAAACAAGTGTTTATTGGTGATGCTTACGGTCTGATTACCCAGATTGATCGAAGAAACGGAGATATTCTGGTAACATTTCTTGACTTCGTACAGCTTTGGAGTAACCGTCCTATCAGCAAATACTAATCCGTTGCCGCTGAAATTGCCGTCATGTGGGGATTCGCCGAAATCTCCGCCATAAGCGAGATATTCTACACCCTCAGCTGTTGTTGTACGGATCGCTTGATCGACCCAATCCCAAATAAATCCGCCCTGCAAAATATCATATTTGTCGAATAGCTCTGTGTACTTATGAAGCCCGCCGCAAGAATTGCCCATGGCGTGAGAGTACTCGCATAGGATATATGGTTTTTTCGGGTTAGTGCGGGCATAATGCTCCACATCATTAGGCTTCACGTACATTGTGGATTCGATATCCGAGGCAGCTTCAGACGGACGATAATGGAATACGCCTTCGTAATGGACCAGTCTTGTTGGATCTGCTTCTTTCAGGTAATCATGCATGGCAATAAAGTTATCGCCGCCAAAAGATTCATTGCCCAGTGACCAAATCACAATAGAAGGATGATTCTTGTCTCTTTGGAACATGGAGTTGCATCGATCCAGCACATTCTCACGCCATTCCGGAAGGCTGCCGGGAACCGTATTCGCCGGCAGATCCTGCTGGCCATAACGCCAGGAGCCATGGGTCTCAAGGTTGGTCTCGTCAATGACATACAGCCCGTATTCATCGCAAAGCTCGTACCAGACCGATTGATTCGGATAATGGGAGGTACGCACGGCATTAATGTTATAGCTCTTCATCAGCTTAATATCCTGGATCATATCGGCTTTGGACAATGCCCGGCCCGTATCGCAGGAAAACTCATGACGGTTTGTGCCTTTGAAGACAATTCGCTTGCCGTTAATTTGCATCAAGCCGTCCTTCAGTTCAAACGCCCGGAAGCCAACCTTGCTGCTCTGCGTCTCGATAAGACCGGCTTCATTCTTAAGCGACAAGACAAGCGTATACAAATGAGGTGCTTCGGCGCTCCATTTGAGCGGATTATCCACATGGCCGGACAGCAGCAGCTGATGCTCGCCATCACTGCCGAACGAATCGGTTGCCGCAATCGGCGCTTGCCATACCGCCTGCTGCTTTTCATCGTACAGCTGAGCTTCCACGCGAATGCCGTCTGCGGCTTCGTTATAATAGTTTTCGAGTGTAAGATGGATGGCGAGCTCCGCATTACGGTATTCTTCATCCAGATTGGTGCGAACGAAGAAATCCGAGATGTTAAGCTTTGGCTTCGTATACAAATAAACATCACGGAAAATACCGCTTAACCGCCAGAAATCTTGATCCTCCAGCCAACTCGCGTCACACCAGCGGTAAACCTCAACCGCCAGCTTGTTCTCGCCTTCGATTAAATAAGGGGTAATATCAAATTCCGACGGGGTGAAGGTATCCTCGCTGTAACCGACAAGTTCTCCGTTCACCCAAACATAGAAAGCTGATTCCACACCTTGGAAGCTCAGATAGACAGGTTGACCATTCCAGGATTGCGGAACGTGGAAGGTACGGATATAAGAACCAACCGGATTATATTTGGTCGGGGCAAAAGGCGGCAGTAAATCCGGCTCGGATACGGCCCACGGATAACGGACATTCGTATATTGTGGGTAATCGAAGCCTTGGAATTGCCAATGAGACGGAACAGGCATATCTGTCCAGCTGCTGGCATCAAAATCCGCCTGGTAGAAGTGCGGAATCCGCTTTTCCGGGACTTCCGCAAAAGCAAATTTCCAGGTTCCATTTAATGAATAATAACGTTCCGAGGAAGTCTTATCTCCGGCCAGCGCTTCTTCCAGAGAGCTGTATGACATCATGGAAGCGTGTGCAGGAAGACGGTTAAGCTGGAAGATCTCCGGGTTATTGTTCCATTCGGGATAGCCGTTGGCAGGCGGCTGATAGTTAAGTTTGGATCGCAAAATTTTCAACTCCTAAAATTCAATGATAGTATATTCATATTATAGAGAGGAATGTATACTTATAAAATATAAGGATATTACATTCTTCTCTTAAAATATGAAACGAGGATTTGATGATGGAGGGCAATTATATCTTTTGCTCGCAGGATGAAACTGCAGGTCTTCCGCTCTATGTAACGACCGTTGGCTACTGGGAGCATCAAATTGAAACGGAGAGGCCCGAAGGCTTTCCGGATTATCAAATGCATCAAGTGCTTGATGGCTTCGGAGAGGTTGTCGTAAACGGCAGGGCGCATAAAGTGGAACCAGGCGATGTTTTCTTTTTATATCCGGATATACCGCATTCCTATCGGCCGCTTAATCAGCAATGGAAGGTATCCTGGGTATCCTTTAACGGGCGTGAGGCCGATCAGATGCTGCTGTTTGCCGGAATTGGCGAATCCGGTACGGGCAGGTTAAAGGTGAATAAGCTGATCAAGCCGCTGGAGCAGATGTTAACCATTGAGATGGACAATGAACAGGAAGACAACCTGGAGCGATCGAAGCTGCTGTATGGTCTTCTTATTGATCTCAAATATCAATTGCTGTCGCGGGCTCATTCGCAACAAGAGTTTGACCGCATTAAGCCGGTTTTGCAATATATTGAGACCAACCTGCAAAGAGCATTGCCACTGGCTGAGTTAGCTGATGTCGCTTCCGTTACTCCGCAATATCTGTGCCGCATTTTTCAACAAACGATGAATATCCGGCCAACGGAATATATCAATCAGCAGCGCGTTAAACGAAGCAAGCAGCTCATGTTCCAGCATCCGAATATGAGAATGTACGAGATAGCCGGCCGGGTTGGATTTGAGAGCTCCAGCTATTACGGAGTTGTTTTTCGCAAATTGACGGGTATGAACCCGGAGGCGTTCAAGAAGCTGCATGGTCTGGTATGAGTTCCTATGATGTACATATTGGAAAGCTAATCAGCGGGAAAAGAGGGTTGGAAGACGGTGATTTGAAGGACATCATTCAGATTGTACTGAAAGATTTGGAGAATTAGCTTTTTGATAGACCTCTTAGCAGCCAGGACATTGTCCTGGCTGCTGTTTTGTTAGCGGCATCCCCGCCGGTATTCCAAGGGAGTCATTCCGGTAATCAGCTTGAACTTTTTATAGAAATAGGATTCACTCTCGAACCCGCACGCAAGACAAATGGAACTGATCGTATCATTTGTCAGCATCAGTCTTTCCTTGGCCAGCATGATTTTTTTGATCAAAATATATTCACTGACATTCATGCCGGTATTTTGTTTAAATACCCGGGAGAAATGGGCGTATGTCACTGCGGCTTTGGCAGACAGGTCGGAAAGACTCATCTCGCTTGCTCCAATATTAGCCTCAATATACTCCAGGATAGACCGAATCCATGCAGGCTCTGTACTGGAGTTTTGTTGCTGCTCGATCTCGGGTGTTACCATCCGATTCAAGGTTAGCAGAAAATCATATAGCCGAATAATGATAGCCGCACGGTAGTTGGGAAGCCGGTTATTCTGTTCCTCATTCATAATATCGATAAACCGTGAGAACATTATACGCTCATCTGGTGACGGTTCCAGCTTGTAGCCCTTTCTTTTCCTTGCTTGCTCGAAGCAGCGCAGAAGCGAATAAGACTCGCCAAATTCCGTCGCCTGAATCAGCAGGGGGGCAAAAAAAATCGCACTAGAGGTGACCGGTGACTGCTCGTCCGGGAAGGCGCGGTGAACGGTATTGCCGGGAATCAGAAACACATCCCCGGGGTTCATCTCGTAAAAGCTGTGATTAATGAAGAAGGTACCTTTGCCGGCGTATACATATACAATTTCATACCAATCATGCAGATGATCCGGCAGCTCATTTTGGGGTGATTTCGTATCCTGATAGACGAGGCTGAACGGAAATTTGACAGAGTCCTCGAATCCTTTGTATATGGTTTGCACAGCAAATCCATCCTTTCCTTGCATCCTCTTACTAGAGAATAGCAAATTAGAGCATAAAATAACAGGATTAGAGCGTTTTCATGTAGGAATATGCTGAGGTAGAATGGTACTACAATATTCTGGGCAGGAGTGAAATCAAATTGAAATATAGAAAACTAGGCAAAACCGGGTTTGAAGTATCTGTCCTTAGTTTTGGTGCGTCTTCTCTTGGTTCTGTATTTCGGGAGACGGACGATAAGGAAAGTATTCGCACGGTTCATACAGCCCTCGATGCCGGCATTAATCTGATTGATGTATCCCCTTATTATGGACTGAAGAAAGCAGAAATCGTGCTTGGCAAAGCGCTTAAGAGCGTATCGCGCGACCGCTACTACCTGTCTACAAAAGCCGGCAGATACGGGGCAGATGTGTTTGACTTTCGAAGCGAGACGATAATGGCTAGCGTAGAAGAGAGTTTACAGCGGCTTCACACGGACTATCTCGATATCCTATTCCTGCATGATATTGAATTTGTAGAGCCGTCCATTATTTATGAGGAAGCCATCCCTGCCCTTCAGCGGTTAAAAGCAGAGGGGAAAATACGCCATACAGGTATCTGCGGCCTGCCGCTTGGCCTGTTCGAAGAGTTCCTTCCTCATGCTGAGCTTGATGCGATAATTTCCTATTGTCATTATTCCTTGAACGATACGACACTTGAGAGACTTCTGCCTTTAATAGAGGATAAGCAGATCGGACTTGTGAACGCATCTCCTCTATCTATGGGATTGCTTGGCACACGCGGTACGCCGGATTGGCATCCCGCCAGCACGGAAGTAAAGGAAGTATGTAAGCAGGCGGCTGAGTATTGCGCGGCACAAGGCGAAGATATTGCAAAGCTTGCCGTTCAGTTCTCTACCAGGAATGAGCGTATTCCTACTACATTGGTCAGCACGGCTAATCCGTCAAATATTATGAAAAACGCCCTATGGGTGGATGAACCGATTAATGTTCAGCTGCTGGAGGAAGTTAGACAAAGGCTAAAGCCGATTCTGGATGAAACATGGAACAGCGGAATTCCGCTTTATAACCGCCGCGTCGATAGGGGAGAAGCTAAATGATGAAGGGCATCATATGCGAGCAAATTGAACAATTCAAATATACGGATCTCGAAGAGCCGGTTTATAGACAAGGTGAAGCTATTATTCAAATTAAGCGGGTAGGGATTTGCGGGACAGATCTGCATGCGTACAAAGGCAATCAGCCTTTTTTCAGCTATCCCCGTATTCTTGGCCATGAGCTCTCAGGGATTATTGAAGAGATCGGAGATAATGAAGCGGGCTTTAAGGCGGGTGATCAGGTCAGTGTTATTCCTTACCTGCATTGTGGAGCATGTGCCGCTTGCCGTGTTGGCAAGACAAACTGCTGTACATCCATTAAAGTATTAGGCGTACATACCGATGGAGGCATGCGTGAGAAGATCTCCGTACCGGTTACACATTTGCTCAATACGAATGGATTAACCCTGGAGCAGTCGGCTGTTGTTGAACCGTTCAGTATCGGGGCGCATGCGGTTCGCCGCTCGGGACTTGAAAGCGGAGAGACGGCACTTGTCATTGGGGCAGGTCCAATTGGACTTGGCATTATGGCTCTCGCTAAGCATGCCGGCGCAAAGGTGATTGCAATGGATGTGAATCATGAGCGATTGGATTTTTGCAAGCAATGGGCGAAGGTTGATCATACCGTCAATGCGCTGGATCATCCGTCTGCTCAGCTGGAAGCTCTGACCAATGGCGAATTACCCGTTATCGTGTTTGATGCAACCGGCAATACAAAATCGATGTCTGCAGCGGTTCAATATGTTGCTCATGGAGGTACGCTTGTGTATGTCGGATTAGTGAAGGGCGATGTTTCGTTTGATGATTCCGAGTTCCATAAACGCGAGCTCACGATGATGGGCAGCCGGAATGCTACCAAAGAGGACTTCCTGCATGTGCTTGATGCTATTCAGGCCGGGGGAATGGATATAGATCGTTATGTCACACATCTGGTGCCTTTTGATGAGATGATTGAACATTTTGATTCCTGGCTGGAGCCAGCTAACAAAGTAATTAAAGCAATGATCAGGCTGCCATAGGAAAGAAGGAAACCTTTCATGAGAATAGACTCCCATCAGCATTTTTGGATTTATAATGAGCAGGATTATGATTGGATGTCCGAACAGCATAAGGCTATTCAGATAGATTGTCTGCCGGAGCATTTAAAGCCTTTATTGCAGCAAAATGGATTCAACGGCTCTATTGCTGTTCAAGCCAGACAGTCGCATCAGGAAACGGAATGGCTCTTATCTTTAGCCGAGCAATATTCGGAAATTAAAGGTGTAGTTGGCTGGTTGGATTTATGCTCTCCGGATATTGAACAGCAATTGGATAAGTATGGGAAAAACCCTCTGCTCAAAGGCGTGCGGCATGTTGTGCATGACGAACCGGATGACCGCTTTCTCTTGAGGGAGGATTTCATGAATGGCATTGCCTCGCTTGAAAAATACGGTTTAACCTATGATTTGCTGCTGTTCCCAAAGCATCTTCCGTATGCAGCGGAGCTGGCAGAGAAGTTTCCCAATCAGCCATTTGTCCTTGATCATATCGCCAAGCCGGATATTGCGGGTAAGGGATTTCATCCTTGGGCGCAGGACCTGGCTCAACTGGCCGCTCATCCGAATGTCTATTGCAAGCTTTCCGGGATTGTTACAGAAGCGGTATGGGGCAAATGGACGGAAGAAGACTTTACTGTCTATCTGGACACCGTGACAAGCTGCTTCGGAATAGATAGGGTGATGATTGGCTCAGACTGGCCGGTGTGCACGCTCAGCGGCACGTATGAGCAGACGATGAATATCGTGAAACATTATGTTGAAGCCCTCCCGAATGAGGAAAGATCGCTTGTATTAGGCGGCAACTGTGCAAAATTTTATCGAATAGAATAGGGTTATAGAAGCAAAGATAGCATTTTATCGAAAAGGAGCACTTGTCTATGAAATTACAATACAATCATCCATCCAGGAAGTGGACGGATGCACTTCCTACCGGAAACGGCCGACTTGGAGCGATGATGTTTGGCGGACAGGAAACGGAACGTGTTCAGTTGAACGAAGATACGCTTTGGTCCGGAGGGCCGCGCAACTTTGATAATGATAACGCTATCAAGGCGCTTCCTGAAGTGAGGCGGCTTATTGAGGAAGGCAAATATTTTGAAGCCGATCAATTATGCAAAGAGATGATGGGGCCTTATACGCAGTCTTACTTGCCAATGGCGGATTTATATGTGAAGTTCTTGCACGGAAATATTGTAAGGGATTACCGCAGGGCACTTCATCTGGACGACGCTGCCTCCACCGTGGAATATAGGATTGGCAGTGTGACCTACACAAGACGTCTGTTTGTATCCTATCCGGATCAGGTAGTCGTACTTCGTCTGGAGGCCAGCAGTCCGGGGCAATTAAATTTCCTCGCACGGCTGGAAAGTCCGCTCCGTCATGAGACTTTGGGTGAAGAGGAATATCTGATTCTTAAAGGGGATGCCCCGGAACAGGTTGATCCCAGCTACTATGATACGGATGAGCCACTTGTCTATGGCGAGCGGGGCAGCTCGAATGCGATGCGGTTTGAAGGACGTCTGGCAGCTAAGCTGGAGGGCGGACAAGCCGTATACAGCCCAGATGGCATCAGGGTTACAGATGCCAACGCGGTTACGCTTATTTTCAGCGCGGCAACCAGCTTTAACGGCTTTGACCGTTCTCCGGGAAGTGAAGGCAAGGACGAGAGTGCTGCAGCTGCGGGTTATTTGGAGAATGCGCTGAAACATTCATACGCATCGCTGCTGCAAAGACATACAGAGGATCATAAGACGCTGTTCGATCGTGTGGAGCTTAGTCTGGGAGAATCCATCGCTCCGCCGGATTATCCGACCGATGCGCGTATCCGCGATTATGGAGCAAGTGATCCGGGGCTAGTGGAGCTGCTCTACCATTATGGCCGTTATTTGATGATTGGCAGCTCGCGGAAAGGTACTCAGCCTGCCAATCTGCAAGGCATATGGAATGAGGAGACCCGGCCGCCATGGAGCAGTAACTGGACATTAAATATTAATGCGGAGATGAATTATTGGCCCGCCGAGACTTGTAATTTGGCTGAATGTCATACGCCATTGCTGGATTTTATCGGAAGACTGTCAAAAAACGGCCAGAAGACAGCTTCGATTCATTATGGAGCGAGGGGCTGGACGGCGCATCATAACAGTGATATATGGTGCCTCAGCTCTCCGGTTGGCGCCTATGGGCATGGTGAGGCGATTTGGACAATATGGCCAATGGGCGGGGTATGGCTCTGTCAGCATCTTTGGGAGCATTATGCTTTCGGGAAAGATCAGACATTCTTGCGGGAACAAGCTTATCCGATTATGAAGGATGCCGCTTTATTCTGCCTGGATTGGCTGCATGAAGATAAGGAAGGGCGCTTAATCACATCGCCATCCACTTCACCGGAGCATAAATTCCGCACATCAGAGGGCTTGGCTGGCGTCAGCAAGGCATCTACGATGGATATGTCCTTGATCTGGGATTTATTTACGAACCTTATCGAAGCCTCCAGCATTCTAGGTGAAGACGAGTCGTTCCGGGAAACATTGGCCGAGACACGCAGCCGCTTGTTCCCGATGCAAATCGCAAGCAACGGAAGACTTCAAGAGTGGTCCCAGGATTTCGAGGATGAGGATCAGTTCCACCGTCATGTCTCCCACTTATTTGGCGTATACCCTGGCCGTCAATTAACTTGGCAGGAGACGCCGGAGCTGATGGCCGCAGCGCAGCGGTCGCTCGATATTCGCGGAGACGGGGGGACAGGCTGGAGTCTTGGATGGAAAATCGGATTATGGGCACGTTTTGGCAACGGTAACCGCGCATTTGGCTTATTGTCGAATTTGTTGATATTGGTAGATGGAGAGAAGGAAGATTATCATCATGGCGGAGGTGTTTATACGAACCTCTTTGATGCCCATCCGCCGTTCCAGATTGACGGTAATTTTGCTGCGACATCGGGAATCGCCGAATTATTATTGCAATCGCATCAAGGTTATATTTATCTGCTTCCGGCTCTTCCAGATGCCTGGTCTCAAGGTCATGTGAAGGGTCTGCGGGCAAGAGGTCATTTCGAAGTGTCCCTTCAATGGGAAGACGCTATGGTCAAATCTGCCGAGATTATTTCGATCTCGGGAGGAACCTGCCGGATCAGGTCCGCTGCTTCGCTTTGTGTGGAGACGGATGGCAATAAGCTGGCGGTCCATCCGGATGAGAACGGCATCCTGTCTTTCGAGACGTTTCCAGGCGGCAGGTATCAGCTCAGCAGAACTTAATTAACAGGGAAAAACGTCAAATAGTGAGCCGGATAAAAAGGAAATTACTGTTTGAATAGCGAATATACTATCCGACCTTGGTCCGAGGAAGCTATTTGATATAGAAGGAGATTACCCGACATGTTGGATCAGACAGCTATCAGCCAGATTAAAGCAACGCTTAGAAAAGGAATCGATAATAACGAAGTAGCAGGCGCCAGCTTCATGGTGATCAAAGACGGAAGAGAAATCTTTTATCACGAAGACGGGTTGGCGGATCTGGAAGCGGGACGGCCAATTACAAGAGATTCCGTCTTCCGTTTATATTCCATGACGAAGCCGGTTACGGCAACGGCGGTTATGATTCTGGTAGAACGCGGAGAGATCGACTTGTTTGATCCGGTTAGCCGCTATTTGCCTGGTTTCAAGAATCAGGTAGCCGAGCAAGACGGCCAATTGGTGCCGGTGCAGCGCGAAGTGAATATTCATGACTTGCTCGATATGACATGCGGGCTTGTATACGGCGGAACGAATGCAGCGGGACAAGCAACCGAAGCTTTGTTCAGAGAAGTGGATGAACGTCTGCTGGGCGAATCGCCGCTGGGCACGGTGGAAATGATGAACCGTCTTGGTGAAGCCCCGCTTGCGTTCCAACCGGGAGCTTCCTGGGCCTATGGAACCTCTGCGGATGTGCTGGGAGCCGTTGTAGAAGTAGTAAGCGGCAAACGTTACGGTGAGTTTCTGCAGCAGGAGTTATTTGGCCCGCTTGGCATGAAGGATACCGGCTTTTGGCTGCCGGAGGAGAAGAGGGAGCGTCTCGTTAAGACCTATGCGGATAACGGCGAGGGCGGATTGACGTTGTATGCCGGCAATCATCTGGGCATCATTCATCAGATGGACCGCGACCCGGCATTCGAATCAGGCGGAGCGGGACTGGTCTCAACGATTGATGATGCGGCCAAATTCACGACCATGCTGATGAATAAGGGGACTCTGAACGGTGTCCAAATTCTGAGACCGGCAACGGTTCACTATTTGACGACGACAACCCTCAACGCTGAGCAGCAAAAGGGCTTTGACACATGGCATACGCTGACCGGCCACAGCTATGGCAATCTGATGCGTATTGTGACGGATACCAGAACAGCAGGCATTCTGGCGAGCCCCGGAGAATATGGCTGGGACGGATGGCTTGGCGCCTACTTTGGCAATTGCCCGCATGATGGAGTAACAATCCTGTGCATGATTCAGAAGAAGGATGCCGGCACAACGCCGCTCACCCGGAAGCTTCGTAATATTGTAATGAGCTCGCTTTAGGAAGAATAGGGGGTGTCCCATAAGTCATGTAAATGACGATGGGACACCCCTTTGTTTGTATTTGGGCTAAACAGCAGCCTGCGCATGAAATGTTCTTCCGATCGCCATTGCTCAGGGATTCCTTTGAATCAACGAGG
>Ga0065721_10002838_pt1 | contig 17197 bp, 23 predicted proteins | sample Mesricmetagenome_FD_59108 | JGI IMG/M metagenome (GOLD analysis project Ga0065721, IMG submission 59108) | Mesophilic microbial community from rice straw/compost enrichment Sample: eDNA_1 v2 (version 2) | ecosystem: Engineered > Solid waste > Grass > Composting > Bioreactor | place: USA: Davis... | reverse complement strand
TGACCCTGGCCGATGATGTCCTGCACCTGCTCCCGCACGGCGTCGAGGGAGATGCCGAGGGACTCGAGCGCCTTCGCGGCGACGCCCTCACCCTCGTGGATGAGGCCGAGCAGGATGTGCTCGGTGCCGATGTAGTTGTGGTTGAGCATCTTCGCCTCTTCCTGGGCGAGGACGACCACCCGGCGGGCCCGGTCGGTGAAACGCTCGAACATTCTGAACTCCTGGGGACGCCGGTCGGGAGGCGTCGTACATCCGAGAGTAACGACGGGGGGTGTCGAAAACTCCCGTGTTCGCTCACGGCTCAGAGCGGACTTGACGACCCCCCGGGGACTGTGTTTATCGTTGTTCGATAACATCGATAGTCGATAAGGAGCCTCCGGTGACCACGAGCCCCACCACGCTGTCGCGATCCGACCGGATCGCCATGTACTTCACCGTCGTCCTCGGCGCGATCGGCGCCGCCCTCACCGTCTGGACGGCGGTCACCCGCCTCGCCGAGGTGCTGCCCGGCCGCGGGATCCCCGTGCTCGTCCCCTTCGTCGGCGAGACCGCGACGCTGCCCATCGGACCCGACGGAGCCGCCGTCCCCGTCGACGTCGACNAAGCCGTCGTGACCGTCGACGACCCCGCCCCGGCGACGCTCTTCGCCCTCATCGCGGAGCCGATCGTCGTGGGGATCGCGATCCTCGCCGGGATCGTCATCCTGTGCCTGTTCTGCCTCAACCTCGCGCGAGGCAAGGCCTTCTCGACTTCGACCGTGCGCCTCCTCTTCGTCGGCACGGGCGTGCTGCTCGCCGGCTGGGTGCTCGGCTCGCTGTTCCGCACGATGGGCGTCAACGGAGCCCTCTCGGCCGTGAGCGACTACACCTACGACGGCGTGATCTTCCAGGCCGACTTCGGCGTGGTCTTCGCGGTGCTCGCCCTCGGCGCGATCGGCGCCGCGTTCCAGATCGGCCACAAACTCCAGCGCGAGCAGGAAGGGCTCGTCTGAATGGCGCCCGCCGACGACGAGGATGCCGGTCGCATCCACTGCCGCCTCGACGAGCTCCTCGCGGAGCGCGGGATGACACTCACGCGGCTCTCGGAGCTCGTCGGGGTGAGCCTCGTGAACCTCTCGGTGCTGAAGAACGACAGGGCGCGCGCCATCCGCTTCTCGACCCTCACCGCGATCTGCGACGCGCTCGAGTGCGAGGTGGGCGACCTGCTGGTGGTGCGGGGCTAGATGCCGCCGCCGCCCCCGCCCCCTCCGGCGTTGGCCGGGTTGGAGGCCTTCCCGTCGAGCCACAGGGTGTCGGAGGGGTCGCTGTGGCTGCCGCCGGAGTTCACGTGCTTCGACGGCACCTTCGGACCCTTGGTGATGACGTGCACGAGCGCCATCGCGTGTCCACGGCCGAGACCGTAGTCGGCGGCGAGCCACTCGACGATCGGCCCCGCTTTCGTACCCGGGCCGAAGCCCTTCTCCTCCGCGAGCGCCAGGAACTGCCGCGGAGTCAGACCCGTCTTCTCCTCGATGTTGTCGAGGTACGCCTGGAACGACATGGCGCCCAGCGTAGAGGCATCCTCACCCTTTGCGTACCCACGAATGCGTAGCATCGCGGCATGAGCAACCTCGAGCGGGACCCCGCCGAGACGACGTGCGTCACCGAGCCGTCGGCGGGTGCCGAGATGCTCGAGCCACGAGAGGTGCCGCTCGGCGGTCCGCGGGCGATGAGCGTGCGCCGCACCCTCCCGCAGCGCGCGCGGAGCCTCATCGGCGCGTGGTGCTTCGCCGACCACTACGGGCCCGACCCGGTGACGGGTCCCGGCGCGATGGACGTGCCGCCGCACCCGCACACGGGACTCCAGACGGTGAGCTGGTTGTTCGAGGGCGAGATCGAGCACCGCGACTCCACCGGCGCGCACGCCCACATCCGGCCCGGTCAGGTGAACCTCATGACCGCGGGCTCCGGCATCCAGCACTCCGAGGTGTCGACCGCCGCGACGGCGACGCTCCACGGCGTGCAGCTCTGGGTCGCGCTCCCCGACGCGTCGCGTCACGTCGCCCCGTTCTTCGAGCACGCCGACCCCGAACCCGTGCGGATCGGCGACGCCGTGCTGCGGGTCTTCGTCGGGTCGCTCGACGGCGACGGCTCCCCCGTCACGGCGTTCACGCCGCTCCTCGGCGCACAGGTCGACCTCCCCGCCGGCGGCTCGGTCACGCTGCCCGCCGACACCCGCTTCGAGTACGGACTGCTCGTGGACGCCGGCTCGCCCCGGTTCGGCGGGGTCGGCATCCCACGCGACCACCTCGGCTACCTCCCGCCGGGGCAGCCGGAGCTGCGGATCGAGGCGGGCGACGAGCCCGTGCGCGCGGTGCTGCTCGGCGGTGAGCCGCTCGGGGAGCCGATCGTCATGTGGTGGAACTTCGTCGGTCGCAGCCACGAGGAGGTCGTCGCCTTCCGCGAGCAGTGGCAGGCCGACGTGATCGACGGCGGCGACCCGGCGGGGCGCTTCGGGCGGGTCGAGGGCTACCCCGGCCCGGCGCTCCCGGCGCCCGCGTTGCCGAACGTGCGGCTCCAGCCGCGGGAGTGATCCGGGCGGAGGCGCACGCTTTGCGCCGCGAGCCGCCGCTCTGCCACGGTGGAGCCATGAGACGACGCATCCTGCCGAGCATCCTCGCGGTCGGCGCCCTCGTCCTGGCGCTCGCCGGTTGCGTGCGCGTCCAGGCCGACATGACGCTCAACCCTGACAACACCGTCGACGGGAGCATCGTCGTCGCGGTCGTCGTCTCCGACGACACCCCCGAGTCGCGCGCCACCGCGCTCACGCAGGCCCGCGACATCGAGTCGCAGTTGCTCGGGGCGCTCCGCGACGCGGCCGGCGTCTCGACGAGCGAGTACGAGGAGGACGGCTACCTCGGCTCCCGCATCACGTTCGACGACGTCGCGCTCGACGCGTTCTCCGGGCAGAAGCCGGAGTCGTTCAAGTTCGCCCGCGACGGAGACCAGTACGTCTTCACGGGCGTGCTCGACTTCAGCGCCCAGTCCCTCTCCCCCGACGAGAACTCCTCCGACGACGACCTCACCGTCGTGGTCACGTTCCCCGGCGAGGTCGCCGAGCACAACGGCGACCTCGACGGCACGACGGTGTCGTGGTCGACGCGGCTCGACCAGCGGCTCGAGATGTCGGCGCGAGGCGCCGCGTCGCCTCCCGGACCGCCCGTGCTGATCTTCGTGCTCATCGGACTCGCGGTGCTCGTGGTCGCGGCCGCCGTCGTCGCCGTGCTGCTGTTCGTTCGCTCGCGGAAGCGGAGAGCCGCCCCGGTCGTGGCGCCGGAGCCGACGACGGATGCCGCCCCCGCGGAGATCGAGGCCGGCGAGGAGCCTCCTTCGGCCGTCGAGTAGCCGCGCCAGCGGCGTGTCGAGACGTCGGGGGTCTCGACACGCGCCTCCGGCGCTACTCGACCACCGCACGACACGCGCCTCCGGCGCTAGTCGACCACCGGGTGATTACTCGGCGCGCGCAGCGCGCTTCGCGCGCTCCTCGGCCTCGATCTTCGCGGCCATCTCACGTTCGGACCGGTCGGCGCGGAAGATCGCGCGGAACACGAACCAGAACAGCACGCCGAAGAGCAGCGTCGGGACGATCGAGAAGATCGCGTTCCCCCAGAAGTCGTCGGGCATGATCCCAGGCTAACCCGCGCTCACCGGGAGAACGCCCAGGCGACGGCGACGAGGCCGACGAGCAGGACGAGGCCGGCGTACATGACGACGCGGGAGGTGCGGCGATCCACGGTCAGCCCTTCGCGATGATGCCGATCACGCCGCTCACGACGAGGAACACCCCGATGCCTCCGACGACCACCCACACCAGGATGCGCGCGGGCGTGATCGGCGCGGGGTCACGGCGTCCGTCGCGCGGGTCGGAGGGTGCGGCGCTCACGATCGCACCCTAACAGTGCAGTCTCAGGACTCCCGCTCGCGCCGGAGCCTCAGCCACTCCCGTCCGACGACGGCGAGGAGCAGGCCCGCGAACGAGCTCGCGCCCGCGACCCAGGCGAAGCTCTGCAGGGCCGCGCCCGCGTCGAACCCGGCGCCCGCCTCGGGCGTCGGCTCCTCGGCGGGAGCCTCGGGGGCCGGCGTCTCGGCGCCGGGCTCCGCTCCCGGGCCGAGGGTGTCGAGCTGGATGTCGAGGTGGAAGGTGCCGATGGGCGACCAGGCACCGTCGGGGAGGGCGCGCACCTGCCAGTGGTAGGTCGGCGCGGTGAGACCGGTGAGCTGGAACGACTCGCCGCCGGGGAAGAGCCGGCCGCCGCCGTCCGACGTGTGGTCGAGGGCGCCGGTGCCGTCGCGGGTGCCGTCGACGTTCCAGCGCAGCTCGTAGCCCGCCGTGCCCGACGCGGTCCACTGCAGCACGGGGTCGCCGGAGACGAGCTCGCCCGGGGCGGGCGCGATGATCGCGACGGGGGCCGGACCGGCGTCGGCCGCGGCGAGCGCGGAGGCGACGGCGGGCGCGCCGAAGACCGCGCCCGCGATCGCGACGAGGAGCGCGATCGGGGGCCGCATCCATCCGGCGAGGGGGGTTCGCACGGCTCGAGCCTCCGTCAGGACCGTCGGGGGAATCGGTCCTCCGTCAGGGTATTCGCGGCCCCGGCCACCCGGACCCCCCCGACGTCCCCCAGTTCGGGGGCAGAACTACTTGACCAGGGGGAAGAGGATCGTCTCGCGGATGCCGAGGCCCGTGATCGCCATGAGCAGGCGGTCGATGCCCATGCCCATCCCGCCCATCGGCGGCATCCCGTGCTCCATCGCCCGCAGGAACTCCTCGTCGAGACGCATCGCCTCATCGTCGCCACGCGCCGCGAGCTTCGCCTGCTCGACGAACCGCTCACGCTGGATGACCGGGTCGATGAGCTCCGAGTAGCCGGTCGCGAGCTCGAAGCCGCGCACGTAGAGATCCCACTTCTCGACGACGCCCGGGATGTCGCGGTGGTCGCGCACGAGCGGCGACGTGTCGACGGGGAAGTCCATGACGAACGTCGGACGCTCGAGGGAGCCCTTCACGAAGTGCTCCCACAGCTCCTCCACGTACTTGCCGTGGGTGGGGAGCTTCACCTCGACGCCGACCTTGTCGGCGAGCGCCGCGAGTTCCTCGAGGGAGGTCTGCGGCGTGATCTCGACGCCCGCGGCCTCCGAGAGCGACGCGTACATCGGGAGGCGATCCCAGTCGCCGCCGAGGTCGAACTCGGTGCCGTCGGCCCACGTCACCGTCGTCGAGCCGGCGACCGCGACGGCGGCGTTCTGGATGAGCTCCTGCGTGAGGTCGGCGATCGAGTTGTAGTCGCCGTATGCCTGGTAGGCCTCGAGCATCGCGAACTCGGGGCTGTGGGTGGAGTCGGCGCCCTCGTTGCGGAAGTTGCGGTTGATCTCGAAGACGCGCTCGAGCCCGCCGACGACGGCGCGCTTGAGGAACAGCTCCGGCGCGATGCGCAGGTAGAGCTCCGTGTCGAACGCGTTCGAGTGGGTGACGAACGGACGCGCCGCGGCGCCGCCGTGCATCGTCTGGAGCATGGGCGTCTCGACCTCGAGGAAGCCGTGCGACGCGAACGTCGAGCGCAGGCTCGCGTTGACGGTCGCGCGCGCGACGACGGTCGTGCGGGCCTGCTCGCGTGTGATGAGGTCGAGGTAGCGCTGACGCACGCGGGTCTCGTCGGAGAGCTCCGAGTGCAGGTTCGGCAGCGGCATGAGCGCCTTCGACGCGATGCGCCACTCGGTCGCGAGCACGCTCAACTCGCCGCGGCGCGAGGAGATGACCTCGCCCGAGACGAACACGAAGTCGCCGAGGTCGACGAGGTCCTTCCAGCGCTCGAGCGACTCCTCGCCGACGTTGTCGAGGGACACCATGGCCTGGATGCGCGAGCCGTCGCCCGCCTGCAGCGCGGCGAAGCACAGCTTGCCCGTGTTGCGCAGGTGCACGACGCGCCCCGAGATCCCGACGACGACGCCGGTCGCCGCATCCGGCTCGAGGTCGGGGAACTGCGCCCGCACCTCCGCGATCGCGTGCGTGATCGGCACGGAGACGGGATACGCGCCCTCCCCGGCCGAGCGGGCATCCTGAATCAGACGCGCGCGCTTGCCCAGCCGGACGGCCTTCTGCTCGGCGATGTCCTCGAAGGCGGCGTCGTCAGTCACGGCAGCAGGCTCTTTCAGTTCAGATACAGGGACTCGTTGTCGATGAGGCGCGCGGGCCCGACCTGGGCGGCGATGATCGCGCGAGCCGGTCCGCGGTAGTCGTCGTCGACCGGGAGGAAGGTCGCGGGGTCGACGACCTTGAGATAGTCCAGGGTAACGAGTTCCTCGTCCATGAGCACGGCCTGCGCCGCGGCGAGCACCGCGTCGATCCCGCGGTCGCCCGCCGACTGCGCCGCCTCGAGGGCGCGGCTGAGGGCACGCGCCGCGGTGCGCTCCGTCGGGTTCAGGTACCGGTTGCGGCTCGACATCGCGACGCCGTCGTCCTCGCGCACCGTCTCGATCACCTCGACGCGCACCGGGATGTCGAGGTCGCGCACCATGCGCTGCACGAGGAACAGCTGCTGCGCATCCTTCTGCCCGAACGTGACGACGTCGGGCTGAACGATGTGGAGCAGCTTCGCGACCACCGTGAGCACCCCGTCGAAGTGCTGCGGGCGCGAACGGCCCTCGAACATCGTCGCGACGGGGCCGCCGGTGACCTTCACCTGGGTGCCGCCGTCCGGGTACATCTCGTCGGCGGTCGGCGCGAAGACGTAGTGGGCGCCGTGCTTCTCGAGCTTCGCGATGTCCTTCTCGAGGGTGCGCGGGTACTTGCCGAAGTCCTCGTTCGCGCCGAACTGGAGCGGGTTCACGAAGATCGACACGACGACGACGTCGGCGAGCTTGCGGGCCCGCTTGACGTGCGCCATGTGCCCCTTGTGCAGGGCCCCGAGCGTCGGGACGAGGGCGACGGTCTTGCCTTCGGCCCGGGCGGTCGCCAGTTCGGCCCGGATGCCGGCGATCGTCTCCACGACGAGCGGTGCGGTCACTGTCCCGATCGTACTCGGGTCCTGGAGGCTAACTCTCGCCCGGGGAAGCCCCTGTTGGCGACTCGTCGACGAACCCCTCCCACGCCGAGAGTTGGGGACGATCCCGCAGTGCGTCTTCCACCGCCGATCGGAGGAGCGACCCGAGCACACGCCCCGGCGCCTCGACCCCGATCGCGGCGAGCCGGCCTACGGCATCCGCGACCACTCCCGACGCGAGACCGCGCACCGCCGCGACCGCGTCGGCGTACGCGGGGCGGTCCGCCTCCGCGATGACGACCGGCTCGGCGCCCATCTCGAGCACGAGCGCCTGGGCGATCGGCAGCACCGGACCCGGCGCGGTGACGGCGCACCACGCGCCGCGCAGCCGGTTCACGTCGAGCGACGTGCCGGTGAAGGCGAGCGCCGGATGGATGGCGAGCGGGATCGCGCCCGCCGCCGCCGCGGGGGCGAGCACCCCCGTGCCGTGCTCCGCGGCGGTGTGCACGACGAGCTGCCCGGGCTGCCAGGCCCCCGTCGCCGCGAGGCCCGCGACGAGTCCCGGGAGGTCCTCCGACGGGACGGCGAGCAGCGCGAGCTCCGCGCGCTCGACGACCTCGGGCACCGTCAGCACCGGCACGCGCGGCAGGAGCGCCTCCGCGCGCTCGCGACCCTCCTCGGAGACGGTCGAGATCCCGACGACCGCGTGACCCGCGCCGCCGAGCGCCGCACCGAGGACCGGGCCGACCCGCCCGGCGCCGACGATCCCGACGCCGAGGCGCCCGGCCTGCGTCACGCCCCGACCTCCCCCTCGCGCCAGCGGTGGGTGCGGTCGGCCTGCGCCGCCGCGATCGACGCGGCCGCGGCATCCCGGAACAGCCCCTCGGCGTCGGACGCGTCGAGCGCTCCGAGCCGGGTCGCCACGGGACCGGCGACGGTGTGCACGTTGATGCCGGCGAGGCGCAGGGCGCGCTCGAGCGGGCCCTGCTCGATCGCGACGCTCTGCACGCGCGGCAGCGGGACGATCGCGAGCTCGCGCCAGATCGCCCCTCGCCGCTGGAGCACCGCGCCCGGCAGCAGCGCGAAGCCGTTGCGCCGCCACGAGAACCAGCGCAGCACCGCCGCGCGGCGCGGCGACGTCGTGAAGTCGTCGTCGCGGTCGCGCCCCACGAGCCCGCGCTCGAACAGGTCGCGGCCCGTCTCGCCGTCGTCGCCGACGAGCTCCGGCAGCAGGAGCCCGAGCACGCGGAACACGTCGTCGCGCGTGCCGACCGGCAGCACCACCGTCGACTGCTGCGCCTGCTGGCCGCCGTCGGTCGACGAACCGCGCGACGCGCGATTGACCCGGATCGTCCACCAGTCCATGGGACGCCACAGGAGCGACTGGCTCACCGCCACCGAGTGGATGCGCCCCGGCGGCAGCGTCTCGTTGCGGATCGAGAGCAGGCCGTAGCCGATGCGCACGCCGTCGGGCGTCGCCGCGATCGAGTAGCGGAGGAACTTGATGACGCGGTTGACGAGGTACGACCCGAAACCGATCGCCATCGGGACGAGCGTGAAGAGGGTCCAGTAGAACCCCTCGGCGACGGCGGAGCCGAGCACGAGGATGATCACCGTCGCGACGATGACGAGCACGACGAACACCGACGCGACGCTCAGCGCCGACGAGCCGATGAGGCGCGACGCGGGGATGCGCACGACCGACTCCGGCGGCGCGAGGTTCGGGTCGAGCTCCGGCGCGAGGAGCTCGGCGACGCGGCGGTCGAGGAGGCTGCCCGACGACCCCGGAGTCGCGGCGGGCGCCTCCGCGGCTCGGGCACCCGACGCGAGACGCAGGATGTCGGCCCGCAGCCCGTCGGACAGCGCGTTGCCGAGGTAGGCGAGCTGCACGTTGGCGTCCTGCCCCGCGACCTCCACCTCGAGCTTCGCGGCGCCGAAGATGCGCGCGAACAGCGGACGGTTGATCGAGACGCCCTGGATGCGGTCGAGCCGCGCCTTGCGGTGCGTGCGGAACAGCACGCCGCTGCGCACCTCGACGACCTCGTCGGTGATGCGGAACGTGTGCATGCGCCAGGACACGTAGAAGAACGCGACGATGACGAGCACGACGCCGAGCGCCGCCGCGAGCCCGATGAGCAGGTAACCCTCGTCGATGAGGTACGAGATCGGGTCGCCGCCGGGCACGTCGGGGCAGTCGTCGCCCCGACACCAGTCGAACCCAGGCAGCAGCAGTTCGACGAGCCGCTCGCGGAGGTTCGCGATGAGGATGCCCGCGATCGCGACGAGGGCGAGGCCGCCGCGCAGCAGCGGGGTCGCGGGATGCAGGCGGTGCCACTCGCCGTCCGCGAGGTGAGTGGTGCCGCCGCTCGGGAGCGGCGACTCGACGGGCGCGTCGGGCTCGGGCGTTCCCGCGGACTCCGGCGCGGTCACAGTCCCGCCCGGCGGCTCTCCGCGAGCTCGACGAGCCGGTCACGCAGCGCCTCCGCCTCCGCCTCCGGCAGGCCCGGGATGGTGATGTGGCTCGCCGCGGCCGCCGTGACGAGCTTGAGCTCCGACAGGCCGAAGGCCCGGACGAGGGGCCCGCGGTTGATGTCGACGAGCTGCATGCGGCCGTAGGGCACCGCGACGACGCGGAGGAACATGATGCCCCTGCGGAACACGAGGTCGTCGTCGCGCAACTGGTAGCCGAGGGCGCGCACGCGGCGCGGGGTGAACGCGGCCACGAGGAGGTGCACGACGAGCATCGCGATCGGCACGGCGATGAGCCCCGGGAGTCCGGAGAGGAACCACGCGACGCCCGACCCGACGACGGTGACGACGCCGGAGATCGCGGTGCCGATGAGCTCCACGACGAGGAACTTCGGCGACACCCGCTGCCACTCCCCCGGGATCGGGTCGATCGAGCGGCCGGGGGCGACCTCGGGGGCGTCGTGCTGCGGGGTGCTCACGGCTCCAGGCTACCGGCGGCGGGTTCCGGCTCGTCTCCGTCCTGCGACGGAGGCACGCGGCACAGGTACTCCCCCACGAGGCCCGCGACGAGCAGCGCGATCGCCCCGCCGAGGTTGGCGAGCGACCGCAGCAGGGCGTCGGAGTTGATCCCGCCGCTGCGCGTGAGGAGCTCGACGACGAGTCCGATCGCGACGCCCGCGAGGAGCGCCCCGGCGAGCGCCGACGCCTTCGCGAACACGACGACGCGGGTCGCGTGGAACGGGTCGATGCGGCGCTTCACCGTGCCCTGCGTCGCCTGCCGGATCGGCACCGCGAGCGCGATCACGATGCCCGCGATGAACACGAGGCTGAGCGCCATCGTGTACTCGGCGCGGAACTTCGGCATCCCCGCCGCCGCGAGGGCGAACTGGAGCAGGTAGCCCGTCCCCGCGCCGACGGCGGCGAGGACGACGAGGGTCGACGCCCGCGTGCGCCTCATCGGCCGCCGTCCAACGCCGCGAGGAGGTCGGCGACGCGACCGCGACCCGGGAGGACGGCATCGGGCGCGACCTCCGCCCACGGCCCCAGCACGAAGGCGCGCTCGTGGGCGCGCGGATGCGGCAGCGTGAGGTCGTCGGACTCCGACGTCATGCCCGCGTAGTCGATGAGGTCGAGGTCGAGCGTGCGGTCGCCCCAGCGCTCGGTGCGCTCGCGCCCGTAGGCGTCCTCGATCTCGTGCAGGAGCGCCAGCAGGCGCCGCGGCGGGAGGGCCGTGCGCACGAGCACGACGGCGTTGAGGTAGGCCGGCGCCTCCGGGTCCTCCCCGTCGAGGCGCACCGCGACCGACTCGACCGGCGTCGAGATCGCCGTGACCTCGACGCCCTCCGCCTCGGCGAGCGCGCGCACCGCGCCCTGGAACGTCGCCGTGCGGTCGCCCAGGTTGCTGCCGACGGCGACCACGGCATCCGCCTCGATCCTCCGGTGCAGCACGCTCACGCGCGCCCCCGGGTGATCGTGACGCTCACGTCGTCGAACGGCACCTCGATCGGCGCCGACGGCTTGTGCACCGTGACGACCGTCTCGCGCGTCGCGGGGAACGACAGGGCGACCTCGGCGATGCGCTCCGCGAGGGTCTCGATGAGGTCGACCGGGTCGCGCTCGATCGCGGCGACGACGCGTTCCGCGAGCACCCCGTAGTGCACCGTGCGGTCGAGGTCGTCGTCGGCGGCCGCGGCGCGCAACGGCAGCCGCACCGTCACGTCGACGACGAACTCCTGCCCGTCGCGACGCTCGTGCTCGAAGACGCCGTGGTGGCCGCGCGCACGCAGGCCGGTGAGCCGGATCTCGTCGAGCGGCTCAGCGGTCATCGAGCGTCCTCCAGCACGCGTTGCGCGACGTCGAGCGCGAGGCGCGTCGACCGCACGTCGTGCACGCGCACCGCCCACGCCCCCTGGCGCGCGACGAGGGCGCTCAGCACCGCCGTCGGGAGGTCGCGGTCTTCCATGGGGGCGCCCTCCGGGAGCAGCGCGCCGACGAAGCGCTTGCGGGAGGCCCCCACGAGGATGCCGTGGCCGAGCGAGGCGAGCTCGTCGAGGTGGTTGAGGAGCGCCCAGTTGTGTTCCGCGTCCTTGCCGAAGCCGAGGCCGGGGTCGAGCACGATCTTCGCCGGGTCGACTCCCGCGACGACGAGAGCCGCGACGCGGGCCTTGAGCTCCGCGCGCACCTCCGCGACGACGTCGGTGAACGCGGACGCGACGTCGGCGCCCCCGCGCCAGTGCATCGCCACGTAGTGCACCTCCGTCTCCGCGACGACGCGCGCCATCGCGACGTCGGCGAGTCCGCCGGACACGTCGTTGACGAGCTGCGCGCCCGCCCGCACCGCGGCGAGCGCCGTCGACGCGTGCATCGTGTCGACGCTCACCGAGACGCCCTCCTGCGCGAGGGCCGCGATGACGGGGATGATCCGCTCGCGCTCCTCCTCCGGGTCGACCTGCACGGCGCCGGGTCGCGTCGACTCCCCGCCGACGTCGACGATCGCGGCGCCCTCGTCGCGGAGTTCGAGCCCGCGGGCGATCGCCGCATCCACGTCGTCCCAGCGGCCGCCGTCGCTGAACGAGTCGGGCGTGACGTTGAGGATGCCCATGATGATCGTCACGAGACACCCCCGATGAGGATCATCGCCTCCGCCCGGGCCGCGGGCGATGACAGCTCGCCGCGGCTCGCGATGGTGACCGTGGTCGACCGGGTCTGGCGGGCATCCCGGGCCGCGACGCAGTCGTGCTGCGCGTCGAGCACGACGACGACGCCGCGCGGCGCGAGGCCCTCCTCGATCGCGTCGGCGATCTGCTCTCCGAGCCGCTCCTGCAGCTGGGGTCGCGCGGCGAGGGTCTCCACGACGGCGCCGAGCCGGCCGAGGCCGACGAGCTTGTCGCCGGGCAGGTAGCCGACGTGCGCCCGCCCGCGGAACGGCAGCAGGTGGTGCTCGCACATCGACCGGAACTCGAGGTCGCGCAACAGCACGAGGTCGCCGCGCTCGCCGTCGGAGGCGGCGTCCTTGCCCTCGCGGAGGATCGCGACGGGGTCGACGCCGACGCCGGCGAAGTACTCGCCGAACGCCTGCGCGACGCGGCGGGGCGTGTCGACGAGTCCGGGACGCGCCGGGTCCTCGCCGATCGCCTCGAGCAGCTCGGCCACAGCGGCTTCGATGCGGCCTGAGTCGACGGTCATCGCTCTCCTAGGCGGTCGCGATGCCCGGCGACTTGCGCGGGCGCGGCGTGCGGGTCGGCTTCGACGGGGTGGAGTCGACGCCGTTGTCGACGGCGTCGGGGTTGACCGGGGCCTTCGACGGCATCGCCACCGGCGGGCGGTCGCTCAGCGGACGGTTCGCGCTCGACAGCCACTGCGGACGCTCCGGGAGCTTCTTCACGTCGGCGAAGATCGTCGCGAGCTGCTCGTGGTCGAGCGTCTCCTTCTCGAGGAGCTCGCGCGCGAGCGTGTCGAGGATGTCGCGGTTCTCGGTGAGCACCTGCCACGCCTCGTCGTGCGCCTTCTCGATGAGGGCGCGCACCTCGACGTCGACCTTCTCGGCGATCTCCTCCGAGTAGTCGCGCTGGTGGCCCATGTCGCGTCCGAGGAACACCTCGCCCTGCGCCTGCCCGAGCTTGACGGCGCCGATGCCGGCCGACATCCCGTACTCGGTGACCATGCGCCGCGCGATGCCGGTCGCCTTCTCGATGTCGTTGCTCGCGCCCGTCGTCGGGTCGTGGAAGACGATCTCCTCCGCGACGCGGCCCCCCATCGCGTAGGTGAGCTGGTCGAGCAGCTCGTTGCGGGTCACCGAGTACTTGTCTTCCAGCGGGAGCACCATCGTGTAGCCGAGCGCGCGACCGCGCGGGAGGATCGTCACCTTCGTGACCGGGTCGGTGTGGCGCATCGCCGCCGCCGCGAGCGCGTGGCCGCCCTCGTGGTACGCGGTAATGAGCTTCTCCTTGTCCTTCATCACGCGGGAGCGGCGCTGGGGTCCGGCCATGACGCGGTCGACGGCCTCGTCGAGGGCGCGGTTGTCGATCAGCTGCGCGTTGCTGCGCGCCGTGAGGAGCGCGGCCTCGTTGAGCACGTTGGCGAGGTCGGCGCCCGTGAAGCCCGGGGTCTTGCGGGCGAGCACCGCGAGGTCGACACCCTTCGCCATCGGCTTGCCCTTGGCGTGCACCTCGAGGATCCTCTCGCGGCCCTTGAGGTCGGGCGCGTCGACGCCGATCTGCCGGTCGAAGCGGCCCGGGCGCAGGAGGGCGGGGTCGAGGATGTCGGGGCGGTTCGTCGCCGCGATGAGGATGACGTTCGTCTTCACGTCGAAGCCGTCCATCTCGACGAGGAGCTGGTTGAGGGTCTGCTCCCGCTCGTCGTGACCGCCGCCCATGCCAGCGCCGCGGTGGCGGCCGACGGCGTCGATCTCNTCGACGAAGATGATNGCCGGCGAGTTCTGCTTCGCCTGCTCGAANAGGTCNCGCACGCGGCTCGCGCCGACGCCGACGAACATCTCGACGAAGTCNGAGCCGGAGATCGAGTAGAACGGCACGCCCGCCTCGCCNGCGACGGCGCGCGCGAGGAGCGTCTTGCCNGTGCCGGGNGGGCCGTANAGCAGCACGCCCTTNGGGATGCGCGCACCGACNGCCTGGAAGCGCGACGGGTCCTTGAGGAAGTCCTTGATCTCGTGNAGCTCCTCGACGGCCTCGTCGGAGCCGGCGACGTCGGCGAAGGTGACCTGCGGGGTCTCCTTGNTCACGAGCTTCGCGCGCGACTTGCCGAACTGCATCACGCGGTTGCCGCCGTTCTGCATGCTCGAGAACAGGAACCAGATGAATGAGGCCGACGAGCAGGAACGGGAACAGGATGCCGATGAGGCTGATGAACCAGTTGGTCTGCGGCACCTCGTCGTCGAACTTCGCGTCGCTCGCGGTGATCGCTTCGACGACCTCCGCGCCGCGCGGCTCCACGTAGTAGAACTGCACGCGCGTGCCGAAGTCCTGGTCGTCGACGACGTAGGCCTCGTCGAGGGTGAGGTCGACGCGCTGCTCGCCGTCGACGATCGTGACCTCGGTGACCGTGTCGCCCCGCAGCAGCTCGAGACCCTGCTGGGTGGTGATCTCCTTGAGGCCCCCGAGGCTGCCGATGAGCTGGAACGCCACGACGAGCACGATGATGCCGCCCACGATCCAGACGAACGGGCCCCGGAAGATGCGCTTGAAGTCCATGAGACCGCCAGGCTATCGCCCTGATACTGTGCGCCGCCCCGGTGTTCGCCCCGAGCGCACCGGGCATCCCTCCCCGCCATCCTCGAGCGCTACCGCGTTCGTCGACCGCTGCCTCGCTCGGGGGCGCGCTCGCCGAACGCGGTAGCGCTCGGGGAGGTCAGGAGTAGACGTGCGGGGCGAGGATGCCGATCGAGCGGAGGTTGCGGTAGCGCTCCGCGTAGTCGAGGCCGTAGCCGACGACGAAGGCGTTCGGGATCTCGAAGCCGACGTAGCGGGCGTCGATCTCGACCTTCGCCGCCTCCGGCTTGCGCAGGAGGGCGCAGATCTCGAGGGATGCCGGATTGCGGCTCTCCAGGTTCTGCTTGAGCCACGACAGCGTGAGGCCCGAGTCGACGATATCCTCGACGATGAGCACGTGCCGGTCGGCGATGTCGGTGTCGAGGTCCTTCACGATGCGCACGACGCCGCTCGACTCGGTCGACGTGCCGTACGACGACGTCGCCATCCAGTCCATCTCGACGTCGCGCTTGAGCTCGCGCGCGAGGTCGGCCATGACCATGACCGCACCCTTGAGCACTCCGACGATGAGGAGGTCGCGGCCGACGTAGTCGGCCTCGATCTCTCGGCACAGCTCCGCGATGCGCGCGTGGATCTGCTCCTCGGTGAACAGCACCTCGGTGAGGTCGCCCTCGATGTCAGTCGTGTCCACTGGCCTCCCCGCTCTGCTCGCCCGACCTGGACCGGAACTCGATTCTTCCACCCGATCTCGTCACCCGGACGCCGGGCACGTCGACGGGGCCCTGGCCGTGCCAGTCGGTGACGAGGCGCGCGACCTCGAGGGTGTGCACGCGACTCAGCGACACCCCGAACTCGCTCTGCACGACGAAGCGGATGATGCGCTGCCGCAGCGCCGCCGGGTTCGCCGCGAGCGCCGCCGCGGGCACCGCGACCCCCGCCTCGATGTGCTCGGCGAGTTCTTCGGCGACCTCGTCGATCATCGTCGCGAACGCCTCCTCGTCCTCCCGGAGGCTCTCGGCGGTGCGGGCGAGCGCCTCCGCGACCCCGGGCCCGAGCTCCGCCTCGAGCACGGGCAGCACCTTCCGCCGCACCCGCACGCGCGTGTAGGCGGGGTCGTCGTTGTGCGGGTCGTCCCAGGGTTCGAGCCCCTGATCGGCGCACGCCTGCACGGTGACGGACCGGCGGATGCCGAGCAGCGGTCGGCGATAGAGGCCCGCGACGGGCGCCATCCCCTGAAGGGACCCGGCCCCCGACCCGCGGGCGAGCCCGAGCAGCACGGTCTCCGCCTGATCGTCGAGCGTGTGGCCGAGCAGCACCGCGACGGCCCCCGCCTCCACGGCGACCGAGCTCAGGGCGTCGTACCGCGCCTTCCGGGCCGCGGCCTCCGGACCGAGGCCCGACCCCTCCGGGACGGTGACCCGCACGACCCGACTGAAGACCGACCCCAGGCTCTCCGCCTGCTGCCTCGCCCGCTCGGCCACGGCATCCGATCCCTCTTGCAGCCCGTGGTCGACGATCACCGCGCCGACCCGTCCGGGCGCCTCGAAGACCGCCGCGCTCAGGAGCGCCAACGAGTCGGGGCCGCCGGAGAGGGCGACGAGTACGAGACCGTCCGCCGGCAGCACCGCGCGCACCGCCGCGCGCACCGCCGCGACGGCGGGCGGGAGGGAAGGACGGAAAGATCCCATCGACTAACGTTAGGCGCATGTCGTCGCAGAGCTACTCCGTCGTGATCGAGTGCCCCAAGGGCAGCCGCAACAAGTACGAGGTCGACCACGAGACCGGTCGGGTCATGCTCGACCGCGTGCTCTTCACCCCGATGGAGTACCCCACCGACTACGGATTCTTCGAAAACACCCTCGCCGACGACGGCGACCCGCTCGACGTGCTCGTCATCGGCGAGTACCCGCTCTTCCCCGGCATCGGCATGAACGTGCGCCCCGTCGGCGTCTTCAAGATGACGGACGACGGCGGCGGCGACGCCAAGATCCTCGCGGTCGCCGCGAAGGACCCCCGCTGGGACCACATCCAGGACCTCGCGGACGTGCCCGAGTACAAGCGCCAGGAGATCGAGCACTTCTTCGAGCACTACAAGGACCTCGAGCCCGGCAAGTGGGTCAAGACGGAGGGCTGGGGCGACAAGGCGGAGGCGGAGCAGATCATCGCCGCCGCCTACGCCGCCTACCCCGGTCACTGACCCCTTCGGTGGTCGAGTTGCCGCGCAGCGGCGTGACTTCACCGGTGGTCGAGTAGCCGCGCAGCGGCGTGTCGAGACCCGCGTCTCGACACGCGCCTTCGGCGCTACTCGACGACCGGAGTCTTCGGCGCTACTCGACGACCGGCAGCGGNGCTAGATGTGGAACTGACGGAGGCCTATGACAGTGGGTCTTGTGTTTTCTGTTTGAGGCGTTCGTAGGGGGTCTGCCCTGAGAGGGCGCCGTGGGGTCGATCGTAGTTGTAGTAGTCCTCCCACTGTTGGAGTCGG
>Ga0065721_10001831_pt1 | contig 17200 bp, 2 predicted proteins | sample Mesricmetagenome_FD_59108 | JGI IMG/M metagenome (GOLD analysis project Ga0065721, IMG submission 59108) | Mesophilic microbial community from rice straw/compost enrichment Sample: eDNA_1 v2 (version 2) | ecosystem: Engineered > Solid waste > Grass > Composting > Bioreactor | place: USA: Davis... | reverse complement strand
TAGTTTGCGTGTTCTGCGCGTCGTCGATGCGGACATCTTTGCCGTAGATGCCGACTGTCCCGCCCGGCAGTCACATTGGTGGCGTTGATGTTGGTCGGTATTACCCGCGTCCACCGTCACATCGCCACCCGCACTCAGGTTGCTGCCGCGCGCATTCGTTTGTTGGGTGTGCTGTTTATCGCTGGTGGTGGTCTGGCCCAGAAACGCGCTGCCGCTGGGGGCAACATTGTTCATCGCATCCATTGCACGCATGACTTCGCTGGCGTTGCTGATGGCGTTGTCGCCCTTGCCAATATTGCTGATCGCGTCGATCGCCTGGCCGATATTATGGTTGGCGGTTACTGTCAAGCCATCACGGGTGAAACTGCTCTTCGTCTCACTGCCGAGTTGCTCTTCACTTGCGTTAATCGTGGCATTATTGACCGCTGTCAGGTTCAGGTTGCGACCGGCGTTTACATCGCTGCCGCTCACCAGCAAATCATTACCCGCATTCACCGTCACATTGTTACCGGCATTCAGGACACTGCCGGCCACGGTGTTTTGATTTAATTGTTCGCGGTTGCTGCGGGTTTCATTACCGGCGAAGACGCTGATGCCGTTGTCGTCACCATCCAGCCCGATACCGTCGCGCCGGTTTTTGTGTTCGCTGCCGGCGGACTCGGCATTCTTGCCAGCGGTGATGATGACGTTGCGGCCACCGTCCAATGACAGGTTATTGCCTGCATCCAGCACACTGCCGACTACGTTGACATCCTGCGCGGCGTTGCCGGTGATGTTGTTGCCCGCAAGGATCACACTCGCGGCGTTGGTGCTGGCCGTGCCATCGGTTTTGTTCTCGCGCTCTTTGCTGAAGGACACAAAGTCGCTGCTGATATCAACACCGAACGATTTTTTATGGGTTTTGCTTTCGCTGAAGCTGTCGTCCTGCAGGGCAAGGATATTGAGGTTGCCTGCTTCGTTCGTGAGGCCCGCGTGCATTTCCACCGAATTGTCAGCGGCGACTGTGCTGCCCGCCACGGTGAGGTTGTTACCGGATAACAACACCGCGTCGTTACCGGCATCGATCATGCTGCCAATTTGTATCGTATGCGCTTGCGTATCGCTGCGGCCTTTGCCGGTTAAACCGCCGAAGCCGGATTTTTTCTTTTCATGTACCTCAAGGTGTTCTTCGGTGTTAGCGGTGATCAGGATGTTTTCACCCGCGCCGACGATCACATCACCACCACCCTGCAAGGTGCTGCCGTGCAACAGCACGTTGCGGCTGTCCTGCAGAGCAATGCTGCCGTCTTCTTTATTCAATGCGGCATTCACAGTGACGTTGCCACCGGCGATCACCGCACTGCCAACATTAGTGGTGTGCAGTGTTTCATCGAGGCTGGTTTTGCTACGCCCAAACGATTTTTTCTTTTTCTCGTATTCGTAGTGGTATTCCGAATCGTTCACGGCGACCAGATTGGTATCGCGTTCGGCATGGAGCGACGCATCACCCTGTACGGTGAGGGTACTGCCGATCATGTTGATATCCTGCCCGGCTTTCAGGCTCGCATCACCACCGGCCGTGAGTGTTGTCTGTACGTGTGTGACGGTGCTGTTGATGCTGTCGTAGCGCTTGCGATGGGTTTCGCTGTGAGTGGAGTCGGCTACCGCTTCCAGATTGATGTCGCGGGTTGCGGCGAGGTCGATGCTGCCTCCGGCAGCAACTGTGGTACCAAGGAGGGTCAGGTCTCGTCCTGCGTTCATGGTCATGTCACCACCGGCAGCGAGGCTGCTGCCGACGTGTTCGACACGGCTGCTCTGGTTGGTTTTTCCGTTGTAATCCTGGCCCACAAAATGAATTTCGTTCGCGGCATTTTCCACACGGATATCGCGCGCGGCGTTCAGGCTCATGTCATTGCCGCTGCGCAGGTTGCTCGCAGTGAGCAGCAGATCGCGGCCTGAATCCAGCGTCATATCGCCACCAGCACTGATACGTGGTGCAGTGCCGACGGTCACGCGGGTGGTGCGACCTTCGGTTTCAGTCGTAATGGCAGTGCGGTTGCTGATGTCGCCTTCGCGGGTAATCAAGGAGAGGTTGCGGCCGGATTCAATACTTCCGACCCGTTCGCCGGTTTTGTCAGTGACAACCGTGTTGATGATGTCCCGTTGCGCAATCGCCACCAGATCGCGGTCTGCGCTTAATGATCCACTGTTGACGAGGCTGCCGGTTTCAGATTTCAGTAACAAATCACCGCCGGCAATACGGCTGTCGTTGTTGATATCACCACGGGAAATCAGCTGTACGCTGCCATTGCGGCCAGAGGCAATAGTGCCACTGTTGCCCAGCTTATCGCGCGTATTGGTGATGCTGCCGGCCTCCAGNACCACAAAGTTTTCTGCACTGATGGTACCGGTATTCTGCAGTACTTCCTGCGTACGCAATGTCAGGTCGTGCTGACCGATTAACCTGCCGGTGTTNGTGATACCGCGATCTGCGGANAGCTGTACNCTCTGACCAGACATCAACGCGCCCTTATTGTCCAGGTCGCCTGCTCTTGCTGCACTGGCGTAGTACACAGGTGCTAGAACTTTTTCACCGTTCACCTCTTGTTCCACCAGCCATACGATGTCATGAGTCAGCTGAGCTACCTGCTCAGCGCTGAGTGCAATACCGATGCTGAGTTCCAGCGCTTCGTTCGCAGCGATGGCGTTGTCCATCAGATATTTAAACTGCGCTTCATCACTTGTGAAAGCGAGGCCGGTATTCTGATCAGTAAGGTAGCGTTGGCCGAACAAATTGAACAAGCCGTCACGCAGCAAACGGGTTTCATAAAACGCATCACCCAGACGACGCTGGAGATCTGCGGGATCAAAGCCGAGGCGACTCAATAAGTAATCGGTACCGATAAAGTTCAGGTAATTCGTCAGGATGGGATTGGTCTCCACGAGATACTGGCTCTGCGGTGTTGTATTCACTACAAACATGCCGTTGTTGGTCGGCAGTTGTAGGTTCTGCGCAGGATTGTAGGAGATGACCTCCGGCACACTTGTGCCACTACCATTATCGGCTGGTGGTGTTATCGGATTGAGTACAGGTTGCGCCGCAGGATCAAGTGGATCCACGGCTGGATTCTGTGTGGTAACCGGCGCTGCACCCGTGTTATCAATGACAGCAACGGGAAGATCACCGGCGCCACCACTGCCCAACACAACCGGTGCATTATTGCTGCTGGCGTTTTCTANGGAGACCGTACTGCCGTTCAGGCTGGCGGTGCCGGCCTCGCTGNTCACCGCATCAACACTGACACGNCTTCCATCAAGCTGCGCTGCATTATTGTTGCTGCTGACCTGCTCAACTGCGTCCAGGGCGCGATCNATCGTTTTATCAGTCGCGCTGCTGTTGATATCCAGGTTACTGACATTTCCGAACTGTTGCGCCGATGCCTCGGCGGTCACCTCATTATCAAGGTTCACCAGCTCCTGAGAAACAGCGGAAAGTTCGAGGCCTTTTGCGGTTTCAGTGAACGCCTGTTCGGAAATTTCTACCGCGTTGTTGACGTGGCTGTGGTCTGCGAGCACGAAAGGGGTACGCGTTGGGGAGACCTTGCCGTCCAGCGTACGATGCACATCCACGTTTTGCAGCGTACCGGAAAAGTTGCCGGTAAGATTGCCGCCGGCCTGAATCGTGGAAGCAACGGTGGTGAAACTGTCGAGCCAGATTTGATCGGGGAAGAAAAAGCCTAAAAATATGGTATCGGGAACATTATTATAAGGAGGCAGAGGCCCCCAATCATTTGAATCTGGCAACAGTACCGGATTTTCCTTCCAAGAACAGGAAGTAAAAGCCCCACAGGTATTTCCCTCATCAACTCCTTTAATATAACTTTCGAACACGGTTTGATAGGTAGCATCTGTAACTGGATTACTGTATATAAGTCTATCTTCCGCCTGAAAGACTCTGGTGCCATCGAAAGCCTTAACATCAAGAACATATACGTTGTCATTTAAAGGTAATATACCAACAATCTCAATGACCCCATGTAACATGCCGGCCTGCAATCCACCTTGATACCGACGGACATTGCAGTATCCATTGTCATAACAATAGACACCCTCCCCTCCCAGAGAAAGATAATACTCTTCCCGACTGTCATACCCAAACTTATACGCCTCGTTCACCAACGACCCGCCTTCCATATGCAGGTTTCCATCCGCTGCGATCAGGCTGATGGAGTTGTGAATAGTGTTTGCATTCAACACCATATTTCCGCCAGCGAGGATAGATGCCATACCGGAATCGGTGAGCATCTTGCCATTGTTGTCGACCGTATAATCCGCTCGCTGGTTAATTAACTGGTTGGTGTAGATACTGATATTGCCGNTAAGGGATTCGATAGTGCCGGATGTATTTAACAGACCAGTGTTTCTTNCNAAACCGGCATTTNGCGCGATGGTGATATTGTTGAGCGCAAAGATGTTTGCCTGGGTGTAGTTATTTACCTGTCCTGTTGCATATAAATTCAGGTTATTTTGCGCAAACAGCAAGCTGCGGTTGTTCAGGTTGCCACTGATGGTCGTGGTGAGATTTCTGCCCGCTGCCACAGCGCCATTGTTGTTCAACGTCTGGGCGCCAAGAATGACATCCTGGTCTGCGAAAATCTGACCGGCATTGTTGATCAGGCCACTGAAGCTCAGATTCAGCAAGTTACCCGCGCTGATAACAGCATTATTTTCGTTGGTGAGATTAACACCGCTCAGACCCAGATCACTAAGGGTTGATAATGTACCTCTGTTCGTGATGCTTCCAGTGGTGTTAATGGTCAGGCCACCCTGGGTGATCAATTGATTACCAACACCATTAATCAGGTCGCCTTGGGTATTTATAACCAGAGCGCCTGCTGCATTCAGCAGCCCGCCATTCAGCGTGAAACTTGGCAGGTTAAGCGTCAGGGTTTTCTGAGATTGAATGCTGCCGCCGGTGTTACTCAATGAGCCTGTACTGACAGTGACATCTCCCTCACTGAACATGGTACCGCTGTTGTTGTTGAGCGTAGAAACATCAACTTCCAGACTGTTAGCGCCAGAGGCCAGTATTTTTCCCGACGAGTTATTGATTGTTGTACCCGTGAGTGCCACATGTTCTGCGCCGATGTAACCTGCTTCGCCATTGAACAGATTGTTGAGCAGTTGCGTAAAATTCTCGATCGACAGCCGGTCTTCAGCCAGCAGATTTCCACCACTGTTGTTGATACTTGCCGCGCTGACGGTCAGCTCTCCATCGCCTGTATGGCCGATAAGTCCGGCACGGTTATCTATCAACGTTCCCGCTGTAACCCTGCTGTTGCCACCTACAACGATGCTGCCTGTCTGATTATTCAAGGTCCCACTGGCATGGACATTGGAGTTGCCACTGGTGCTTAAGATTTTTGCTTCGTTGCTGTTAATGATGTTGCCGGCCGCAACCTTGACATCTATGGCTTGCGTGGCCCCAATCTCGCTGGCGTTATTGGTGATTCCGCTTTGCGCATCAAGCGTCAGGCCAGTTTGAGCGTTGACCTTAGCTGCATTGCTGTTGGCAAGGCTGTTCACCTGCAGTTCCAATGCACCAGAACTGGTAATGAGCCCCGCATCGTTCGTCAGTGCACCGCGGGTTTCGAGTCGCAATACCCCGGTGCCGGCGTGAATAATGCTGCTGGTGTTGTTAATACTCTGGGCTGTGATGGTGGCAGTTTGTGCTCTGGTTTGAATAATGCCGCTGTTATTCACGGCACCACTGACATCAATCAAGAGGCTGTCGACCACATTGCTTAATGCGGAAAGAATACCCCAGTCGCTGCCCACCGACTGATGGTTGTTGATCTGAGCCAGTGTCAACGTGAGCGTGTCTGCTTCAATGATGCCGTCGGTATTATTCAGATCGCCGCCGGTGATACTGATATTGTCTGCATAGATCTGGCCTTGATGATTGCTGATAGCCGGAGCTGCCAGTGCAATATCAGAGACACTTTCCAACAGGCCATTCTCGTTGTCGACCTCTTCGCTGGCCGTGATACCCAGCGAGCCACTGCCTGCATGTGTGATGCGTCCGGCGTGGTTGGACAGCGCAGCCACCGTGAGAATGAAATCTCGTGCATTGGTTTCGATAACGCCACCGTTGTTATTCAGGGAATTTACAACGGTCCAGGTGATGTCACCCCGACCTGCACTCACAAGATAACCGTCAGCGTTGCTGAAGCTGCCTGCCTGCAGGTTAATGTCCCCACCAGCATCCAGAGTTCCCTGGTCATTGTTCAGTGCATCCTGCACATCGAGATTCACAGCGCCTACGGCAGCAATAATTCCCTGAGCGTTANTCACTTGATCTGCGGCGANATNNAACTGCCCACTGGATTCCAAGGTNCCTGTATTAGCCAGCGCCTCCAGTACCTCAACCCGCAGCACACCCTTACCTGCATGGTATATCGCGTTGCTGTTGTTGAGTTGTCCTGCCGACACATACGCTGACTGGGCACGGGTTTGTATAACTCCGGCATTGTGTAAGTTGCCTGTCACGCTCAACCATAAATCGTCAGCACTGGTACCCAGCGCGGTGATCAGCCCGGCCAGATTGTTGCCAGCTCCAACGTTATTGATCAGATCACCACTGATATCCATGCGCAAACGATCAGCGTCGATGGTGCCGCCGCTGTTATCCAGGATATCCGCGTTAATCTGAATGTTTTGTGCGGTCAGCTGTGCTTCACGGTTATCAATGCGATCAGCGTTGATGGACAGCTTCGCGTTACTGGTTACGCTGGCATGGTTGTTCAGTTCATCCGCTGTTACCGTCAACTCACCTGTACCCGCGTGCATGATCGCAGCGGCGTTATCGTTATTCAGCTGTTCAGCGGCGATAGAAAAATTGGCTGCGTTGGTTTGAACCACACCGCCATTGTTGTCCAATGTACCGGTCAGGTTTATTGCGCTGTCTGCAGTTCCGGCAGCAGTAATGTAGCCAGTGTTTTGCAGCGCACCACCCGAGATGCTCAATGCGCCTGCGGCGTCGAGATCGCCGCTGTTGATCAATGTCTGCAGGACATCGATTTGCAGATCACCACCGGCTGCGATGAGGCCTGAGTTGAAGACCTCTGCAGCGTTCAGCTGCTGTGTTCCGTTACTGTCAATGCGATATTGATTATTGAATTCACTCTGCACATCAAGACGCAACACACCAAAACCGGCGTGTAAGATGCGGCCGGTGTTATTGATTTCACCTACTGTTATTGTTGTGCTGTCGGCGTTGGTCTGGATATTTCCGCTGTTATTCAGGGTGCCGTCAACACGGATCACCATACTGTCGGGTGCGGTATCCAGCGCACTGATGCCGGCTGTGGCCGTATCTGAAATATTGTCAAGATTGCCGGTTAAACGAATGTCCAGTCGATCCGCATCCACGGAGCCGTCGCGGTTGTCCAGGTTCGTACCAGCAATTTCGAGAGTAGCCGCACTGATCGTACCGGCATGGTTGCTGATCTGCTGCACGCTAAGCGCAAGCTGATTGTTGCTGACCACAGAGCCGGAGGCGTTATCCAGTGCTGTTGCTGTCAAGGCCAATACGCCCGCGCCGGCATGAAGAATATTTCCGCCGCTGTTATCAAGCTCATCGGTACTGATAATCAAGCTATCCGCATTTGCCTGAATCACCCCGCCTGTATTGCGCAAGGTATCAGCAACAGTAATTTGACTGTTACCAGTGCCGGCCGCCGTCACTGTACCGGTCTGATTGTCGAAAGTTTCCGCCGTTATGTTGATGGTCGATCCACTATCCAGTGTGCTGCTGTTGATCAATGTTCCAGCCGTAAGATTCATGGTGCCGCTGGTGGCAATAAGGTTGCTGTTGGTGAGTGCGGCAGCTTCGGCAACCAGGTCTCCATTGCTTTCCAGTACGCCGGTGTTGGTCCACGCCTGCTGCACATCCAGCCGCAGCACACCGAAGCCTGCATGCAGCACCTGACCCTGGTTAACAAAATCTCCGGCGTTAATCGCTGCCGNCTGGGCGTTGGTGCCGATATAACCGCCATTATTCAGCANACCAGCAATGGTCAATGTCAGAGCATTCTCTGTACTGCCCAGCGCAATCAGTTCACCACCGTTATTATTTACAAGGTCACCGGTCAGGTTGACCTTCAATTGATCTGAGTCGACAGTACCCGCGCTGTTATCCAGCTGGTTGCCGCTGATGTCTATTGAGGTCGCGCTCAGATTGCCTGACTGGTTATCAAGATCGGCCACTGCCATAACCAATGCCTGATTACTGGCAATCTGGCCATGACTGTTGATCAGCCCCGCTGCTTCGATCTGCAGCGTCTCACTGCCGGCGTGCAGCAGTTTTCCGCTGCTGTTCATTACCGTTTCAGCTACGACAGTCAATGTTGCAGCATTGGTCTGGACCAGCCCATCCGTGTTATTCAGGACATTGCTGACAGTAATGTTACTGTCAGCGATACCGCTCGCCAGGAGGAGGCCATCGCGGTTATCCAGATCCGCCGCATCGATCTGGACATAGCCCAGGCTATCCAGAGTGCCGCCGTGATTATTCAGCATGCCAAACGTCGTTATATCGAGAAGATTGGCGGCTGCAATGAGGTTACTGTTATCGATATTTTCCGCACGCAGCATCAGGCTGCCGTTAGTTTCAATACGATTCTCGTTATTGAGTGCCTGCAGCACGTCCAGTCGTAAAACACCGGTGCCTCCATGGACGAGCCGACCAGTGTTGCTGATGTTTTGTGCGGATATCTGTGCAGATGAAGCATTTGTGCCAAGTGTGCCTGCGTTACGCAACAATCCTTGGAGAGAGATGACAAGTCCATTGGCTGTTGAACCTTGCGCTGCTAGATAGGCATTGCCGTCGTTGAGCAAGTCGCCAGCCAGAGAAATATTGACCGTATCACCGTCAATTACACCATCCAGGTTATTAAGACTCTCGCCTTCAATGACAATATTCTCGGCAGCTATGCGGCCCTGTTGATTCCGGACAGCAGCATCGCTGATGCGCAATTCCGCATTACTGATAATTTCCCCGGACTGGTTGCTGATGTCAGCTGCCGTCAGCTGTGAAAGCACCGCCCCGGCGTGCAGAATTTTTCCCTGATTGTTCGTGATGCTATCAGCCTGGATTGCAAGATTGTCTGCATTGGTTTGAATAAGCCCCGCCGTGTTCACCAATGCTGCGGCTTGAATATTCATGTCGGCTGAGCCAGAGCTCAGGACCACACCTTGAGTATTGTCTATATTGTCTGCGGTTAAACCCAAGCCCGCTGCTGTCTCTATTCGCCCGCTTTGGTTATTTACGAAACCGGTTGCGTTAATCACCAGTTCATTCAGGCTGCTGATCAATCCGACCTGGTTATCCAGCTGCATCGTGGTCAGAGCAAGAATGCCATTGCCGTAGAGCTTGCCGCCTGCGTTGTTAAACAGATCCGTCAGCAGCTCAAATCGGCCGGTACCCAGGTGCTGAATGCGGCCGTCAGCGTTATTCAGGGCTGCCAGTGAGAGACTGTTATTCATGGCAGTCGACTGAATCAAGCCACCGGTGTTATCCAGCTCACCTGTTACCGATAGAGACAAGCTGTTGTCCTGAGTGCCGGTTGCCAGTATTTTTCCCTCTGTGCCATCGCTGGCTGCGCGATTACTTAAGTCGCCACTCACCGTAAGCGTCAACTGGCTGGCTTCGAGGGTACCGCCCTCGTTGTTAATGTGATTTGCACGCGCCTGTAGATTTGTTGTGTAGATGTCGCCATGCTGGTTATCGAACTGATCTGCTTCAATGTCGATGCTGCTGTTACTGATGATCTGTCCGCGCTGGTTCGTTAAAGTGGCAGAGGTTGCGACTGACAACCTCTCATCACCAAAATGAGCAATAACACCCGACTCATTATTCAATGATTCCGCTGTAAGGAGCGTCGTGTCGGCATTGGATTTAATCGAACCGCCGCTGTTGTCCAGGGTGCCAGCGACGGCAATTTCGCTGTCTGCCGTGCCGGTTATGCGGATTTCACCTTCGCTGTTAATCAGCTCCTGTACCTGCAGCTGAAGATGCTCCGATTGCAACAGACCGGACCGATTGCTAAATGATCCGGTCGTCTGCAGGGTTAACTCTGCTGCGAATATTTCCCCAGTGGTATTGTTCAAGCCACGGCTGGTTATCGCCATGACCGCATCACTGGAGAGCTGACCACGCAGGTTAGCTATACTGTTGGCGATCGCCAGCTCCAGACGATCCTTGCCATACAGAATTCCGTCGTCGTTAAACAGATTATCCGCCGTAACCAGCAGACTGCCTTCGCTGCCGAACTGTCCACCGCGATTATCAAAGTCACCGGTGATATTCAATTCAAAGATGCCGGTACCACTGTGAAACAAATAGCCACTGCGGTTATCCAATCCACCCAGATTCAACACCAGGTCGGCATCTTCACGAATATAAAAGCCGTTCTGGTTGTTGAATGTACCCTGCAGATTGAGAGAGGAATCCGATGAGTTGATGACGCCGCCCGCGTTGGACAGCGTCCCTTCGCCTTCAATCAGGATGCCACCGCCAGCGCTGATATTGCCTTTGGCGTTAGTCAGTTCCTCGGCAATGGCAACATGTACATCTGCCCCGGCAGACAGCAGTCCCGCCGTATTATTAAATTGGCCGAAATGTCCGGTGAGATTCGCGGAACCGGAAAAGAGCGCACCGTAGCTGTTATCAAAATAATCCGATGCGGTAACCGTGAGCTCCTGCCCTGCAGCAATGACAGCGTTATTATTGGAAGCAGTGACCGTGCGCAGTAACAAATTTTTATCTGCCTGAATCGTCGCTTCAGGACGGTTTTCCAGGTGATTGACAACAATATTCGCTGCACCGGTGGATAACACATCACCGCTATTGATCCAGCTGTTCTGCGCGATAGCGAGCAGCAAACCATCCTTCAGGTAGTTACCATTACTGTCAAAGCCGGTGAGCAGTTGTGCGCTGGTTTCAATATCGATTGCGCGCAGATCTATTTCGCTGGTACCGGCCACTATGTCGCCGGTAAGGCGCAGGGTTTTACCGGCAATGGCGTCGATGATATTTGCATTCAGGTTATCGCGCAGTGTGACATCACCATTAAAGCTGGATATCGCAAGACGTTCCTTGGCGGACGCTTTGTTGACAATAATATTGCCGTCCGCCGTTAACACTATGTCTCCGGTCGCGGCAGCCATATCACCAGCCACACGCACCCCTACACCACTCTCAGTGCCCGCCATGGTGATAGCGTTGACGTACATGCCACCCAGAGCAGCCACGTCCAGCGCGAACTCCGGTGAATCTTCCGCGTCTTTGTCCAGCGCGGTGGGACGACCCGTCGCATAATCAACCCGGTTTTTGCCAAGGGCCATGGCGACTTTCTGTGCGTGCAGCTGCGCATTGATCTGTGCGGATCGCGCAATGATGTCCAGATGTTTGACACTGGTGGCATTAAGCCCCATGCCCTGAACAATGAAACTGCCGCTGTCCACGTTGATGGAGCGCAGCTGGCCATTGGCCAGCTCTGGCTTTCCAGCGGCGAGGGTTACGCGGGGAATATTGATAAAGCCACAACCGTCACAGGTAATTCCGTAAGGGTTGGCAAGCACATAATCGGCCGCCTGCCCGGCAATTTCCGTATAACCCAGCAACTGTGAACGGTTTGCGCCGGTCACTTCGTTCAAGATCAGGCGCGCACTGGCATCGGTCAGATTGGCATTACCAGCAATGTGCCCGCCAAGCTGAGTGTTGGTGATAGTACGACTGTTGTTAAGAATGACACCGTCTTTGTTGACGTTGAATTCTGAAAATAAATTGTGAGACACACCTTTATCGTTGGGGCGGGCAATGTTGACGATATCGACACCGTTGGCCGAACGATCCAGCGTCGGGCGCTGACTGACCGATACACTTTTGTCTACAGCAATATTCTGTGCAACGCTGATAAGTGGCTGAAAGGTCAGCAGTCCTGCACAGCAATAAGCGGTTAATCTCTGCCACAGTGCTCTGGTTTCACGTCCCATGTTGTCCATCTCTTTACTTGTCTTTCTATTCGTTGCTGAAGGTGTTCTTATCGATTGTCTGCTAAGCCAATGAGCCGGGTGTTTCATGGCCATCACCAGCTTTTGGAAAATGTCAGTGAAAAATCAAGGATGTTTTGATCCGGCGCCATAGAGTCCGGGTGGTCGACAGGCTGTGCATAGCTGACCTGTGCTGATACGTTCGCGCCAGATAAACGCAATCCCATAATCCAGCCGGTCAACGACTCGTTGCGGATGCCATTGTCGATAAGGCCGCTATCAATACCGATATACGGCTCAACGCGAAAACGGGGAGCGCGAGGAAAGGGATAACCCGGCAGAGAAATTTCGTTGCGCCAGTAAATTCCTGTATCGCCCGACAGGCCATCTTCTTTAAAACCGCGCACGGTGTACTGACTGCCGATAGAAAAAGATTCACTGGAAAATAACAGATCATCGCTGTACTGCCCGTGCAATTCGGTTCGCCATTGCCACACATTGCCCGCCGCTTGGAAGGCGCCCAGAAGAGTCACGTCCAAGGAGTATTTTTCAAAGTCTTCGGGTGGAGAGTCCGGAGCCTGCTGCGCTGCCTCACTATGAAATTCCGACTTTAATCCACGGGTGTAACCCGCTGCTGTAATCAGCGTAATGTTGTGAGGAAGATACATCTCGCGGCTGAGATCTACTCCTATGACAGTGTCGTCGCGGCTGCTGGTCAGCAGCAGGACATCGTCAATATAGTTTTCGCTGGTTTGGTTTTTTATGTGCAGCGAGGCAATCGTTTTGCTGTTTTGATCGCGGCTCAGCAGGCGATCAATGGATAGTTGGAGCACTTCGTTTGTGCCCCGCGTTTCAAATGTTGTGGCACTGCCGGTAATCAGGTTGGCGTATTCAAACTGACTGGCGTCCAGTGCAAAATTCCAGAAGCCAAACGGTAGAGAATAATGCAGCGAGGAGCTCTTGCTTTTTTTGCCTCCGCCTTCATTGCGGGCGTTGGTGGAATGGTTTAGATAAATGAAGTCATTGATACCGAGCGGGTTGTCCCAGCCAGCCCCTGCACTGACTTTATAAACACCGGTAGACTCCTGTCCGCTGTTGTTGTAACCGAGATTGATATTCATTGGCTCGGTTTTACGATAGCGGATCACCACTTCGCTGGCACCCAGCTCCGAACCGGGCACGAACTGGATGGTGGCATTGACCGAGCGCAATCGATTGAGCTGATCCAGTCCTTGTTCAATTTCGCGCAGATTAAGGGGCTTACCGATCAGCCCTGGGAATGCAGTAGCGAGTAAACGCTGTGGCCCGCCTTCCAGACGAATCGCTTCGATATAACCTTCCACTACGCTGATATGCAATTCGCCACTGCCAAGGTTTTGCTGGGGGATATAGGCGCGGCTGGTGACATAGCCGGCGTCGATATAGCCCTGGGTGATGCGGCTGACGATGTTGTTGATCTGGGCGATACCGATGCACTGGCCCAGGTGATCCCGGTAGGTCCTGCGCAGTACTTTCTCCGGCAGTAAGCTTGCACCCTCCAGAATAACGCTGTTAATGGTAAAGCAGGGCCCGCCGTCTGGCTCAACGTCCGCCAGCGGGGCCTGTTCAGTCTGCAGCTGGGTGTGCGTGCGCTGGGACTCCTGCAAACGACGTCGCTCATCGGCACGACGCTGCTCTTCCAGTTCAATGGCCCGCCGAATTTCGTTCAGGGCATCCTGGTTAGTTTGCGCGGAAACAAGGGCAGAATTCAGGACAAGAGTAAGAAAGGAAAGAATCACAAAACGACGGATAAACAAGCGTACCTGCATGGATCTAGTCCCTGATAACGCCGCGTGAAAAAGCGGAATTGGTGATGCTGAAAAAAGCGCCAGTTTAATGGCACAGAAGTGATCAGACAACTTCTTAACGATGAGCGGTATGTGATGCGCATCACAGAAAGGGAAAGGTTATTAAAGCGATGGGAATGCTTATGAATGGTTGTTATGAATATCGTTTGGGGGATTTGATTGAGATGAGATTGGAATATTATTGGCGGTGGTATCGATGATGGGTGTCCGTGGTGGGTGTCGGATTACGCTTTGCTAATCCGACCTACTGGGCTTGTGGCTGGGCTCCGGGAGGTGTCGGATTACGCTGCGCTAATCCGACCTACTGGGGCTGGTGGCTGGGTTGCGGGAGATGTCGGATACGCTGTGCTAATCCGACACACCTCGTGTATATCCCCAACAATCAAGCCGAATCCCATTGTTCCTTTTTAACCGTCCCCTGCTGATACGCCGAGATCACTGCTTGAATTTCGTCAAAACTGGTGGGTTTGGTGAGGTGGGTGGCGAAGCCGGCGGCGGCGGTTTGTTCGCGGTCTTCTTTACCACCCCAGCCGGTGAGTGCTATCAGGTGGATTCCATTCAACTCGGGCACTTGCTGCAGTGCCTGAGCGACCTGATAGCCGTCCATGTGCGGCAGGCCGAGATCAAGGAAAGCGATATGGGGTAAAAACTGGCGAGCCTTGTTGACCGCTTCCCTGCCCTCGTGGGCGATCAGCGTCTCGTGTCCGATCAACGAGAGCAGCGATGCGAGCGATTCTGCTGCATCAATATTGTCATCCACCAGCAGGATACGCAGCGACTCGGGTGGTGATATGGCGTAATCCGCCGCCGCTTCTTTTACTTTGTCTGATCGATGAACCTGAGCCAGCGGCAGGCGCACCAGGAAAGTACTGCCCAGGCCCGGACCGGGGCTTTGCGCCGTCACCTGCCCGCCGTGCAGCTCGATGATCTGTCGTACCAGCGACAGCCCGATCCCCAGGCCACCATGGGACTGCGTGAGGCTGCGTCCCACCTGCGAAAACATTTCAAACACGGATGAAATGGCACTCTCGCTCAAGCCGATTCCGTTATCTTTTACAGCGATAAATAAATCCAGCCCATCATCCCACGAGGACAGACGAATCTCGCCACCGGGCGGTGTATATTTGGCTGCGTTGTTCAACAAATTGCTGAGCACCTGCGCCAGGCGCGCGGCATCGGCGTTGAGCAGAATCGCCTCGTTATGTACTTCCACCGAAAACCGATGATTGCAGGCATTGATCAAGGGCGTAGAGGTTTCCACGGCGCTGAGGACGATTTCGCCCAGTGTAAGGCACTCGATCTTCAACTCAATCTTACCGCTATTGATGCGGGCGATATCAAGCAGATCATCCACCAGCCGTACCATTTGATTAAGCTGACGCTCCATCATATCGCGCACCTGCGCGATGGTTTCGGGGCTGTGATCGGTAAGTTTTAACAACTGCACACCATTCTTTAATGGTGCGAGCGGATTGCGCAGTTCGTGCGCGAGGGTGGCAAGAAATTCTGATTTGCGACGATTGGATTCCATCAAATGATTGGCGTGGTTACGCAGCGCCTCTTCCGCGAGCTTGCGCGCAGTAATATCAGAAAAAATCAATGCAACACGATTGCTTTCCCGCCCGCCCTGGCGGCTGGCATAGACATCAAATATTCGTCCCATGGATTGCGAGTGCATCTGAAAACGCAGGGGTGCGCCAGTCTGTGCAACACTGGCGTAGGTTTCAATCCAGCTTATCTCAAGATCCGGCACCAGTGCGCGGGCGGTTTTGCCTACGGGGTTTATCAGGCCGGTCTGCTTTTCAAATGCCTGATTCACTTCAATGAAACGATAGTCGTAGGGACGATGATCCTTGTCGTATAGAATTTCCAGCAGACAAAAACCTTCGTCCATCAATTCAATCAGCGTTGAGTAGCGCTGGTTACTGAGTTCCAGTTCACTTTCCGCCTGAGCCTGACTGGTGATATCCACGAGCACGCCGGGAAAGGAAACCGCCAGCCCATCGCTGTCATACTGGGCCCGACCTCGCGCGATCACGGTGCGGTAATTACCATCACCCATCCGCACCCGATAACGGGCTTCGAACAGACCGCCTTCCGCAATAGCTTTCCTGCTCAGCGCTTTCACACGCTCAATGTCATCAGGATGGATAGAGGCATAGTATTCAGACAGGGTCGCACTCTCTGCTTTTTCCGTAGGGATGGAAAACAGTTGCACCAGGTTACGGTCAGCGATGATCTGATTGGTTTCAGCATCCCAGGTCCAGGTTGCTACCTCGGCGGCGGTCAGCATGGACTCGAGGCGGGTGCGCATATCGCTGAAGGCGGCATCGAGACGGCGGCGCTCGGTGATATCCACACCGACCACTGCGATAAAGATCGTATGGCCGTGATCATCGGTCACCGGGGTGATAGTGAGGTCGATGTAGCGCTCGCTGTCCGGGTCCAGCGCGTATTTCAATTCACGCTTGAAACGGGTGCCGGCCGCAGCAGCGAGGATCGCCTGTTGCACGACATCCATGATGGACGGCAGATGGTCCCACATGCCCCATTCCCAGAATTTTCTGCCGACGATGTCGCGATGATTCAAACCGGTGGCCTGCAGGCTGTAGCGATTGGTTTCAATCACCGTTCCGTCCAGCGTCGTCAACCAGGCGAACTGCGAACCCTGCTCGAAGAAAGCGCGGAATTTGGCGTTGGCATTGGCCGCCACGCGGGCTTCCATCGCACTGCGCTCCGCTACGGCTTCCCGTTTAAAGGTGGTGATGTTTTTTAAACAGATCGTGAGACCACCGCCCTCACGGGGAAAGCTGTTGACCTCCACCCACAGGCTCTGCTGGACAAAATAAGCAGAAAATTTTACCGCGCTCTTCGTCGTGCAGGATTGAGGGTTATCAAGCAGGGTGCCGCGCAAATCGCGAAAAATCTGCCAGAAATTTTTTTGGATGACATGGGCACGCGGCGCTGCGATCAGTTTTTCGACGGCGGGGTTAACGTAGGTGATGGTCCAATTGGCGTCCGTGACAACCACTCCTTCGCTGATGCTCTCGAGCACAAAATGGAGGGTGTTATCTATGGGTTCCAAGGTCAGGCGAAGGGTTTGATCATCCATCGGTTCGAGACATCATGGTCAGAAAATAGGCGCCAGCCAACCATGGCGAGCGGTTACTTGCGATAGCCTAGCAATGAATCGGGGAAAGCACCATGTAACTGTTGGCAAAAAGGTGGATACCGGGTGCCGTGAGAGGATGTTGATTGGATTGTGGGACGGCGCGGGTGAGCCGATATTTGGGGTGTGAATTGTAGTTGAGAGCGGGATT
>Ga0065721_10050896_pt1 | contig 17201 bp, 13 predicted proteins | sample Mesricmetagenome_FD_59108 | JGI IMG/M metagenome (GOLD analysis project Ga0065721, IMG submission 59108) | Mesophilic microbial community from rice straw/compost enrichment Sample: eDNA_1 v2 (version 2) | ecosystem: Engineered > Solid waste > Grass > Composting > Bioreactor | place: USA: Davis... | reverse complement strand
GTCTTAGGCCAGTAGCTCAATTGGCAGAGCGGCGGTCTCCAAAACCGCAGGTTGGGGGTTCGATTCCCTCCTGGCCTGCCAGACTCGGCGTAACGCGAACGCAGTAACTAATGACTGACCAAGTACAGGAAAATGCCACAGCGCTGGATGCGCTGAAGCTCGCTGCGGGCGTCGTCATTCTGGCGGCCGGCATCGTGGGCTTCTACATGCTGGTCGGTGTGCCGATCTGGCTGCGCTGGATCATGGTGCTGGCGGCCCTGGCGGTCGGCGCCCTGGTCAGCTTGCAGTCGCACCAGGGCAAGGCTTTCTGGCAGTTCGTACAGAGCTCGCGCGTCGAGCTGCGCAAGGTTGTCTGGCCCACCACGCAGGAGACCTGGCAGGTCACCCTGGTGGTGTTCGTCATGATCGTCGTGCTGGGCTTGTTTTTCTGGGGCGTGGACACGCTGCTCGGCTTCCTCACCAAGTGGCTGACCGGGCGCGGAGGTTGACATGGCTTTGCGTTGGTACGTCGTGCACGCCTATTCAAACTTCGAACATCGCGTCGCCGAAGGCTTGAAGGACCGCATCAAGATGCAGGGCCTGCAGGACAAGTTCGGCGAAATTCTCGTGCCCACCGAAGAAGTGGTCGAGATGCGCGACGGTCAGAAGCGCAAGAGCGAGCGCAAGTTCTATCCCGGCTACGTGCTGGTGCAGATGGAGATGGACGAAGCGACCTGGCACCTCGTGAAGGAAGTGCCCAAGGTGCTCGGCTTCATCGGCGGCACGCCGGAGAAGCCCGCCCCCATCACCGAGAAGGAAGCCATGAGCATCCTGCGGCGGGTCGAGGAAGGCATCGACAAGCCGAAGCCGAAAGTGCTGTTCGAGCCCGGCGAAGTGGTGCGCGTCATCGACGGCCCCTTCAACGACTTCAACGGCGTGGTCGAATCGGTCAATTACGAAAAGAACCGCCTGCAAGTGGCGGTGCAGATCCTCGGCCGCTCGACGCCCGTGGAGCTGGATTTCAGTCAGGTGGAAAAGGCCTGACCGAGGGCTCCTTTCCCACCCTCCCCCGGTTGCGGGTAAGGGCAGGGAGGGGGTGAAACTTAAACCTACGATGGGGAGCCGCGCGAAGCGCGGCGTTTGCACCCGGAGAGCATCATGGCCAAGAAAGTCACTGGCTATATCAAGCTGCAGATTCCTGCAGGCCAGGCGAACCCGAGCCCGCCGGTCGGTCCGGCGCTGGGTCAGCAGGGCGTCAACATCATGGAATTCTGCAAAGCGTTCAACGCGCAGACGCAGAGCCTGGAAAAGGGGTTGCCGACCCCGGTCGTGATCACTGTGTACAGCGATCGCAGCTTCACCTTCATTCTCAAGACGCCGCCGGCGTCGGTGCTGATCCGCAAGGCCATCGGCATCGAGAAGGGCAGCGGCGCGCCCAACACCAACAAGGTCGGCAAGATCAGCCTGAAGCAGCTCGAAGACATCGCCAAGATCAAGCAGCCGGATCTGACGGCCGCGGATCTGGAAGCCGCAGTCCGCACCGTTGCGGGCACTGCGCGCAGCATGGGCGTTGACGTGGAGGGCGTGTGACATGCCGTTCGTAGCTAAGCGTTTGAAGGCCTGGGCGAGCAAGATCGAGCCGGGCAAGACCTATCCGATCGATGTGGCGCTGGGCCTGGTGCAGGAATTCGCCAAGGCGAAGTTCGCCGAGTCCGTCGACGTGGCCATCAACCTGGGTATCGATGCTTCCAAGTCGGACCAGCAGGTGCGTGGCTCGACCGTGATGCCCAACGGCATCGGCAAGACGGTGCGCGTCGCCGTGTTCACCTCCGGCAAGAACCAGGATGCGGCCCGCGCCGCCGGCGCCGACATCGTCGGCCTCGAAGACCTGGCCGAGAAGGTCAAGGCCGGCGAGATGAACTTCGACGTGGTCGTGGCCAGCCCGGATGCGATGCGCGTGGTCGGCCAGCTCGGTCAGATCCTCGGTCCCCGCGGCCTGATGCCGAACCCCAAGGTCGGCACCGTGACCCCGAACGTGGCCGACGCCGTCAAGAACGCCAAGGCCGGTCAGGTGCGCTACCGCTCCGACAAGGCCGGTGTCGTTCACTGCACCATCGGCAAGGCGAATTTCGAGCCGGCCAAGCTCAAGGAGAACCTGCAGGCGCTGCTCGCGGACCTGCAGAAGGCCAAGCCCGCCGCCGCCAAGGGCATCTATCTGAAGAAGATCTCCGTGTCTTCGACGATGGGGCCGGGCGTGCCGGTCGAGCAGTCCTCGCTGTCTCTGTGATGTTTCTGTCGCCCGCCACGGCGGGCGACGTATCGAAGTGAAGGCGGGTCGCAAGACTCGCCGACATCGAAGACCGCAGGTGGATGTGAGTCCTTAATGACCTGCGCAGATGGTGTTACCCGAATCGGTTGATCCCTCGGATCACTCGCTGAAGGGCGCCGTCAGACCGAAAGTCCTCGCAAGAGGTAACGCGGTCAGGGTGGACGCGAAAGGAGGCGCGTCCGTTCGTATCAACGCTCTTCACGCCAGGAGGAAATCATGGCGCTCAGACTCGATGACAAGAAGGCGCTGGTAGCCGAAGTCGCCTCGGTAGCTGCAACTGCGCAGTCCGTGGTGGCCGCGGAGTACCGCGGGCTCAAGGTTTCGCAGATGACTGAACTGCGTAACAAGGCCCGTAACTCCGGCGTCTACCTGCGAGTGGTGAAGAACACGTTGGCCCGCAAGGCTATCGCCGGCACTCAGTTCGAAGTGGTCGGCAAGAGCCTGAAAGGCCCGCTGGTTCTCGCGTTCTCGAAGGAAGACCCGGGTGCTGCTGCCCGACTGGTCAAGGATTTCGCCAAGGCCAACGACAAGCTGGTGCCGACCGTAGTGTCGCTCGGCGGCTCGTTGCTGACCGCGAAGGACCTGGACCGGGTCGCCAGCCTGCCGACGCTCGAAGCGGCTCGCGCATCCCTGTTGGGCACGCTGCAGGCCCCGATGAGTCAGCTGGTCCGCACGATCAACGAACCTCACGCACAGCTGGTGCGTGTGTTGGCCGCGCAGAAAGACAAGCTCGGCGCGCCCGCCTAAGCCGCAGGCCGCCCGATTCGATAACGGTTACATCATCTAACTTTTGGAGTTATTCACATGGCTATTTCGAAGGAAGAACTGATCGACGCGCTGTCCCAACTGAAGGTGTTGGAAGTGGTCGACCTGGTCAAGGCGCTGGAAGAGAAGTGGGGCGTGAGCGCCGCTGCTGCCGTCGCCGTTGCTGCCGCTCCTGCTGCCGGCGGCGCTGCCGCTCCGGCCGCCGAGGAGAAGACCGAGTTCAGCGTGACCATGACCAGCTTCGGCGCCAACAAGGTCGGCGTCATCAAGGTCATCCGCGAGATCACGGGCCTGGGCTTGAAGGAAGCCAAGGACCTGGTCGAAGGCGTGCCCTCGCAGGTCAAGGACGGCGTGCCGAAGGCCGAAGCGGAATCGATCAAGAAGAAGCTGGAAGAGGCCGGCGCCGCTGCGGAGATCAAGTAATCTCGCATCCGGAGTTTTGTTGAGCGTACTTTACCGGTACATGGGAGGCGCGGCTGCGGAACAGGCTCCGCCGGCCGCGCTCTCCTATTGTCTTTTGTAGCGGTGGCCCCACATCGACGGGCTTCCCCACGAGAGACTCAGCCGGCGTTTGCAGTTTCGAAGCCCTGAACTCTCTATCAGATTCGGCAAGGGTGATCCAGATGGCCTATTCGTTCACCGAGAAGAAGCGTATCCGTAAGGACTTCGGCAAGCGGGAAAGCATCCTCGAGGTGCCATACCTGCTGGCGATTCAGCTCGACTCGTACCGCAAGTTCCTACAAGCCGATGCGCCCGAGATGGCTCGGGCCGATGCTGGCCTGCACGCTGCGTTCAAGAGCGTGTTTCCGATCACCAGCTACTCCGGCAACGCTATTCTCGAATACGTGAGCTATCGCCTCGGCGATCCGGTATTCGACGTGAAGGAGTGCCAGATGCGCGGCCTCACCTACGCAGCCCCGCTGCGAGTGAAGGTACGCCTGGTCGTTTACGATAAAGAGACGTCGACCCCGACCAAGAAGACCGTCAAGGACATCCGCGAGCAGGAAGTCTACCTGGGCGAAATGCCTCTGATGACCGACAACGGCACCTTCGTCGTGAACGGCACCGAGCGCGTCATCGTGTCCCAGCTGCACCGTTCGCCGGGCGTGTTCTTCGATCACGACCGCGGCAAGACCCACAGCTCGGGCAAGCTGCTGTTCTCCGCGCGCATCATTCCTTATCGCGGCTCGTGGCTCGATTTCGAGTTCGACCCGAAGGACTGCGTGTTCGCGCGTATCGACCGCCGCCGCAAGCTGCCGGTCACCATCATCCTGCGCGCTCTCGGCTACACCGAAGAGCAGATGCTGGACATGTTCTTCGACAAGAACACCTATCACCTGTCGAAGGAAAAGATCGAATTCGAATTGATCCCCGCGCGTCTGCGCGGCGAGACCGCGACCTTCACCATCAAGGTCGGCGATGAAGTCATCGTCGAGGAAGGCCGCCGCGTGACCGCGCGTCACGTGCGCCAGCTCGAGCAGAAGAACATCTCCCGCCTGGAAGTGCCGAAGGAATACCTGATCGGCAAGATCCTGGCGCACGACGTGTTCAACACCGAGACCGGCGAGATCCTGGCCAAGGCCAACGAGATCCTGACCGTCACCGTGGTCGACAAGCTGATCGAAGCGGGCGTGACCGAGATCCGCGCGCTGTACGTGAACGATCTGGACCGCGGCCCGTACATCTCCGACACGCTGCGCATCGACCCGACCCGAACGCGCCTGGAAGCGCTGGTGGAAATCTATCGCATGATGCGTCCGGGAGAGCCGCCGACCAAGGACGCGGCCGAGAACCTGTTCCAGAACCTGTTCTTCAATGCCGAGCGCTACGACCTGTCGGCCGTGGGCCGCATGAAGTTCAACCGCCGCGTGCATCGTGAAGAGATCGTCGGCCCGGGCATCCTGTACGACTCGGCCCACTTCTCCAAGCGCACCGACGACTTCTCCAAGGAGCTGTACGAGAAGTACGGCGAGACCTCGGACATCATCGCGGTCATCAAGGAGCTCTGCGACATTCGCAACGGCAACGGCCAGGTCGACGACATCGATCACCTGGGCAACCGGCGCGTGCGCTCGGTCGGCGAAATGGCGGAGAACGCCTTCCGCATCGGCCTGGTGCGCGTCGAGCGCGCCGTCAAGGAGCGTCTGACGCTGGCCGAGTCCGAAGGCCTGATGCCGCAGGAAATGATCAACGCCAAGCCGGTCGCGGCGGCGGTGAAGGAATTCTTCGGCTCCTCGCAGCTGTCGCAGTTCATGGACCAGAACAACCCGCTGTCGGAAGTGACCCACAAGCGCCGCGTCTCGGCGCTCGGCCCAGGCGGCCTGACCCGCGAGCGCGCCGGCTTCGAAGTGCGTGACGTGCATCCGACGCACTACGGCCGCGTGTGCCCGATCGAAACGCCTGAAGGTCCGAACATCGGTCTGATCAACTCGTTGTCCGTGTACGCCCGCACCAACGATTACGGCTTCCTCGAGACGCCGTATCGCAAGGTCGTGGACGGCAAGGTGACCGACGAGATCGACTACCTGTCGGCGATCGAAGAGAGCCAGTACGTGATTGCGCAGGCGAACGCCACCCTGAGCGAGAAGTCCGAGTTCGTCGACGAGCTGGTGTCGTGCCGTCACTTGAACGAATTCATGCTGTCCTCGCCGGACAAGATTCAGTACATGGACGTGTCGCCGAAGCAGATCGTGTCGGTGGCCGCCTCGCTGATTCCGTTCCTCGAGCACGACGACGCGAACCGCGCGTTGATGGGCTCGAACATGCAACGTCAGGCCGTGCCGACGCTGCGTGCCGAGACGCCGCTGGTCGGCACCGGCATGGAGCGCGCCGTGGCGATCGACTCGGGCGTGACGGTGGTCGCGCGTCGCGGTGGCGTGGTCGACTCGGTCGACGCCTCGCGTATCGTCGTTCGCGTGCACGATGCGGAAACGTCCGCTGCCGAAGCCGGCGTCGACATCTACTCGCTGACCAAGTACACGCGTTCCAACCAGAACACCTGTATCAACCAGCGTCCGCTGGTGAAGGCGGGCGACGTGATCGCGCGCGGCGACGTGCTGGCCGACGGCCCGTCCACCAACCTGGGCGAGCTGGCGCTGGGCCAGAACCTGCTGGTCGCGTTCATGCCCTGGAACGGCTACAACTTCGAAGACTCGATCCTGATCTCCGAGCGCGTCGTCCATGACGATCGCTTCACGACGATCCACATCGAGGAGCTGACCTGCGTCGCTCGCGACACCAAGCTCGGCCCCGAAGAAATCACCGCCGACATTCCGAACGTCGGTGACATCGCGCTCGCCAAGCTGGACGAAGCGGGCATCGCGTTCATCGGCGCCGAAGTGAAGGCCGGCGACATCCTGGTCGGCAAGGTCACGCCCAAGGGCGAGACCCAGCTGACGCCGGAAGAGAAGCTGCTGCGCGCCATCTTCGGTGAGAAGGCGTCCGACGTTAAGGACACCTCGCTGCGCGTGCCCCCGGGCATGGACGGCACCGTGATCGACGTGCGCGTGTTCACGCGTGACGGCGTGGAGAAGGACAGCCGTGCGCTGTCGATCGAGAAGTCGGAGCTGGAGAAGGTTCGCAAGGACCTGGAAGACCAGCGCCGCATTCTCGAAGACGACTTGTTCCAGCGTATCCAGGCCGTGCTGCTCGGCAAGCCGGCTTCGGCGGGCCCGCAGAAGCTCAAGGCCGGCACCGTCATCGACGAGTCGTATCTGTCCAGCATGCCGCGCGAGCAGTGGCTGGAAATCCGTCTGCAGGACGACGAAGAGAACGCCGCGGTCGAACGCGCCGCCGAGCGCCTGAAGGCGCAGCGCAAGGAGTTCGAGAAGCGCTTCGACGAGAAGCGCGCCAAGATCACCGCGGGCGACGACCTCGCTCCGGGCGTGCTGAAGATGGTCAAGGTGTACCTGGCCGTGAAGCGCCGCGTGCAGCCGGGCGACAAGATGGCCGGTCGCCACGGCAACAAGGGTGTGGTCTCGACCATCATTCCGGTGGAAGACATGCCGTTCGACGAGAACGGTACGCCGGTCGACATCGTGCTCAACCCGCTGGGCGTGCCCTCGCGTATGAACATCGGTCAGATTCTCGAGACGCACCTCGGCTGGGCGGCCAAGGGCATCGGCCACAAGATCGGCCGCATGCTCGACAGCATGAACGCCGATCGCGCCACGCAGATTCGCGCCTTCCTCGACGAGGTCTACAACAAGTCGGGCGGCCAGCGGGCCGACATCGCTTCGTTGACCGACGAGGAGATCATCGCGCTGGCGGGCAACCTGCGGCACGGCGTGCCGATGGCGACGCCGGTGTTCGACGGTGCGTCCGAAGAGGAGATCAAGCGCATGCTGGAGCTGGCGGAGCTGCCGACCAGCGGCCAGACCATCCTCTATGACGGTCGCACTGGCGAGCGCTTCGAACGGCCGGTGACGGTGGGCTACATGTACATGCTGAAGCTCAACCACCTGGTCGACGACAAGATGCACGCCCGCTCGACCGGTCCGTACTCGCTGGTCACGCAGCAGCCGCTGGGTGGCAAGGCGCAGTTCGGCGGTCAGCGCTTCGGCGAAATGGAAGTCTGGGCGCTGGAGGCGTATGGCGCTTCGTACACGCTGCAGGAAATGCTCACGGTCAAGTCCGACGACGTGAACGGCCGCACGCAGATGTACAAGGCCATCGTCGACGGCAACCACGAGATGAAGGCCGGCATGCCCGAATCCTTCAACGTGCTGGTGAAAGAAATCCGTTCGCTGGGCATCAACATGGAGCTGGAGCAGGAGAGCGATAAGTAATCGCGCAGGCGGTTGCGAATTCTCTTCTGCCCTCTCAAACAGGTGATGACATGAAAGATTTGCTAAAGCTCTTCAAGCAGCACACGCCGGTCGAAAACTTCGATTCGATCCGGATCGGCCTGGCGTCGCCCGAAATGATCCGCTCGTGGTCGTTCGGCGAGGTGAAGAAGCCGGAGACCATCAACTACCGCACGTTCAAGCCGGAGCGTGATGGTCTGTTCTGCGCCAAGATCTTCGGACCGGTGAAGGATTACGAGTGCTTGTGCGGCAAGTACAAGCGCCTGAAGCATCGCGGCGTGGTCTGCGAAAAGTGCGGCGTCGAAGTGACCCAGTCCAAGGTGCGCCGCGAGCGCATGGGCCACATCGAGCTCGCCAGCCCGACCGCGCACATCTGGTTCCTGAAGTCGCTGCCGTCGCGCATCGGTCTGATGCTCGACATGACGCTGCGTGAAATCGAGCGCGTGCTGTATTTCGAAGCGTTCGTGGTGATCGAGCCGGGCATGACCCAGCTGCAGCGCGGTCAGCTGCTGACCGACGAAATGTACCTGGAAGCGATCGAGCAGCACGGCGACGAGTTCGACGCCCGCATGGGTGCCGAAGCCGTGTACGAGCTGTTGAAGTCGCTGGATCTGCAGCAGGAAGTGCTGAAGGTTCGCGAAGAGATCCTCGGCACCAACTCCGAGACCAAGATCAAGCGCCTCACCAAGCGCCTGAAGCTGCTCGAGTCGTTCATCGAGTCCGGCAACAAGCCGGAGTGGATGGTCATGACCGTGCTGCCGGTGCTGCCGCCGGATCTGCGTCCGCTGGTGCCGCTGGATGGCGGCCGCTTCGCGACGTCCGATCTGAACGATCTGTATCGCCGCGTCATCAACCGCAACAACCGCCTGCGCCGGCTGCTCGAGCTGAACGCGCCGGACATCATCGTGCGCAACGAAAAGCGCATGCTGCAGGAAGCGGTGGACGCGCTGCTCGACAACGGCCGCCGCGGCCGTGCCATCACCGGCACCAACAAGCGTCCGCTGAAGTCGCTGGCCGACATGATCAAGGGCAAGCAGGGCCGCTTCCGTCAGAACCTGCTCGGCAAGCGCGTCGACTACTCCGGTCGTTCCGTGATCGTGGTGGGTCCGACCCTGCGCCTGCATCAGTGCGGTCTGCCGAAGAAGATGGCGCTGGAGCTGTTCAAGCCGTTCATCTTCTCCAAGCTGCAGCTGCGCGGCGAAGCCTCGACCATCAAGGCCGCCAAGCGCATGGTGGAGCGTGAAGGTCCGGAAGTGTGGGACATTCTCGAAGAAGTCATTCGCGAACATCCCGTGCTGCTGAACCGCGCGCCGACCCTGCACCGCCTGGGCATTCAGGCATTCGAGCCGGTGCTGATCGAAGGCAAGGCCATCCAGCTGCATCCGCTGGTCTGTACCGCGTTCAACGCCGACTTCGACGGCGACCAGATGGCGGTGCACGTGCCGCTGTCGCTGGAAGCGCAGCTCGAAGCGCGCGCGCTGATGATGTCGTCGAACAACATTCTGTCGCCCGCCAACGGCGACCCGATCATCGTGCCGTCGCAGGACGTGGTGCTGGGTCTGTACTACATGACCCGCGAGCGCGTGAATGCGAAGGGCGAGGGCATGCTGTTCACCGACGTGCAGGAAGTGCATCGCGCCTACGAGAGCCGCGTCGCCGACCTGCAGGCCAAGGTGAAGGTGCGTATCACCGAGTACCTGAAGAACGACGACGGCAGCTTCCGTCCGAAGACCCGCGTCGTCGATACGACCGTGGGCCGCTCGCTGCTGTCCGAGATCCTGCCGAAGGGCATGTCGTTCGACCTGGTGAACCGCGACATGACCAAGAAGGCCATCTCCGGCGTCATCAACCAGTGCTATCGCAGCGTCGGCTTGAAGGAAGCCGTCGTGTTCGCCGACCAGCTGATGTACACGGGCTTCGCGTATGCGACGCGCGCCGGTGTGTCGATCGGCGTCGACGACATGGTCGTGCCGCAGCAGAAGGGCCGCATCCTCAGCGGCGCCGAGCGTGAAGTGAAGGAGATCCAGGAGCAGTACGCTTCGGGTCTGGTCACCAACGGCGAGCGCTACAACAAGGTGGTCGACATCTGGTCGCGTACCAACGACCAGGTGGCCAAGGCGATGATGGACAAGCTCGGCGTCGAAGACGTCGTGAACGCCAAGGGCCAGACCGTCACGCAGAAGTCGTTCAACTCGATCTACATGATGGCCGACTCGGGCGCCCGCGGTAGCGCCGCCCAGATTCGTCAGCTCGCCGGTATGCGCGGCCTGATGGCCAAGCCGGACGGCTCCATCATCGAGACGCCCATCACGGCGAACTTCCGTGAAGGCCTGAACGCCATGCAGTACTTCATCTCGACGCACGGCGCTCGTAAGGGTCTGGCCGATACCGCGTTGAAGACCGCGAACTCCGGTTACCTCACGCGTCGTCTGGTCGACGTGGCGCAGGACCTGGTGGTCACAGAAGAAGACTGCGGCACCAGCAATGGCCTGACCATGTCGCCGATCGTCGAAGGCGGCGATGTCGTCGAAGGTCTGGGCGAGCGCGTGCTCGGTCGCGTGGCGGCCGTCGACGTGCTCAAGCCGAGCGGCGAAGGCGTCGTGATCGAGGCCGGCACGCTGATCGATGAAAAGCTGGTCAAGGTGCTCGAGTCCGAAGGCGTGGACCAGGTGAAGGTGCGTTCGCCAATCGCCTGCGAAACCCGCTACGGCGTGTGCGCGCAGTGCTACGGCCGCGACCTCGCGCGTGGTCATCGCATCAACATGGGCGAAGCGGTGGGTGTCATCGCCGCGCAGTCCATCGGTGAGCCCGGCACGCAGCTGACGATGCGTACGTTCCACATCGGTGGTGCGGCGTCTCGAGCGGCTGCCGCGAACTCCGTGGAAGCGAAGGGCAAGGGCACCGCGCGTCTGCACAACCTCAAGACCGTGCACCACGAGAAGGGCCACTGGGTCGCGACCTCGCGCTCCGGCGAGTTCGGCGTGGTCGACGAGTTCGGTCGCGAGCGTGAGCGTTACAAGATCCCGTACGGCGCCGTGATCACGGTGAAGGACGGCGATCCGATCGAGCCGGGTCAGATCGTGGCGACCTGGGACCCGCACACCCACCCGGTCGTGACCGAAGTGGCGGGCTTCATCAAGTTCCAGGACTTCATCGACGGCGTGACCGTGCAGAGCCAGGTCGACGAAGTGACCGGCCTGTCCAGCACCGTGGTGATGGATCCGAAGCAGCGCAGCTCGGGCGGCAAGGACCTGCGTCCGGTGGTGCGCCTGGTGAATGCCAAGGGCAAGGAAGTCACCTTCGCGAACACCGATATTCCGGCCGTGTACGCGCTGCCCACGGGTGCGATCGTCAGTCTCGAAGACGGAGCCAAAGTATCAGTTGGCGACGTTATCGCGCGTATCCCGCAGGAGTCGTCCAAGACCCGCGACATCACCGGCGGTCTGCCGCGCGTCGCGGACCTGTTCGAAGCCCGCAAGCCGAAGGACTCAGCGATCCTCGCCGAGTACTCGGGCACGGTGAGCTTCGGCAAGGAGACCAAGGGCAAGCGCCGCCTGATCATCACCGACGAGCAGGGCGAGAAGCACGAGGAGCTGATCCCGAAGTGGCGGCACCTGAACGTGTTCGAAGGCGAGCAGGTGGAGCGCGGCGAAGTGATCGCGGACGGCGAGCCGAACCCGCACGACATCCTGCGCCTGCAGGGCGTGGAGTCGCTGGCCAATTACCTGGTCCGCGAAATCCAGGACGTGTACCGGCTGCAGGGCGTGAAGATCAACGACAAGCACATTGAAGTGATCATCCGCCAGATGCTGCGCAAGGTCGAAATCGCCCATACCGGCGATACCAGCCTGCTGCGCGGCGAGCAGCTGGACCGGTCGCGCGTCACCGACGTGAACGAGCGCATCGAGGAGCAGGGCAAGATCCCGGCCCGCATCGAACCGGTGCTGCTGGGCATCACCAAGGCGTCGCTGGCGACCGAGTCGTTCATCTCCGCGGCCTCCTTCCAGGAGACCACCCGCGTGCTGACCGAAGCGGCCGTGCGCGGTCTGAAGGACGACCTGCGTGGCCTGAAGGAGAACGTCATCGTCGGCCGGCTCATCCCGGCGGGTACGGGCTCGTTCTACCACTCGCGTCGTCGTCGCCGGGATACCAGCAGCGGCCGTGGCTTCATGGACATGGGCGGCGGTGGCGTGGATACCGAGGAGTCAGTGTCGGACGAAGCCTCCGCGGAGTAAGAAAGTGGCGCGGGGGAGGGTGACCTCCCCCGCCGGACCCTGCAAAAAGCCAATGTCGGGCCTCTAAGCCGTTGACACTGCAGGGTCACATTCCTACAATCCCGCGCCTTTGATTAGGCCGGCGCCGACCATCTTCCGCCCGCCAGTCACCCGAATTTACTTAGGCCGCCTTTAGCGATGAGCTGGGCGGCTTCGTGTTCTCTCTAGGAATCATTAGGTTATGGCCAGTATCAGTCAGCTCGTCCGTAAGCCGCGCTCATTGCCGAATTACAAGACGAAGGTGCCCGCGCTCGCTGCCTGCCCGCAGAAGCGTGGCGTCTGCACGCGCGTGTACACGACGACGCCGAAAAAGCCGAACTCGGCCCTGCGCAAGGTCGCCAAGGTGCGCCTGACCAACGGCTTCGAGGTCATCAGCTACATCGGCGGCGAAGGCCACAACCTGCAGGAACACTCGGTGGTGCTGATCCGCGGCGGTCGTGTGAAAGACCTCCCGGGCGTGCGCTATCACACGGTGCGCGGCACCCTGGACTGCGCGGGCGTGAACGACCGCCGTCAGGGCCGTTCCAAGTACGGCGCGAAGCGCCCGAAGAAATAACCGGCGCCACCCATCACTGCACGTTGAAGGCGTGCACAACGAAATCTCGAAGGTAGTACCTCATGTCTCGTAGAGCCTCGGCCCCGACCCGCACGATTCTTCCGGATCCGCGCTTCAACAGCCTGCTGCTGGCCAAGTTCGTCAACATGGTCATGGAACGCGGCAAGAAGTCGGTCGCGGAAAAGATCGTGTACGGCGCGGTCGATCGCATCACCGAGAAGACCGGCAAGCCGAACGAGCAGTCGATCGAGCTGCTGTCGCAGGCGCTCGACAACGTCAAGCCGACGGTCGAGGTGAAGAGCCGCCGCGTCGGTGGCGCCACCTACCAGGTGCCCGTTGAAGTCCGCTCGGCGCGCCGCCAGACATTGGCCATGCGTTGGGTGATCGAAGCCGCCAACGCGCGCAGCGAGAAGTCGATGGCGCAACGCCTCGCGGCCGAGCTGCTGGACGCTTCTGAAAACCGCGGTTCGGCCGTGCGCAAGCGTGAAGACACGCACCGCATGGCGGAAGCGAACAAGGCGTTCGCTCACTACCGCTGGTAATAGCCACCCCACGAAGGGCACCCCACGAAATCGCGTGAGCTACGTGCTAACCAATGCGATCAGTGGAGCGATTTCGTGGGGACCCCGCCAGAGACAAGCGGAATACTTAAGATACTCAAGAGACTTTAGTGGCTCGTACTACGCCCATAGAACGCTATCGGAACATCGGCATCTCTGCCCACATTGACGCGGGCAAGACGACGACGACCGAGCGCATTCTTTTTTACACGGGCGTATCGCACAAAATCGGTGAAGTGCATGACGGCGCGGCCGTCATGGACTACATGGAACAGGAGCAGGAGCGCGGCATCACCATTACCGCCGCGGCCACGACCTGCTTCTGGAAGGGCATGGACGGCACCTTCCCCGAACATCGCATCAACATCATCGACACCCCGGGTCACGTCGACTTCACCATCGAAGTCGAGCGCAGCCTGCGCGTGCTCGACAGCGCCGTCGCCGTGTTCTGCGCGGTGGCCGGCGTGCAGCCCCAGTCCGAAACGGTCTGGCGGCAGATGAACAAATACAAAGTGCCGCGCATCGCGTTCGTCAACAAGATGGACCGCGCCGGCGCCAACTTCCTGCGTTGTGTCGAGCAGATCCAGCAGCGCCTGCGCGGCAATGCCGTGCCGATTCAGCTGCCGATCGGCGCCGAAGACAAGTTCGTCGGCGTGGTCGATCTGATCCGCATGAAGGAAATCTGGTGGGACGATTCCACCCAGGGCACTCGCTTCGAGTACCGCGAGATTCCCGCGGACATGCGCGAGCAGTGCGACGAGTGGCGCGCCAAGATGATCGAGGCCGCGGCCGAGGCCAACGAGACGCTGCTCAACAAATACCTGGAAGAAGGCTCGCTCAGCGAAGCCGAGATCATGCAGGGCCTGCGCGAGCGCTCGATCCGGAACGAGATCGTCGTCTGCATGTGCGGCTCGGCGTTCAAGAACAAGGGCGTGCAGGCCATGCTCGATGCCATCATCGAGTTCATGCCCTCGCCGGTGGAGATGCCGCCGGTCAAGGGGCTGCTGCCCGATGGCAAGGAAGCGACGCGCAAGGCCAGCGACGAGGAGCGCTTCTCGGCGCTCGCGTTCAAGATCCTGAACGATCCGTTCGTCGGCAATCTCACGTTCTTCCGCGTGTATTCCGGCGTGCTCAACTCCGGCGACACTGTGAGCAACCCGGGCAAGGGCAAGAAGGAGCGCATCGGCCGCCTGCTCCAGATGCACGCCAACGACCGCAACGAGATCAAGGAAGTCCGCGCCGGCGACATCGCCGCGGCCGTGGGCCTGAAGGATGTGATCACGGGCGACACGCTGTGCGACCCCGACCATCCGATCCAGCTGGAGAAGATGGATTTCCCCGAGCCGGTGATTTCGGTCGCGGTCGAGCCCAAGACGCAGGCCGACCAGGAAAAGATGGGCCTCGCCCTGCAGCGCCTGGCGAAGGAAGATCCGTCGTTCCGGCTGTCGAGCGATCCGGAGTCCGGCCAGACCATCATCGCCGGCATGGGCGAGCTGCACCTGGAGATCATCGTCGATCGCATGAAGCGCGAGTTCAAGGTGGAAGCGAACGTCGGCAAGCCGATGGTCGCCTACCGTGAAACCATCCGCGCCAAGGTCGACCAGGAAGGCAAGTTCGTGCGTCAGTCCGGCGGCCGCGGTCAGTACGGCCACGTCTGGATCACGCTGGAGCCGAACGAAGCCGGCAAGGGCTTCGAGTTCGTCAATGCCATCGTCGGCGGCGCCGTGCCGAAGGAATACATCCCGGCCGTCGAGAAGGGCATCCGCGAAGCCACCGCCAACGGCGTGCTCGCCGGATACCCGGTCGTGGACGTGAAGGTCACCCTGTTCGACGGTTCGTATCACGACGTCGACTCGAACGAAATGGCGTTCAAGATCGCGGGCTCCATGGCATTCAAGGACGCCATGTCGAATGCCAGGCCGGTGATCCTCGAGCCCATCATGAAAGTGGAAGTGGTGACGCCGGAGGATTATTACGGCGACATCGTGGGCGACCTGAACCGCCGTCGCGGCCAGATCGTCGGCATGGAAGATTCCATCTCCGGCAAGGTGGTCACCGCCGAGGTGCCGCTGGCCGAGATGTTCCAGTACTCCACGTCCATGCGCTCGATGAGCCAGGGGCGTGCCACGTACACGATGGAATTCGCCAAGTACATGGAAGTGCCGTCGAACGTCGCCAACGTGATTACCAAGAAGGGCTGACGCCCCTGACGCATCGAGTCGAGCGCGCCAGCAGACAGACAACTTGAGCTATTTTTCAAAGATATAGATACAGAGGAACGCCGCCGTGGCCAAAGAGAAATTTGAACGCACCAAACCGCACGTGAACGTAGGCACCATCGGCCACGTCGACCATGGCAAGACCACGTTGACGGCCGCGCTGACCAAGGTGATGGCGGAGAAGCACGGCGGCGAGTTCAAGGCATACGACCAGATCGACAAGGCGCCGGAAGAGAAGGCGCGCGGCATCACGATCGCGACCTCGCACGTGGAGTACACCTCGGACAACCGCCACTATGCGCACGTGGACTGCCCGGGCCACGCCGACTACGTGAAGAACATGATCACGGGTGCGGCGCAGATGGACGGCGCGATTCTGGTGTGCTCGGCCGCTGACGGCCCGATGCCGCAGACGCGCGAGCACATTCTGCTGGCCCGTCAGGTGGGCGTGCCGTACATCGTGGTGTTCCTGAACAAGGCGGACATGGTGGATGACGCGGAGCTGCTCGAGCTGGTGGAGATGGAAGTGCGCGAGCTGCTGTCGAAGTACGACTTCCCTGGCGACACGACCCCGATCGTGAAGGGTTCGGCGCTGAAGGCGCTGGAAGGCGATCAGAGCCCGATCGGCGTGCCGGCGGTGCTGCAGCTGGTGGAGGAGATGGACAAGTACATCCCGGTGCCGGAGCGTGCGGTGGATGGTGCGTTCCTGATGCCGGTGGAAGACGTGTTCTCGATTTCGGGCCGCGGCACGGTGGTGACGGGTCGTATCGAGCGCGGCATCGTGAAGGTGAACGACGAAGTGGAGATCGTCGGCATCAAGGCGACGCAGAAGACGACCTGCACGGGCGTGGAGATGTTCCGCAAGCTGCTGGATCAGGGCCAGGCCGGTGACAACGTGGGCGTGCTGCTGCGTGGCACGAAGCGCGAGGAAGTGGAGCGCGGCCAGGTGCTGTGCAAGCCGGGTTCGATCAAGCCGCACACGCAGTTCGAAGCCGAGGTGTACGTGCTGACGAAGGAAGAGGGCGGCCGTCATACGCCGTTCTTCAAGGGCTATCGTCCGCAGTTCTACTTCCGTACGACGGACGTGACGGGCGCGGTGGAGTTGCCGGCGGGCGTCGAGATGGTGATGCCGGGCGACAACATCAAAATGGTGGTCGAGCTGATCGCGCCGATCGCGATGGAAGAAGGCCTGCGCTTCGCCATTCGTGAAGGCGGCAGAACGGTCGGCGCCGGCGTCGTCGCCAAGATCATCAAGTAACTTCGATTCTTAACGAGCGCCGGCGGACCAACCCGCCGGCGTTCAGAGACAAAGCAATGGCAACGAACCAAAACATCCGCATCCGCCTGAAAGCGTTCGATCACCGTCTGATCGACAACTCGGCGCGCGAAATCGTCGAGACCGCCAAGCGCACGGGCGCCACGGTGCGTGGCCCGGTGCCGCTGCCGACCAAGATGGAGCGCTTCACCCTGCTGGTCTCCCCGCACGGTGACAAGGACGCGCGCGATCAGTACGAGATCCGCACGCACAAGCGCCTGATGGACATCCTCAACCCGACGGACAAGACCGTCGATGCGCTGATGAAGCTGGAACTGCCGGCCGGCGTGGACGTCCAGATCAAGCTGAACTGATACGCCCGGGTCGCCGGCCCGGCCGGCGACCCTTGCGATACCGGGTTCCAATGGGTTTGCCGGCTTGCGCCGGCAAACGAGTCGA
>Ga0065721_10050895_pt1 | contig 17209 bp, 13 predicted proteins | sample Mesricmetagenome_FD_59108 | JGI IMG/M metagenome (GOLD analysis project Ga0065721, IMG submission 59108) | Mesophilic microbial community from rice straw/compost enrichment Sample: eDNA_1 v2 (version 2) | ecosystem: Engineered > Solid waste > Grass > Composting > Bioreactor | place: USA: Davis... | reverse complement strand
TTCCAGGCCTCCAACGCCCTGGTGGCGGCGGGCCTGTGCCGGGCGGCCGGCCTCACACTGGACGAGGTCTTTGCGGGGCTGGAGGCCCTGACCGGGGCGCCGGGGCGGCTGCAGCGGGTCGGGCAGGGGGCGCGCGGCGGCGAGGCCTATGTGGACTATGCCCATACGCCCGACGGCCTGGAAACGGTGCTCAACGCCCTGCGCCCGCATGTGCGGGGCCGGCTGATCGTGGTGTTCGGGGCCGGCGGCGACCGCGACCGGACCAAGCGACCGCTGATGGGCAGGATCGCCGCCCAACTGGCCGACGTGGCCATCGTCACCGACGACAATCCGCGCTCGGAGGTTCCGGCCGCGATCCGGGCTGAGGTCATGGCCGGCTGCCCGGACGCCACCGAGATCGGCGACCGCCGGGAGGCCATCCGCGCCGCCGCGGCCATGCTGCGCGACGGCGATATCCTGGTAGTGGCCGGCAAGGGCCACGAGCAGGGCCAGATCATCGGCGGCGTGACCCACCCGTTCGACGACGTGGCCGAGACGGCCCAGGCGCTGGAGCTCGTCCATGGCTGAGCCGCTCTGGACCGCCGAGGAGATCGCTGCGGCCACGGGCGGCCGGATCGCCGGCGGTTTCGCGGCCTCCGGCGTCTCCATCGACACCCGGACGCTGGAGCCCGGCGACCTGTTCGTGGCCCTGGCGGGCGTGCGCGATGGCCATGAGTTCGTCGCCCAGGCCATGGCGAAGGGCGCGGCGGGCGTGCTGGCCGCCCGGGCGGTGGACGCTCCGGCGGTGATGGTGGACGATACCCTCCAGGCTCTGGAGCGGCTGGGCGTGGCGGCCCGGGAGCGGGCGCCTCAGGTCAAGCGCGGCGCGGTGACCGGCTCGGTGGGCAAGACCAGCGTCACCCAGGCGGTCATGGCGGGCCTGAAGCTGGCCGGGCCGGCCCATTCGTCGGTCAAGAGCTACAACAACCACATCGGCGTGCCGCTGACCCTGGCGCGGATGCCGCGCGGCGTGGATCGGGCGGTGTTCGAGATCGGCATGAACCACGCCGACGAGATCCGGCCGCTCACCCGCATGGTGCGGCCGCATGCGGCCGTGGTGACGACGGTGGGGCCCGTCCACACCGAGAACTTCCCCGACGGCGAGACGGGAGTCGCCCGGGCCAAGGCTGAGATTTTCGAAGGGCTGGAGCCCGGCGGCGTGGCCGTGCTGAACGCCGACAACCGCTGGTTCGGCCTGCTCAGGGACGCGGCCGAGGCGGCAGGCGCGACCGTCCGCAGCTTCGGGACGGGCGAGGGCTGTGACGCCCGGCTCATCGATTTCCAGGTCGCGGCGGGGCCGGGCGGCCCGCATGCGGTGGTGCAGGCGCGGCTGGATGGCAAGGCGCTGGACTTCCCGATCCTGCAAACCGGCTTCCACTGGGGCCTGAACAGCATGGCCGTGCTGTTGATGCTCCAGGCCCTGGACGTGGACCTGTCGCACGGCCTCGCCGCCCTCGGCGTCTTCGAGCCCCTGGCCGGGCGTGGCGCCGAGATGGAGATCCCCAAGGACGGCGGAACGTTCACGCTCATCGACGAGAGCTACAACGCCAATCCCATTTCCATGGCCTCGGCCATCGCCACCCTCGGCGCGCGCCAAGTGGCGGGCCGGCGGATCGTGGCGCTCACCGATATGCTCGAACTCGGCGCGGATTCCGACGCATTTCACACGGGTCTGGCGGCGCCGCTGGAGGCTGCGTCAATTGACCTCGTCTTCTGCGCCGGCTCGCAGATGAAATCGCTCTGGGACGCCCTTCCGCCGACTCGGCGCGGGGGTTACGCCGAAACCGCTGCGGAGCTCGCGCCGCAGGTCGTCCGGGCGGTGCAGCCGGGCGATGTGGTCATGGTCAAGGGGTCGAACGGGTCGAAAGCCGGCGCGATCGCGCAGGCCCTGGCCGCGCTCGGCTCGGGGGCAGGAGGGGCGGCCTGATGTTCTACTGGCTGTATGAACAGTTCGCAGCCTCCGGCTACGTCCCGATCCTCAACCTGCTGAAATATCAGACCTTCCGGACGGGCATGGCCATCTTCACGGCCCAGCTCGTGGTGGTCGCCATGGGCTCGCGCTTCATCCGCTGGATGCAGGCCAAGCAGGGCAAGGGCCAGCCGATCCGCTCCGAAGGCATCCAGCGCCACGTGATCGAGAAGGCCGGCACGCCGACCATGGGCGGGGTTATGATCCTGGCCGGTCTGCTCGCCGGGACGCTGCTGTGGAGCGACCTCTCCAATGTCTATGTCTGGGCGGTGGTGATCGTCACCGCCGGCTACGGCCTGCTGGGCTTCCTGGACGATTACGCCAAGGTCGCCAAGCAATCCACGGCGGGGGTCTCGGGCAAGCTGCGCCTGGTGCTGGAGGCGGCGATCGCCATGGCGGCTGTGGCCCTGATCATCGTCTTCGCCCAGAAGCCGGCCCAGACGCCGGAGCTGCTGACTTCGGTGACCTTCCCGATGTTCAAGCAGTACTTCCTCGACCTGAACTGGTTCTACCTGCTGTTCGGGGCCTTCATCATCGTGGGGGCCGCCAATGCGGTGAACTTCACCGACGGGCTCGACGGCTTGGCCACGGTGCCGGTGATGATCGCCGCGGCGGCCTACGGCCTCATCGCCTATCTGGTCGGGAACTTCGTCTTCTCGAACTATCTGCAGCTCCACCACGTGCCCGGGGTCGGCGAGATCTCGGTCTTCTGCGGGGCGCTGATCGGCTCGGGGCTGGGCTTCCTCTGGTACAACGCGCCGCCCGCGAAGATCTTCATGGGCGACACTGGCTCCCTGGCCTTGGGCGGGGCGGTGGGTACGGTGGCGGTGGCCACCCGCCATGAGATTCTCCTGGCGGTGATCGGCGGCCTGTTCGTGGCCGAAACCCTGTCGGTGATCATCCAGGTCGCCTGGTTCAAGCGGACGGGGCGGCGCATCTTCCTGATGGCTCCGATCCACCACCACTTCGAAAAGCTCGGCTGGTCGGAATCGACCGTGGTGATCCGCTTCTGGATCGTTTCCATCATGCTGGCCCTCCTGGGCCTAGCCACCCTCAAGCTGCGGTAGGAGGGCAAGGCGCGGCCATGATCCCGGTTCTCGGCTTCGAAGGCAGGACGGTCGCCGTTTTCGGCCTGGCCCGGACGGGACTGGCGGCGGCGCGCGCCCTCATGGCCGGGGGCGCGAAGCTGGCCCTGTGGGACGACAATCCGAAGTCCCGGGCCGCGGCCGAGGCAGAGGGGTTCGAACTCACCGACCTGTCCCAGGCTGACTGGAGCGGCCTTGCGGCGATCATGCTCTCGCCGGGGGTGCCGCTGACCCATCCTGCGCCGCACTGGACCGTGCAGCGGGCCCGGGAGGCCGGGGTCGAGATCCTGGGCGATGTGGAACTGTTCGCCCGCACGGTAAACGCCGCGCCCGAGCACAAGCGGCCGAAGATCGTCGCCATCACCGGCACCAACGGCAAGTCGACCACCACCGCCCTGATCGGCCACATCCTGGCCGAGGCCGGCCGGGACGTCCGCATCGGCGGCAACATCGGCTATGGCGTGCTGGGCCTGGAGGACATGCACGGCGGGGCGGTCTATGTCCTGGAACTGTCGTCCTACCAGCTCGATCTGACCTCAAGCCTGCACGCCGACGTCACGGTGATCGTCAACGTCTCGCCCGACCACTTGGAACGGCACGGGACAATGGACGAGTACGTGGCCGCCAAGCGCCGCATCCTCCTCAACCAGGGCAAGGGCGACACCGCGGTCATCGGCGTGGACGACGCCTGGGGCCAGCGGATCTGCACCGAGATCACCGCCGCCAACCGCCGGACCATCGTGCCGATCTCGGCCTCCAAGGCCATGAGCCGGGGCGTCTACGCCCTCGACGGCCTGCTGTACGACGCCACCGGTGAGCGCGCACAGGAGGTGGCCGACCTGAAGCGGGCTCGCTCGCTGCCGGGCCGCCACAACTGGCAGAACGCCGCCGCGGCCTATGCGGCGGTGAAGGGCCTGGGCGTCTCGGGCGAGGAAGCCGCCCAGCATCTGATGACCTTCCCGGGGCTTGCGCACCGGATGGAGACGGTGGCGACCCTCGGCAAGGTCCGCTTCGTCAACGACAGCAAGGCCACCAACGCAGACGCCGCTCGCCAGGCGATGTCGAGCTATCCGAAGTTCTTCTGGATCGCCGGCGGCCTGCCCAAGACCGGCGGCATCGACAGCCTGACCGACCTCTTTCCGCGGGTCGAGAAGGCCTATCTGATCGGCGAGGCCGCGCCGGCCTTCGCCGAGACGCTCAAGGGCCATGCCCCCGTCGTCCAGGCCGGAACCATGGAGGCGGCGGTGGCCCAGGCCTATGGGGACGCCCGCGCCAGCGGCGAGGACGCCATCGTCCTCCTGTCGCCGGCCTGCGCCTCGTTCGACCAGTTCGCCGATTTCGAGCAGCGCGGCGAAGCCTTCCGCGCCGCTGTCCAGCGTTTGGCCCAGGCCCAGGGGCCCCTCGCATGACGCCCGTCAGCCAGGCTCACGCCTTCCCGCGTTCGGACCGTTCGCCCCTGGGCGTCTGGTGGTGGACCGTGGACCGGTGGATGCTCGGCGTGGTGGCCTTGCTGATCTTCATCGGCGTGGTCATCTCGTTCTCGTCGAGCCCGGCCGCCGCCATGCGGATGAACATCGGCGACCCGTTCCACTTCGCGGTCCGCCAGTGCGTCTTCGCCGTGGGCGCCACGATCATATTGCTCACCGTCTCGATGCTGGACGTCAAAGGCGTCCGGCGGGCGGCCTTCTTCATCTGGGTGGTGGCGATCGCGGTGATGATCGCCCTGCCGTTCATCGGCCACAACGCCAAGGGGGCGACCCGCTGGATCGAGTTCGGCGGCTTCACCTTCCAGCCCTCGGAATACATGAAGCCGGCGCTGATCATCCTGGTGGCCTGGATGTTCGCGGAAGGCCAGAAGGGGCAGGGCGTTCCTGGCGTCTCCATCGCCTTTGCGCTCTATGGCGTCTCCGTGGCCCTGTTGCTGATCCAGCCCGACGTGGGCCAGACGGTGCTGATCACCGTCGCCTTCGGCGCGGCATTCTGGATGGCCGGGGTGCCGATGTCGTGGGTGATGCTGCTGGGAGCGGTGGCCCTGGCTGGCCTATCCTCGACCTATTTCCTGTTCCCGCACGTGCAGAGCCGCGTGGACCGCTTCCTGTCCCCGGACAAGGCCGACACCCATCAGGTGGACGCCGCCGCCGTCGCCCAGGCGGCGGGCGGACTGTTCGGCCGCGGGCCGGGCGAGGGAGTTATGAAGCGGCGGGTGCCCGACCTGCACACCGACTTCGCCGCCTCGGTGGGCGCCGAGGAGTTCGGCCTGGTGTTCCTGCTGCTGATCATCGCCCTGTTCGCCTTCGTGGTGGTGCGCGGCCTCTACCGCTCCATGAAGCTGACCGACCCGTTCGAGCAGGTGGCGGCGGCGGGGCTGTTCGTGCTGGTCGGCCAGCAGGCGATCATCAACCTGGCGGTCAATCTCAACATGATGCCCACCAAGGGCATGACCCTGCCGTTCATCAGCTACGGCGGCTCGTCCATGCTGGCCATGGGCCTGACCCTGGGCATGGCCCTGGCGCTCACGCGCCGCCGGCCGGGCGCCTACACCCCGACCGAAGGGCTCGCCAAGGCGGGCGCCTTCGCCTAACCCTCGAGGCCTGATGCGTAAGATCGCTGTCGTCGCCGCCGGGGGCACCGGAGGCCATCTCTTCCCCGCCCAGGCTCTGGCCGAGGCGCTGATCGCCCGGGGCTGGCGGATCGTGCTCGCCTCGGACGAACGGGTGGCGGGCTTGGCCCAGGACTTCCCCGCCGAGCGCCGCATCGGGCTGTCGGCGGCCACCTACAAGCCCGGCGACCCCGTCGGCATGATGCGGGCCGGTTTCGCCGTCCTGCGCGGGGCGCTGCACGCCCGGGCCGCCTTCCGCGAGATCCAGCCCAGCGTCGTCGTGGGCTTTGGCGGCTATCCGTCGGCCCCGGCCCTGGTGGCGGCGCTCCTCGAGCGGCGTCCCACCGTGATCCATGAGCAGAATGCGGTGATGGGCCGGACCAACCGGATGCTGGCCAGCCATGTGAAGACGGTGGCCTGCGCCTTCCCGACCCTGAAGAAGGCGCCGGCCAAGGTCGCCGGCCGCGCCATCGTGGTGGGCAATCCGGTGCGGCCGCCGATCCGGGCCTTGGCCGAGGTTCCCTATGTCCCGCCCGAGCCGAACGGGACCGTGCGCCTTCTGGTGACCGGCGGCAGCCAGGGCGCCCGCCTCCTGTCCGAGCTGGTGCCTGAGGCCGTGAAGGCGCTGCCGGAGGATCTGCGCCGGCGACTGGTGGTGCAGCAGCAGACCCGGGCCGAGTCCATGAACACCGCCCGGCGGGTCTATCAGGACGCCCTGGTGGACGCCGAGATCGCCCCTTTCTTCCGGGACATCGCCGCCCGCCTGCGCGACGCCCATCTGGTGATCGGCCGGGCCGGGGCCGGCACCGTTTGCGAGTTCGCGGTGGCCGGAAAGCCGTCGATCCTGGTGCCTCTGGCCATCGCCCTGGACGACGACCAGGGCCAGAACGCCAAGCTGCTGGCTGACGCCGGCGGCGCGGAGGTGGCGCGTGAGCATCAGTTGACCGTGGACAGCCTGGCCAACGCCCTCGAGAAGCTGCTCACCAATCCGGCGCGGCTGCAGCGGATGGCCGAGGCGGCCCGGTCCGTGGCCATTCCGGATGCGGCCGAACGTCTCGCGGACGTGGTCGAGCAGACGGCGCGCGGCGGCTAGCCATTGCTGCGAACCGCCAGCGGCGTTAGCAGGACTCCATGAATCGCCGCCCTGTTCCCTTCGAAATCGGCCCCGTGCACTTCATCGGCATCGGGGGCATCGGCATGAGCGGCATCGCCGAGATCATGCTGCGCACCGGCTACCAGGTGCAGGGCTCGGACGCGAAGGCCAGCGCCAACACCGAACGGCTCGAGAAGCTGGGCGCGAAGGTGTTCATCGGTCACGACGCGGCTAATATCGAGGGCGCCTACGCCATCGTCTATTCGACGGCCGTAAGGCCGGACAATCCCGAGATGGTGGCCGGCCGCGAGAAGCGCCTGCCCCTGGTCCGTCGGGCCGAGATGCTGGCCGAGATCATGCGGCTGCAGTTCTCGGTGGCGGTGGGCGGCACCCACGGCAAGACCACCACCACTTCCATGGTGGCCACCCTGCTGGATGCGGGCGGGCTCGACCCCACCGTGGTGAACGGAGGCATCATCAACGCCTATGGCACCAATGCCAAGGTCGGCTCCGGCGACTGGATCGTCGTGGAGGCGGACGAGAGCGACGGCACCTTCCTGAAGCTGAAGTCGACGGCGGCGGTCGTCACCAATATCGACCCCGAGCACCTGGACCACTACGGCGACTTCGAGGCCGTGAAGAAGGCCTTCCAGGACTTCGTGGAGAACATTCCGTTCTACGGCTTCGCCGCGGTCTGCACCGACCATCCAGAGGTGCAGGCCATGGCTGCGCGGGTGGAGAACCGCCGGCTGATCACCTACGGCCTCAATCCCCAGGCCGAGGTCCGGGCGCACGATATCCGGATGGGGCCGGACGGGGCGCGGTTCAACGTCATCATCCAGCCTCACGAGGGCGAGGCGGCCTCCTATGAGGACCTGCTCCTGCCCATGGCGGGCCAGCACAACGTCCAGAACGCCCTTGCCGCCATCGCCGTGGCCCGCGAACTGGGCGTGGATGGCGAGGCCATCCGCAAGGGCCTGGCGAGCTTTGGCGGGGTGCGGCGGCGTTTCACCACCACGGGCGTGGCCAACGGCGTGCGCGTGGTCGACGACTATGGCCACCATCCGGTGGAGATCGCCTCGGTGCTGAAAGCGGCCCGGGCGGTGAGCGAGGGCAAGGTGATCGCCGTGGTCCAGCCCCACCGCTACACGCGCCTGCGCGACCTGTTCGACGACTTCTGCGCCTGTTTCAACGACGCCGACACCGTGATCGTGGCCGACGTCTATCCGGCCGGCGAGGCGCCGATCCCGGGGGTCGACAAGGACGGCCTGGTGACGGGCCTGCGCCGATATGGCCACCGCCGCGTGCTGCCGCTGCCGGCGCCTTCCGACCTGGCCGGCATCGTCCGCGAGGAGGCGCAGGCCGGCGATCTCGTGGTGCTGCTGGGCGCCGGGGACATCACCAGCTGGGCCTACGCCCTGCCGGGCGAGCTGGAAGCGCTCGGATAGGCCGCGGCGGATGAGCTGGAAGGACCGCCTGCCCGCCGTTCGCGGCAAGATCCTGAAGGACGAGCCGCTGGGCCCCTTCACCTGGTTCCGCGTGGGCGGCCCGGCCGACGTGATCTTCCTGCCCGAGGACGAGGAGGATCTCGCCGCCTTCCTCAAAGGGCTGCCTGCGGACGTGCCGGTGACCGTGCTGGGCGTGGGCTCGAACACGCTGGTGCGCGACGGCGGCGTCGAGGGGGTGGTGATCCGCCTGGGCAAGGCCTTCGCCAAGGTGGAGCCGCGCGGCGGCGCCCGCATCTACGCAGGGGCCGCGGCCCTCGACGCCAACGTGGCCCGGGAGGCGGCCAAGGCCGGGATCGCGGGCCTGGAGTTCTACCGCGGGGTGCCGGGGACCATCGGCGGGGCGCTGGTCATGAACGCCGGTTGCTACGGCGCGGAGACCAAGGATGTGCTGGTGGAGGCCTATGCCCTGACCCGGTTGGGCGAGCGGCTGACGCTCTCCAACGCCGACCTCGGCTACAGCTATCGCAAGTCGGCCCGGGCGGCGGCCGAGCAGCTGATCTTCCTGGGAGCGCTCTACCAGGGGACGCCGGACGATCCGGCGGCCGTGGAAGCGCGGATGGCCGAGATCACCGCCCGGCGCGAGCAGACCCAACCGATCCGGGAGAAGACCGGCGGCTCCACCTTCAAGAATCCGCCGGGACATTCCAGCTGGAAGCTGGTGGACGAGGCGGGCTGGCGCGGCAAGCCGTTCGGCGGGGCGATGTTCTCGCCGCTGCACGCCAACTTCCTCATCAACACCGGCGAGGCGACCGCCGCCGACCTGGAAGGCCTGGGCGAAGCCGTCCGCGCCGACGTGAAGGCCAAGTTCGGCATCGAGCTGGACTGGGAAATCAAGCGTATCGGGCGTCCGGCGCCCGCGCGCTGAGGGCGGCGTCTCAATTTCCGCGCAGCCGGGCGCTGTGCGGCCAAGCGCGGAGCAAGCCTTGATGACGCCCCAGGGCCGGGCGGCGAGGCGGCTTGACGGGAATCCCGGGACCGCGCACGCCAGCGCCATGCGTAGCTTCGCCCTGATCACCGTCGCCGCCGCCAGTCTGCTGGCCGCCGCCGCGCCCGCCGCCGCCCAGGACCTTGCCGCCAACGCCGCCGCGATCCGCGACCGGGCGCTGACCGACGGGAAGGCCTGGAGCCTCACGGAGTCACTGACCACCGAGGTCGGTTCGCGCCTGCTGGGCTCGCCCGGGATGGAGCGGGCCCGGGACTGGGCGGTGGAGACGCTGAAGCGCGAGGGCTTCCAGAACGTGAAGGTCGAGACCTTCACCACGCCCGGCTGGTTCCGCGGGCCGGAGTCGGCCGAGGTGGTCGCGCCCTATCCGCACAAGCTGCACATCCTGGGCCTTGGTCGGTCGAGCGCGACGCCGAAGGGCGGGCTGACCGCCGAGGTGGCCCTGTTCCGCAGCTTCGAGGACCTGCTCGCCCAGCCGGAAGGCTCGCTGAAGGGCAAGATCGCCGTGGTCACCGGCGTGATGCCCCGCACCCAGGACGGTTCCGGCTACGGCGCCGTCAACGCCCAGCGGACCCGCGGTCCGGTCGAGGCGGCCAAGCGGGGCGCTGTGGCTTATTTGGTCCGCTCCATCTCCACGGACGATGCGCGTCTGCCGCACACCGGCGGGTCGCAGCCGGCGGGCATTCCCGCCGCGGCCCTGGCGACGCCCGACGCCGACCTGCTTGAGAAGCTGGTCGCCCGGGGCAAGCCCGTGGTGATCAAGCTCGACATGACTTCGCGCTCCGATCCCAAGGTCCAAGCCTACAACATCTCCGGCGAGATCCCCGGGACCGATCCCGACGCCGGGGTGCTGGTGGTGGGCGGGCACCTGGACAGCTGGGATCCGGGCACCGGCGCCATCGATGACGCCGCCGGCATCGCCATCACCACCGCGGCCGCCAAGCTGGCGGCGAGCCAGGGGCCGCTGAAGCGCACCATCCGCGTGGTCATGTGGGGCTCGGAAGAGCAGGGCGGCTCCAGCGCCGCCTATCTGGAGGCTCACCGCGACGAGGTCGCGAAAATGGTCGTGGTCGGCGAGAGCGACCTTGGGGCCGGCCGCATCTGGCAGGTGCGCCTGCCGAAGGGCAGCCTGGATCACCCGGCCATGAAGGCCTTTACCGACTCGCTGGCCCCGCTGCAGGTGGTGGTCAGCCCGGAGCCGGCGCGCTTCGGCGGCGCCGACGTCTCGGGTCTGGTGTCGGCGGGCGCGCCGGTGGTGGACTTCGCCCAGGACGCCAGTCGCTACTTCGACCTCCACCACTCGGCGGACGACACCCTGGACAAGATCGACCCGGCCGAACTGGCGCAGAACGTGGCCGTCTGGGCCGCCTTCCTGCACACCGCGGCCAACAGCGACATCGATTTCCGGACGCTCGCGCGCTAGCGGCGATAGGTAGCGCCGCTACGTAGCCAAACGGAGTTGCATCAAGGGCAGGTTTGGCGCGAAACCTACCTGCAAATGCCGAACGGCGCCGCCACAGCCCATCGCTACAAGCCCAAGCTCGCGACCACTCTGAGGGAGGGGTACGACGCCGCTGCGTTCCAGCGGGACGCCATGGCCGGGCTCACCGTCGCCATCCTGGCCCTGCCGCTGTCCATGGCCATCGCCGTGGCCTCGGGCGTAGGGCCGGAGCGCGGCCTCTGGACCGCCATCGTCGGCGGTTTCCTGGTCTCGGCCCTGGGCGGCAGCCGCTACCAGATCGGCGGCCCGGCGGGCGCCTTCATCGTCCTCGTCTCGGCCACCGTGGCCCGCTTCGGGATCGAGGGCCTGCTGCTGACGGTCCTGATGTCGGGCCTGATGCTGACCGTGGTGGGCCTGACCCGCCTGGGCTCGCTGATCCGCTACATCCCGCATCCGGTGACCGTGGGTTTCACCGCCGGTATCGCCGTAACGATCCTGGCCAGCCAGATTCGTGACCTGGCGGGCCTGAGCCTCTCCAGGCCCGAGCCGGGGCCCCTGGTTCCCAAGCTTGCCGCCCTCGCGGGCGCTGCGCCCACCGTGACGCCGGCGGCCCTGGCGCTGGGGCTGGGCGTCGCGGCCTTCATCCTCTGGCTGCATCGCGTGCGGCCCAACTGGCCGGGGATGCTGTACGGCGTGGTCGGCGCAACCCTGCTGGCCTACCTGCTGCACCTGCCCATCGAGACCATCGGCACGCGCTTCGGCGAACTGCCCCGGGGGCTGCCGCTGCCGTCCGTGCCGACGTTCAGCCCTGGCCTGGCGATGGACGTCCTGCCATCGGCCCTGGCCTTCACGCTGCTGGGCGGGGTGGAAAGCCTGCTTTCGGCCACCGTGGCCGACAAGATGACCGGGCGGGTTCACCGCTCGAACATGGAGCTGGTGGCCCAGGGCCTGGCCAATGTGGGCTCGGCGCTGTTCGGCGGGATCGCGGTCACCGGCACGATCGCCCGGACGGCCGCCAATATCCGCGCCGGCGCCCGCACACCGATCTCGGGCATGCTGCACGCCGCCTTCCTCCTGGCGTTCATGCTGCTGGCCGCCCCGCTCGCCAGCTATGTGCCTCTGTCGGCCCTGGCCGGGGTGCTGGTGGTGGTGGCCTGGAACATGGCCGAGAAGGAAGAGTTCGTGGCCATGGCCCGCGACTGGCGCACCGGGGCGGTGCTGTTCGCCACCTTCGGCCTGACGCTGCTGCACGACCTGACCGCCGGCATTGTCGCCGGCTGTCTCCTGGCCGCCTTCCTGCGGCTGTTCACCAAGGCGCAGGGTGACGGCGCGCACACTTGACCGGCGCCCCCGCGTCCTCCACGGCGGGACGTTGACCCGCCTTCCAAGCTCAAGAGTCGCCCATGGCCGCCCCGCTTTCCGGACATCACGTCGCCGTCCTCATGGGGGGCATCTCCTCCGAGCGGGCGGTGAGCCTCGTCTCGGGGCGTGAATGCGCCGACGCCCTGGAACGCCTGGGCGCGAGGGTCACCCGGGTGGACGCCGGTCGCGACCTGGCCGAGGTGCTGGCGAAGGTGAAGCCGGACGTGGTCTTCAACGCCCTGCATGGCGCCTGGGGCGAGGACGGCTGCGTCCAGGGCATCCTGGAGACGCTGCAGATCCCTTACACCCACTGCGGGGTGCTGGCCTCCGCCCTGGCCATGGACAAGGCCAAGGCCAAGGCGGTGATGGCTGCGGCCGGCGTCGCCGTGCCCGGCGGCGGTCTCTACAACCGCTTCGACGTGGCCCGCGACCACGTCATGCCGCCGCCCTATGTGGTGAAGGCCAATGCCGAAGGCTCCTCGGTGGGCGTCCACATCGTCCGCGACCGCGCCAACCGTCCGCCGCAGGAGATCATCGAGCCTTCCTGGACCTATGGGGACGAGGTGCTGGTGGAGCCATTCGTGCGCGGTCTGGAGCTGGCCGTGGGGGTGATGGGCGGCAAGGCGATGACGGTCACCGAAATCCTTACCGAGCGGGAATTCTACGACTACGAGGCGAAGTACGCGGACGGCGGATCCCGGCACATCGTCCCGGCCAGGATGCCGGCTCACGCCTTTGAAAAAGCGAAGGAAATGGCCGAGAAGGCGCATGCCGCCCTTGGTTGTCGGGGAGTTACCCGGGCGGACCTTCGTTATGACGACATTAACGACATTCTGGTCCTCTTGGAGGTCAATACCCAGCCCGGCATGACGCCCACCTCGCTCGTCCCCGAGCAGGCGGCGGCGCAAGGGGTGGATTTCGACCGGCTTGTGTTGTGGATCACGGAGGACGCCTATGCCCGCGGCGGAGCGGGGAGGATCGCGAGTAGCGGCGAAACCTCGGGCCAAGACGCCCCCTAGCCATAAGCGCGCGTCCGGCAAGGGCGCAGCGCCGGCGGCGGCGGCGCGCGCTCCGGCCTCCGCAGGCGCGTCTCCCAAGCTGATCCTGCTCGCCGCGGCCGGCGTTCTCGCGGCCGCCGTCACCGCCACGCTGGCCACCGGCGGCCGGGGCCAGGCCCTGGCGGACAGCGTTGTGGCCGCCATCGACGGCCAGTTCGGCCAGGCCGGCTTCCGTCTGCGCACGGTCCACGTCCAGGGCGCCTCGAAGATGGCGACGCCCGACATCGTCCGCGCCGCCGCGATCCACAAGGACCAGCCCCTGCTGGGCATGGATCTCAACGCCCTGCGCGCCCGCGTCGAGCAGGTGGGCTGGGTGGAGGAGGCCAAGGTCGTCCGCCTGATGCCGGACACCCTGGTCATCGCCGTGAAGGAGCGCCGTCAGCTCGCCGTCTGGCAGCACGCCGGCAAGACGGTGGTGATCGACGATCAGGGGCGCGTGATCCCCGAGGCCGATCCGGGCCGCTTCCCGATGCTGCCCCTGGTGGTGGGCGCCGGCGGGGCCGAGCATGCGGGGGAAATCCTGCCGATCCTGGCCCAGCGGCCCAAGCTGATGCAGCGCCTGGAAGCCCTGGTCCGCGTCGATGACCGCCGCTGGGACCTGCGGCTGAAGGATGGTTCGCTGATCCAGCTCCCGGCGGCCGGCGAGGAAGACGCCCTGGGCCAGCTGGAGCAGCTCGACCTGCGCTCTCGGATCTTGGAGCTGGGCTTCGAGCGTATCGACCTGCGCAATCCCGATGTCGTGGCCGTCCGGCCGCGCGCCCCCGTCGCCCCCACCGCGCCCGGCGGCCTGGCCGCCGCCGGCGTGTAACGAGAGAAGAAAAGACCCTAGATGCTCAAGTCGCTCGCCCGCCGCGAAGCTTCCGCCGCCGCCAAGGATGGCCGTGAAGGCCTGAAGGCTGCGCTGGCGCCGCCGAAGGTGATCGCCGCCGTGGACCTCGGCGCGTCCAAGGTCACCTGCTTCATCATGAAGCCGGAAGGCGTGCGAAAGATCGACCGGACCCTCACCACCTGCGGGGTGGGCTATGTCCAGTCGCGCGGCGTGCGTGGCGGCGCGATCGTGAACCTGGACGAGGCCTCCGACGCCATCGCCCAGGCCGTGGAGCGCGCCGAGAACGTGGCCGGCGTGAACGTCCAGGGTGTCACCGTGGCCACCGCCGGCGGCCAGCTGGCCTCGTCGCGGGTGGCGGGCCGGGTCTCCATCGGCGCCCGTCCGATCTCGGACAACGATCTCATCCGCGCCATCCAGAACGCCCTGGCCCAGATCAAGCTGCCCGGCCGCCGGGCGATCCACATCCTGCCCGTGGCCTGGTCCGTGGACGGACAGGGCGGCGTGCGCGACCCGCGCGCCATGTTCGGCAAGACCCTGGGCGTCGAACTGCTGGTGGTCTCGGTGGCCGAGACCGTCTTTCAGACCCTGGGCGCCTGCGTCGAGCGCGCCCACCTGCAGCTGGAAGGCGTGGTGGCGGCCCCGTTCGTCTCGGCCCTCGCCGCGCTGGAAGAGGACGAGATGGACCTCGGCAGCGTCTGCATCGACATGGGCGGCGGCTCCACCTCCGCGGCGGTCTTCTCGGGCGGCAGCCTGGTCCATGTGGAGACCGTGCCGGTGGGCGGCCAGCATGTGACCCAGGACATCGCCCGGGGCCTGTCCACCTCCATCGCCGGCGCCGAGCGGATCAAGACCCTGCATGGCTCGGCCATCGCCTCGGCCAATGAGGACCGCGAGATGATCGAGGCGCCGCCGCGCGGCGACGATCCGGGCGCAGGTCCGGTCGTGGCGCCGCGCAGCTTGCTGAAGGGCATCATCGCCCCGCGGGTTGAGGAGACCCTCGAACTGCTGCGCGATCGCCTCAAGGCTTCGGGCGCGCCGGTGGAGCCGGGCGCGGGCCTGGTGCTGACCGGCGGGGCCAGCCAGCTGGCCGGCGTGCGCGAGGTGGCGGTGCGGGTGTTCGACCGCCCGGTTCGCCTGGGCCGTCCGCGTCGCGTGCCGCACCTGGCCGACGCCGCCTCGGGCCCGGCCTTCACGGCGGCGGCCGGGATCCTGCACCGGGCCGCCTTCGGTCCGCGCGAAGCGGTCTCGGCCAAGTCCCTGACTTCGGCCAAGCTGCGGCGCGAGCCCCTCGATCCGCGGGCCAATCCGGTGGCCAAGGCCGCCGCCTGGCTGCGCGAGAACCTCTAGGGTCGCGCCCAACAGGGCCTCAGGACGGCGGGGCTTCCCCGCGGACAGCCTTGGCGACGGCTTCTGCGGTCTGGGCGATCAGCCTGGCCCGGGCCTCGGCGCCCGGACCTTCCGCTTCCCTGGTCACTGCGAACTGGCGTAGCGCCGAGCCCGCCGGGGTGGTGATGCTGACCTTGACCGTCATGCTGGCGGCCTTCGCCCGCCGGCCGGCGGGGCGGTATTCGGCGATGGTGAAGACGAGGTTGGCCGCCGGACCGGCCTGAGGTTCCTTGGCGAACTCGGCGCGCATGGCCTCAGTCAGGGCCGGGACCATGTCGGCGGGAAGCCGGGCGCCCGCATCGGCCCAGCCGCTCACCTTCCGCACATTGATGCTGGCCGAGAAGGGCGGCGACTCCGGCGCCGGCGCCGAGGCGGTGTTCGGCAGGGCGGCGCACGCCGGAAGCAGCGCCGCGGCGGCCATGATCACCACGATGGTCCTGGGCATGTCATTCTCCGAGGCCCCCGCCCCAAAGGGGCGAAACGAGCTTGACCACAACAGGTTCCGGCCAAGGCTCGGCCGGGGGCGCTCGCCCATTTCTGAACGGCCCGCTAACTTGGCCTAACCATGTCCTAACGGCCTGCCCGCGGCCCCCGCCCGGGCCGGTCGGAACCACCCGGCGTGAGTCCTTGAGCCAAAAGCGGAAATTTCCCTGTGGCTAAGCTCGCGGGAATCGCGACTCGCGCTATGGGCTTAACGCTCGCTTAAGGATGTCGGTCGCCAACTAAACCCATCCTTAAACAAGGGTGCGTCGGGCGGGCGGGTCGCTTGGCGCTCTGACCGTATTTGGGAAGGACGCAGGGTCCATGGCCATCTCTCTCTCCGCGCCGCGCGCCACGGAACTGAAGCCCCGGATCGTCGTGTTCGGCGTCGGCGGCGCGGGTGGCAACGCCGTCAACAATATGATCGAGGCCGGCCTCGAGGGCGTGGAGTTCGTCGTCGCCAACACCGACGCGCAGCAGCTGCAGTTCGCCAAGACGGATCGCCGGATTCAGCTCGGCGTGCAGGTCACCCAGGGCCTGGGCGCGGGCGCCCATCCTGAAGTCGGCATGAGTGCGGCCGAGGAGAGCATCCCGGAGATCGGCGAGCACCTCGACGGCGCCCACATGGTCTTCATCACCGCCGGCATGGGCGGCGGCACCGGCACCGGCGCGGCCCCGATCATCGCCAAGTGCGCGCGCGAGCGCGGCATCCTGACCGTCGGCGTGGTCACCAAGCCCTTCCACTTTGAGGGCCGTCACCGGATGCGCCTGGCCGAGGCCGGCATCAACGAACTGCAACGCTACGTCGACACCCTGATCGTCATTCCGAACCAGAACCTGTTCCGCGTGGCCAATGAGCGGACGACCTTCGCCGAGGCCTTCGGCATGGCCGACCAGGTTCTGCACTCGGGTGTGCGCTCCATCACCGACCTGATGGTGCTGCCGGGCCTGATCAACCTCGACTTCGCCGACGTCCGCACGGTCATGACCGAGATGGGCAAGGCGATGATGGGCACCGGCGAGGCCACCGGCGACGACCGCGCCCTGATGGCCGCCCAGAACGCCATCCAGAACCCGCTGCTGGACGAGGTCTCGCTGAAGGGCGCCAAGGCGGTGCTGGTGAACGTCACCGGCGGCCTGGACATGACCCTGCTGGAAGTCGACGAGGCGGCCAACGCCATCTCGGAGCAGGTCGACCCCGAGGCCAACATCATCTTCGGCGCCGCCTTCGATCCGACCCTGGAAGGCAAGATCCGCGTGTCGGTGGTGGCCACCGGCATGGATGGCGCCTCGATCGCCTCCATCGAGCCGCGCGTCGAGCGCCGCTCGCTGACGGCTGAGCCGCTGCTCGCCTCCGTCACGCCCAAGGCCGAGGTGGAGCCCGTGATGGCCGCCGCCACGGCCGAGCCGCAGGGGG
>Ga0065721_10050894_pt1 | contig 17210 bp, 15 predicted proteins | sample Mesricmetagenome_FD_59108 | JGI IMG/M metagenome (GOLD analysis project Ga0065721, IMG submission 59108) | Mesophilic microbial community from rice straw/compost enrichment Sample: eDNA_1 v2 (version 2) | ecosystem: Engineered > Solid waste > Grass > Composting > Bioreactor | place: USA: Davis... | reverse complement strand
CGGCGGCGCCCTGCCCTCGTCGGCGGGCACCATCGGTGCGCGCGCCGGGGCAGGCGTGCCGCCGGCGGCCGCGGGCGCGGGGATGCCCTCCTCCTGCGGCTGGCCGTCCTCTTCGCGCATCCGGCTGCGATCGAGGGCGCCGGCTTCCTCCAGCACCGGATAGGCGGTGGCGCAGAACAGCGAGTTCAGGCGCTTCAGATCGCTGATCACGTCCAGGTGCAGCGAGCTGGTGTCGATGCTCTCGATGGTCTGCGTGGCCACGCGGCGCAGGTGGGTATGCGAATACTTGCGCTCCAGCTCGCGGAAGGTCGCCTTCTCGCGCATCAGCTGCCGCGCGCTCTTCAGATCGCCGTTCAGGAACACCGACAGCCCCAGCCGCAGATTGCTGATCAGCCGGGCGTGCATCTCGGTGATCTCCTGCATGCCGGCCTCGGAGAACACCAGGTTGTGCGCGATCTTCTTGTCGCGCGCGTCGAGCAGGATCCGCTCGATGATGTCCGCCGCATGCTCCAGGTTGATATTGAGCGAGATGATCTCGGTCCAGCGGCGGCCGTCGCGCTCGTCGAGCGCCTCGACGCTGATGCGCGTCAGGTACAGCTTGATCGCGGTGTAGAGATCGTCGATCTCGTCGTCGATGCGGCAGGTGGCGGCGGCCAGCTTGGCATCGTTGGTCCGCAGCACGCGCAGCATGTTGTCCAGCATCTGCTCGACGCGGTCGCCGATGCGCAGCACCTCGCGCGCCGCGTTGGCCAGCGCCAGCGTCGGCGTGGACAGCGCGGCCGGGTCGAGATGGCGCGGCGTGACCTGGCTCTCGCCGGTGTTGCGGCCCGGCAGGATGGTTTCGCACAGCCGCGCCAGCGGCGCGGTCAGGCCGATCAGCGCGACCGCCAGCACCACGTTGAACAGCAGGTGGAAATTGACGATCAGCCGCTGCGGGTCCGCATCCAGCGCGCGCAACAGCGTCTGCGCTTCGTCCAGCAGCGGCAGCGCCACCACGCAGCCGAGCAGGCGCGACAGCAGATTGCCCAGCGTCACCCGCTTGCCGGGCTGGTTGTTGCCGGAGGTGGTCAGGAACGCCGAGATGCCCGAGCCGAGGTTGGCGCCCAGCACCAGCGCCAGCGCGACGGGGATCGACACCACGCCGGCCGAGGCCAGCGCGCCGCAGAACAGCACCACCGCGAGGCTCGAATAGGACAGCACGGTCAGGAAGGCGCCGACCAGCATGTCGAGCGCGGTATCGCCGGTCAGGCTGGCGAACAGCACCTTGACGCCGGCGGCCTCGACCACCGGACGCGTCGCATTGGAGATCAGCTCCAGCGCCAGCGTGATCAGCCCCAGGCCGATCAGCACGCGGCCAACGTGGCCGGGCCGGCTGCCCTTCCAGCTCAGATGCGCGATCACGCCGACGAAGATCAGCAGCGGCGACAGCCACGACAGGTCCAGCGAGAACACCTGCACCATCAGCGCGGTGCCGACGTTGGCGCCAAGCATGATGGCCAGCGCGGGGGCGACCGCGATCAGGCCCTGGCTGACGAAGGAACTGACGATGACGGCGGTCGCATTGCTGCTTTGCACCAGGCCGGTCACGCCGAGGCCGGCGGCAAAGGCGGTGAAGCGATTGGCAACGCTGGCCGAGAGCACGTGGCGCAGATTCGCGCCGTAGACGCGCAGAATGCCGACCTTGACGATATTCGTGCCCCAGACCAGCAGCGCGACCCCGGAGAGCAGATGAAGCAGAACGCCCATGGTGTGGCACCCATTGCGGCCGGTGCGGCGGTCAGAGGCAGGGGCCGCCCGGCCCTTGTTGTGAATGAACGGCCATTATGCGCCCGCGCCGCGGGCAAGGGCAACGCGGGGCGCCAGCGATGGTGGGCTTTGCAACGCTTCGCGGCGCTGCGGCGTTGCGACTTTGCGGTTCAGTGGCCTTCGAATCGGCACACGGTAAACAGCGGCAGCCCGCTGTCGAGCAGATGGCGCGAGCCGCCAAGCTCCGGCAGGTCGACGATCGCCGCGCCCTCCACTACGGTCGCGCCGAGCCGCTCCAGCAACCGGCGTCCGGCCATCATGGTGCCGCCGGTGGCGATCAGGTCGTCCACCAGCAGCACGCGGTCGCCCGGCTTGCAGGCATCGGCGTGGATCTCGACGGTGGCGCTGCCGTATTCGAGCTCGTATTCCTCGGCCACGGTCTGGAACGGCAGCTTGCCCTTCTTGCGGATCGGCACGAAGCCCAGGTTCAGCTCGTAGGCGACGATCGCGCCGAGGATGAAGCCGCGCGCGTCGATACCGGCCACCACGTCGAGGCCGGCATCCATGTAGCGGTGCACGAACACGTCGATCAGCACGCGCAGCGTCTTCGGGTCCTGCAGCAGCGGCGTGATGTCGCGGAACATCACGCCGGGCTGCGGCCAGTCGGGCACGGTGCGGATGCGGTCGCGCAGATAGGTGGTGACGTCGCCCAGGGGCGGGGACTGGATGGTGGGAGCGGGCATGGTCTGAAACTGCGGATGAAAGGGGTGGCTGAAGCGCCAGCCATCTAGGATAACGGCTTCCTGTCCCCTACCCTCTCCCGCCGGTGGGAGAGGAGATCGGTTTGCGTCCGTCGCTGTGCTTGCTGCCTATTTCGCCCCGCTCCCGCTTGCGCGTGGGGGCCGAGGAGAGGGGGCGTGCTCCGTCAGCGCTCGGTCAGGCGCTGCTCGGCCGCCTCGAGCGCCTCGGGCGTGCCGCGCAGCACCAGGATGTCGCCGGGCTCGAGCACGGTATCGGGCTGCGGATCGAAGGCGCGGATGCCGCGCCGCCGCACGGCGGTGACCTCGACGCCGATATGCTCGAGCCCCAGCGTGCCCAGGCGCCGGCCGACCGCGGTGGCGTCCGGGCCCAGCGACAGCGAATGCAGGCGCACCGAGTCGCGCTCGATCATGTCCTCCTCGTCGTCGCGGCCATGGAAGTAGCCGCGCAGCAGGCTGTAGCGCGCATCGCGCGCCTGCTGCACGCCGCGCACCACGCGCCGCATCGGCACGCCCAGCAGCACCAGCGCATGCGAGGCCAGCATCAGGCTGCCCTCGATGATCTCGGGCACGACCTCGGTGGCGCCGGCGCGCTGCAGCACCTCCAGCTCCGAATCGTCGACCGTGCGCACGATCACCGGCAGGGCCGGCTCGAGTTCGTGCACATGGTGCAGGACCTTCAGCGCCGACGGCGTGTTGGCATAGGTGATGATCACCGCCGCGGCGCGGTGGATGCCCGCGGCGATCAGCGCCTCGCGCCGGCCGGCATCGCCGTAGACCACCGTATCGCCGGCCGCGGCGGCCTCGCGCACGCGGTCAGGGTCCAGGTCCAGCGCGACATAGCCGATGCCCTCGCGCTCGAGCATGCGCGCCAGGTTCTGGCCGCTGCGGCCGTAGCCGCAGATGATCGCGTGCTTCTCGGTCTGCAGGCTCTGCGCCGCGATGCGCGTCATGTTCAGCGATTGCAGCAGCCATTCGTTGGCGGCAAAGCGCATCGCGATCGCGTCGCTGTACTGGATCAGGAACGGCGCCACCAGCATCGACAGCAGCATCGACGCGAGAATCACCTGCGTCAGCACCGGATCGACCAGGCCCAGCCCGTCGATCTGGTTCAGCAGCACGAAGCCGAACTCGCCGGCCTGCGCCAGCCCCAGGCCGGTGCGGATCGCCACCCCGGGACGCGAGCCGAACAGCCGCGCCAGGCCCGCGATCAGCAGAAACTTGAACAGCACCGGCACGATCAGCAGCGTCAGCACCAGCCACAGGTTGTCGATCACCACGCGGACATTGAGCAGCATGCCGATGGTGACGAAGAACAGCCCGAGCAGCACGTCGCGGAACGGCTTGATGTCCTCCTCGACCTGATGCCGGTACGGCGTTTCCGCGATCAGCATGCCGGCCATGAAGGCGCCGAGCGCCATCGACAGCCCCAGCCGCTCGGTCAGCGCCGCCATGCCCAGCGTGACCAGCAGCAGGTTCAGCATGAACAGTTCCTGCGAGCGGCGCGCGGCCACCACATGGAACCAGCGGCTGACCACTTCCTTGCCGAGCACGAAGATCAGCGTCAGCGCCACCACGATCTTGATGATGGCCAGGCCCAGCGCCATCGGCAGCTCGCCGGGGTCGCGCGACAGCGCGGGAATCACGATCAGGAGCGGCACCACCGCCAGATCCTGGAACAGCAGCACGCTGAAGATGTTGCGGCCGTGCTCGGTCTCCAGCTCCAGCCGTTCGGACAGCATCTTGGAGACGATCGCGGTCGACGACATCGCCAGCGCGCCGCCCAGCGCGATCGAGGCCTGCCAGCTCAGGTCGAACACCGCGCTGAACAGCCAGCCGACCGGCGCCACCGCCAGCATGGTCAGCACCACCTGGCTGCCGCCCAGGCCGAACACCAGCCGCCGCATCGCGCGCAGCTTGGCCAGATTGAACTCCAGCCCGATCGAGAACATCAAAAAGACCACGCCGAACTCGGCCAGGTACTTGGTTTGCCCCGAATCGCTGGCCAGGCCAAGCGCGTGCGGTCCGATCAGGATGCCGACCGCCAGATAGCCGAGCATCGGCGGCAGCTGCAGCATGCGGAAAGCAACCACGCCGAGCACGGCGGCGGCCAGCAGCACAAGGGTCAAGTCCAGCGGAGAATGCATTCGGGCGGGCCGGTGGTGGTGCGAGCGGTGGTGCGAGCGGTGCTCGTGCGGTACTGGTTGTGGTGCGAGCTGTGGTCCGAATAGCGGTGCAGCAGTGCAGCGGTTGCGCCGGCGGTAAAGCAAGCGGTGGACCAGGAACGGCCTGCCCGGCACGGCGGCATGTTGCCGGGGGCGGCCAGCCGGCGCAGACCGAACCCGGACGCGGAGGCAGACGCCGGGCCGGACGCGCCGCGACCGGCCCGGGCGTCATCGCATTCATTGGTATACTTCGTCGCCATGATAGCCAATTTCAATGCGGAAAGAGCACTCGAGCTCGCACGCCATACCCTGCAGATCGAAGCCGATGCGGTCGCCGCGTTGTCGTCGCGGCTGACGCCGGACTTCGCGCGGGCGGTGCAGCTGGTGCTGGAGTGCTCGGGCCGCGTGGTCGTTTCCGGCATCGGCAAGTCCGGCCATATCGGCCGCAAGGTCGCGGCCACGCTGGCCTCGACCGGTACGCCAGCCTTCTTCGTCCATCCCGCCGAGGCCTCGCATGGCGACCTCGGCATGGTCACCCGCGACGACGTGCTGATCGCCTTCTCCAATTCGGGCGAAACCTCCGAGCTGCTGTCGATCGTGCCGATCGTCAAGCGCATCGGCGCCAAGCTGATCTCGGTGACCGGCAATGTCGAATCGAACCTGGCGCAGCTGGCCGACGCGCATCTGGACGCCCGCGTCGAGAAGGAAGCCTGCCCGCTGAATCTCGCCCCGACCGCCAGCACGACGGCGGCGCTGGCGCTGGGCGACGCGCTGGCGGTGGCGGTGCTCGACGCGCGCGGCTTCGGCGAAGAGGACTTCGCCCGCTCGCACCCCGGCGGTGCGCTCGGCCGCAAGCTGCTGACCCATGTGCGGGACGTGATGCGCACAGGCAATGCGGTGCCCGAAGTCCGCGAAAGCACGCCGCTGGCACAGGCCCTGATGGAGATCACCCGCAAGGGCATGGCCATGACCGCCATCGTCGATGCCGAGGGCCGCGCGATCGGCGTCTTCACCGACGGCGACCTGCGCCGGCTGCTGGAAACGCCGCGCGACTGGAAGACCGTGCCGATCGGCGAGGTCATGCATGCCAACCCCTTCACCGTCGGGCCGGACCAGCTCGCGGTCGAGGCGGTGCAGGTCATGGAAGCAAACCGCATCAACCAGCTGCTGGTGGTCGACGCCGACCAGCGCCTGGTGGGCGCGCTGCATATCCATGACCTGACCCGGGCCAAGGTCATCTGACGAACGCCATGCGGGATCTGTTCCCTTCCCTGTCCCGCCTCGCGCTGCGGCTGATGCCGCTGCTGCTGATGGCGCTCGTTGCCGGCAGTACGTTCTGGCTGGTGCAGATCAACACGCCGCGCCAGGTCAGCGATACCGAACGCCAGAAGCGCCATGTGCCCGACTACTGGATGGAGCGCTTCACCGCGACCGAACTGGCCGAGGACGGCAGCACCAAGATGCGCTTCACCGGCGAGCGGATGATCCATTACGAGGACGACCAGACCTACGAGGTCACGCGGCCGGCGATGCGCGCCTACGAACCGGACCGGCCGCCGGTGACCGGTACCGCGGACCTGGGCAAGATGAACGCCGACGCCAGCGTGATCGACCTGTTCGGCAACGCCCATATCGTTCGCGTGCAGGGCGCCGATCCATCGCAGGACCCGCAGATGAGCGCGACCTCGAGCTACTTCCAGATCCTGATCAACGACGACATCGTGAAGACCGACAAGCCGGTCAAGCTGACCCGCGGACCGTCGGTGATGACGGCCAACGGCCTGGTCTTCAACAATGTCACGCGCGAGGTCAATCTGCTCGGCAATGTGCGCGGCACCATCGTGATGGCGCCGCGCGGCGGCGGCGCGAAACAGCCATGACGCATCGCGGCGCCGCGCCAGGCGCGCACCATTCGAACGATCTCCGCGCCAGTCCGGGCCACTCGCCCCGTCTGGATGATTCCCGGACAACGCCAATCAACGCCATCGTGGCCAACATGACCCTGACCCTGACGACCTGGACCCGCCGCCGCGCCACCGCCGTGCTGCTCGCCTTCGCCGCCGGCATGACGCTCGCCCTGCCGGCGCTCGCCGAACGCGCCGACCGCGACAAGCCGCTGGTGCTCGAGGCCGACAACGCCAGCTACGACGACGTCAAGCAGATCTATACGCTGACCGGCAACGTGGTGCTGACCAAGGGAACCATGGTGCTCAAGTCCGATGCCGCCGAGGTGCGCACCGATCCCGAGGGCTACCAGTACGCGGTGGCCACCTCCAAGGGCGGCAAGCAGGCCTATATCCGGCAGAAGCGCGACAACGTCGACGAGTACATCGACGGCTGGGGCGACCGCATCGAATACGACGGCAAGCAGGAAGTGGCCAAGCTGATCGGCAATGCGCGCATGGCGCGGCTGGCGGGCGCCAAGGTGGTCGACGAGATCCGCGGCGCGGTGCTGACCTACGACAGCCGCAACGAGTTCTACACCGCGGCCGGTGGCAGCGGCAACGCGGCGCCGGCGAACCCGTCCGGCCGCGTACGCGCCGTGCTGTCGCCGCGCCAGAGCCAGGGGACCGGCGGCAGTGGCGCCGGCGTGGACCTGAAAGGCTCGCCGACGGCCAAGCCCTGATCGCTTCCCGGGCCTGACGTACCCGCACGCCGCGCACGCTCCGCCACGTACGCTTCGCCACGCCCGCTTCGCATGACGCAGTATCAAAGGATTGCCCACATGTCCGTTGCCGACACCGCTACCGCCACCGCTCCCGCCGCCAACGCCAACACCGCAGCCGGTGCCGGCGCGGGCACGATGCCGGCCACCAGCAACCTGGTGGTGCGTCATCTGAAGAAGCGCTACGGCTCGCGCACCGTGGTCAAGGACGTGTCGCTGGACGTCAAGAGCGGCGAGGTCGTCGGCCTGCTCGGCCCCAATGGCGCGGGCAAGACCACCTCGTTCTACATGATCGTGGGCCTGGTCGCGCTCGACGAAGGCGACATCGTGCTCGACGGCCAGCACATCAGCGGCCTGCCGATCCACGAGCGCGCGCGCATGGGCCTGTCGTACCTGCCGCAGGAAGCGTCGGTGTTCCGCAAGCTCAATGTCGAGCAGAACATCCGCGCGGTGCTGGAACTGCAGCGAGACAACGGCAAGGCGCTGTCCGGCGCCGAGATCGAGCGGCGGCTGGACAGCCTGCTCGACGATCTGCAGATCGCGCACCTGCGCAACAACCCCGCGCTGTCGCTGTCGGGCGGCGAGCGCCGCCGCGTCGAGATCGCACGGGCGCTTGCCTCGGCGCCGCGCTTCATCCTGCTCGACGAGCCGTTCGCCGGCGTCGATCCGATCGCGGTCGGCGAGATCCAGCGCATCGTCAGCTTCCTGAAGGCACGCAATATCGGCGTGCTGATCACCGACCACAACGTGCGCGAGACGCTGGGCATCTGCGACCACGCGTACATCATCAGCGAAGGCGCGGTGCTCGCGGCCGGCGAGCCCAAGGACATCATCGCCAATGAATCGGTGCGGCGCGTCTATCTGGGCGAAAACTTCCGCATGTAATGGCGGTTTGGCGCGCGGCCGCCCTCGTACAGAGGGCGGCCGTTTTCGTTCGTGCGCGGTTCATGTACCGTTCCTTCCCTGGTGATCCATCAGGCAATCGCTTCTGACCACGCAATCGAAACTTCCGATAGCAAATTCCGTTCCATCGCGGCCGAAGTTGCGCATAAAATAGGCCGCATGAAACCGTCGCTACAGCTACGCCTCTCCCAGCATCTGGCCCTGACGCCGCAGCTGCAGCAGTCGATCCGGCTGTTGCAGCTCTCCACGCTGGAACTGCAACAGGAAGTCGAGCAGGCGCTGACCGAGAATCCCCTGCTCGAACGCGAAAACGACTGGATCGAAAGCCCGCTGCGGGTCGCCGCCGACGGGTCGGTCAATGTCCAGACCACCACCACGACCCCGTCTTCCGAGCCGACGGCCCCCGCCGATTCGCGCGCGGATGGCGCCGCGTCCGCCGACGACGGCTATGCCGACGGCGCGGGCGACGATTATGGCGGCGACTGGAGCCTGGACGATTTCGCCCGCCGTCCGCAAAGCGACGAGGACGAGAAAACGCCGCTGCAATTGCGCGATGCCGAGCCCACGCTGCGCGAATATCTGATGGAGCAATTGGCGCCGCTGAAAATCTCCACGCGCGACAAGGGCCTGGCGATTTTCCTGATCGAATCGCTCGACGACGACGGCTACCTGAGCGCCTCGCTCGAGGAAATCCTTTCCGAATTGCCTGAAGAGCTCGAATTCGAGCTCGACGAAGTGCATGCGATGCTGACGCTGCTGCAAAGCTTCGACCCGCCCGGGGTCGGGGCGCGCAACGCGGCCGAATGCCTGTCGCTGCAACTGCGCCGCATCGAACATCCGCAGCGCGAGCTGGCGATGACGATCGTGCGCCATCACCTCGAACTGCTGGCCGCGCGCGATTACACCCGCCTGAAGAAGGCGCTGCAGGTCGACGACATGCAGCTGAAGGCCGCGCACGAGCTGATCCGCTCGCTCGCGCCCTATCCCGGCCACGCCTACAGCCGGCCGGAAGCGGATTTCGTCGTGCCCGACGTGTTCGTGCGCAAGAGCGGCCATAACTGGATCGCCCAGCTCAATCCCGATGTGATGCCGCGGCTGCGCATCAACGACATGTATGCGCAAATCTTGCGCGGTGCAAAAGGCGATACCGGCGCCGCGGGATTGCAGCAGAAACTGCAGGAGGCGCGCTGGCTCATCAAGAATATCCAGCAGCGTTTCGACACCATTTTGCGCGTCGCACAAGCCATCGTGGAGCGGCAAAAGAATTTCTTCACGCACGGTGAAATTGCGATGCGCCCCTTGGTTTTGAGGGAGATAGCCGATACACTGGGTCTACACGAGTCGACCATTTCTCGTGTGACTACCAATAAGTACATGGCCACCCCGATGGGGACATTCGAGCTGAAATATTTCTTTGGCAGCCATGTATCGACCGAAACCGGCGGTGCCGCCTCTTCCACCGCAATCCGTGCGCTGATCAAGCAGTTGATAGGAGCCGAAGACCCCAGAAACCCGTTGTCCGACAGCCGGATTGCCGAACTGCTGGGGGAACAAGGCTTCGTCGTGGCGCGACGTACCGTCGCCAAATACCGTGAAGCCTTGAAGATCCCCGCCGTGAACCTTCGCAAGTCTTTGTAGCCGAGTCGCATCGCCTGCCTGGTGCGGCTCTTTCAGAAGGAGAAGCGCTATGAACTTCAAGATCAGTGGACACCACTTGGACATCACGCCTTCGCTGCGTGAGTACGTGGAAACGAAACTGGAGCGAATCCTCAGGCATTTCGATCAGGTTATTGACGTCAGCGTGCTGCTATCGGTCGACAATCAAAAGGAAAAGGATCGCCGTCAACGCGCGGAAATCAATGTGCATCTGAAGGGCAAGGACATCTTTGTCGAGGCGCACCACGAAGATCTCTATGCGGCGATCGACATGCTGGTCGACAAGCTGGACCGGCAAGTGATCCGCTACAAGGACAAGGTGCAGAGCCACGACCGCGAATCGCTGAAGTACCACAGCTTCGTGGCCAGTCAGGCCCAGCAGTAGCTTGAAGATTCGGCTCGGCCACAACGCCGGCCGCCTTGAAGTGAGGAAAGAAGCCGTGCCAGGAGCACGGCTTTTTTGCGCCCCGCGCGGACGTTCGAGCGAGGCCGCGGTGCCGCCTCGCGGTGCAACCTATAGGATGAAACCGGGATGGGGTTCCGTCTGGCTGGCTTCCCGGTGTATGCTGTGCAATACATATAGAGAATGCCCGCCCCGTTTCCTTGCGCAATGCCGCTCGGGGCGATCGGCATCGGACGGCAGGGAGCCCCCCTGCACTATAATGTGCCGCACGCTGATAGTCGGGAAGCGGCGGCAATGAACGCACCGCCAGCAACGGCAGACCGGCCCACGCCGGCAAGAAACCGCATGGCGGCGCCAGTATCAGGAATTCCGCGCATTTCAAATGAACCGTTTGGCCAAACTGCTGCCGCCCGGCAATATCTCGCTCGACGTCAGCGTCACCAGCAAAAAACGCGTGTTCGAACAGGCCGGGCTGCTGTTCGAGAACAACCATGGCGTGGCGCGCGCCACGGTGACCGACAATCTGTTCGCCCGCGAATCGCTCGGCTCGACCGGCCTTGGCGCCGGCGTGGCCATTCCGCATGGCCGCATCAAGGGCCTGAAGCAGCCGCTGGCCGCCTTCATGCGGCTTGCCGAGCCGATTCCGTTCGAATCGCCCGATGGCAAGCCCGTTTCGCTGTTGATCTTCCTGCTGGTGCCCGAACAGGCCACGCAGCAGCATCTCGAAATCCTGTCGGAAATCGCTCAGCTATTGTCCGATCGCGATATGCGTGAAGGCCTCGCCGCTTTGCCGACGCCCGATGCGGTTCACCAGTTGCTGGTGCAATGGCATCCTTGACCCTCTCGGCGTAAGCGGCCGACCGCCGCGCCACCCGCATTCACCACCGCCCCAGCGCCCCGCCTCATCCCGCATGGAACTCACCGGCGTTACCTCCCAGTCGATCTTCGACGACAACGCAGCCGACCTCAAATTGTCCTGGGTGGCCGGGCTGGAGGGCGCCGATCGCGCCTTCGATCTCGACTTCGCACGCGAGGCGACCTCGGCGGCCGACCTGGTCGGCCACTTGAACCTGATTCACCCGAACCGGATCCAGGTGCTCGGCAAGCCGGAGATCACCTACTACCAGCGGCTCGACGACGAAACGCGCAAGCGCCAGATGGGCGAGCTGATCCTGCTCGAGCCGCCCTTCCTGGTGGTGGCCGACGGCATGGAGCCGCCGCCGGACCTGGAACTGCGCTGCACGCGCTCTTCCACGCCGCTGTTCACGACGCCGGTATCCTCGGCCGCGGTCATCGACCACCTGCGGCTGTATCTGTCGCGCATTTCCGCGCCGCGCGTGACCATGCACGGGGTGTTCCTCGATATCCTCGGCATGGGCGTGCTGATCATGGGCGAATCGGGCCTTGGCAAGAGCGAGCTGGGCCTCGAATTGATCTCGCGCGGACACGGCCTGGTCGCCGACGATGCGGTCGATTTCGTGCGTCTTGGCCCCGATTTCGTCGAGGGCCGCTGCCCGCCGCTGCTGCAGAACCTGCTGGAAGTGCGCGGCCTGGGCCTGCTCGACATCAAGACGATCTTCGGCGAAACCGCTGTGCGCCGGAAGATGAAGCTCAAGCTCGTGGTCCAGCTGGTTCGCCGCAACGACGGCGAATTCGAGCGGCTGCCGCTCGATTCGCAATATCTCGACGTGCTCGGCCTGCCGATCCATATGGTGAAGATCCAGGTGGCGGCCGGCCGCAACCTTGCGGTGCTGGTGGAGGCGGCGGTGCGCAATACCATCCTGCGCCTGCGCGGCATCGACACGCTGCGCGATTTCATGGACCGCCAGCGTGCGGCGATGCAGGCCGATGCGGCGTCGCGCGGCCAGGGCCGCCTGCTTTGAGCGTCTGACCGAGCCCGATTCCTTCGGCAGCCCGGGCCGCGCCGCAACTGCGCCTTGACGCATCGGCGTGCCGGACACGCCGACAGCGTCAACCTGATTGGGGTTTTCAGCGTTTTGTGCTGTAATGGGCATCACGCCCAGCCTGCGCCGTTGCGCATCCTGCGCTTGGCGACGATCCTCAGTCAGGAGATTTCAGCATGAAGACACTGATCGCAACCTGCGTGCTGCTGTGCCCTCTGGTCGCCACGGGCGCCTTTGCCCAGACCGCCTCCGGCAACAGCCAGCAGAGCAAGATGAAGACGTGCAACACGCAGGCGGCCGGCAAGACGGGCGACGAGCGCAAGGCCTTCATGAAGGAATGCCTGTCGGCCAAACCCGCCACCGCCGGCAACTCGCAGCAGCAAAAGATGAAGGCGTGCAATGCGCAGGCGAGCGGCAAGAAGGGCGACGAACGCAAGGCGTTCATGAAGGAATGCCTGTCCGCATGACGGCACACCGAGCCGGCATTGTTCCGGAGCGCCGGAGAGCAAAATAGACGGCGAAACAAGAGTCGGAAAGAATAAAGGCGAATCGCGCGGCACACGGCGGTTCGCCTTTTTCTTTGCCGGCTCACTACCCATTGCGCGGCTTTCGCACGCTTTCGCCGCCATTTCCGCCGATGGCCGCCTCACGAGCCGCGGAATTCATCGGACCGTCATGACGCAATCATCACGCGATGCTATCCTTCAAGCGTTATGCGCATCGTCCTCATCACCGGCATTTCCGGCTCCGGCAAATCGGTTGCATTGAACGTGCTCGAAGACGCAGGCTACTACTGCGTCGACAACCTGCCCGCGCAGTTCATCCCCGAACTGGCCCGCTACCTTGCGGCCGAGGGCTACACGCATCTGGGTATCGCCACCGATATCCGCAGCCGCGAATCGCTGGCCAGGCTGCCGGAGACGCTGCGGAGCCTGTCGGCCGATCACGAGGTCCGCGTGGTCTTCCTGACCGCCAATACCGATTCGCTGGTGCAGCGCTATTCCGAAACGCGGCGGCGCCATCCGCTGTCGGTGCGGCTGGCTGCGCGCGAGGCGGACGGCGCGCCCGTACCGAACGAGACCCCGCTGGTCGAAGCGATCGAGATGGAACGCGAGCTGCTGAGCCCGCTGGCCGAATCGGCGCATCGCATCGACACCAGCAATGTGCGCACCAATACGCTGCGCGCATGGATCAAGGATTTCATCCGCGACGACAATCTGGAGCTGACGCTGCTCTTCACGTCGTTCGGCTTCAAGCACGGCGTGCCGAGCGATGCCGACATGGTGTTCGACGTGCGCTCGCTGCCCAATCCGTATTACGACCTGCAACTGCGGCCCCTGACCGGACGCGATGCGCCCGTCATCGATTTCCTGCAGAGCCAGCCGATGGTGCTGGCGATGGCCGAGGACATTCGCGCCTACGTGGAGAAATGGCTGCCGAGCTTCGTCGCGGACAACCGCAGCTATCTGACGGTCGCGATCGGTTGCACCGGCGGCCAGCACCGCTCCGTGTACATCGCGGAAAGACTTGCCAACTACTTCCGCGCGCATGGTAATGTGCTGGTCAGACACCGCGAGCTGGTGCCGGTAGGCTGAACCGGGCAGCGCCAAGGCGGTGGATCCCGGCGGCGGCGCCACCTGCGTGCCCTCGCCCCGTGAGCGAAAGTCTTCTCGGGATCGCATGTCTTCCAGTTCCCCAGCGTCCAATCACGCGGCACCGCTCCACGTCGAAGTCGACAGCCTGCCGCTGTTTCCCCTCCATACCGTGCTGTTTCCCGGCGGCCGGTTGTCGCTGCGCGTATTCGAACCCCGCTATGTCGACATGGTCCGCAATTGCCTGCGCGACAACGCGGCGTTCGGCGTCTGCCTGATCGCCAGCGGCCCCGAGGTCGCGCAGGAAGGCAGCGCCACGGTGCCGGAAGCGGTCGGTTGCCTGGCCGAAATCGTCGACTGCAATATGGAGCAGCTGGGCGTGCTGCTGATCGAGACGCGCGGCAGGCAGCGCTTCCGCGTGCTCGAGCACCATACCCGCGACGACGGCCTGCTGGTCGCGCGCGCCGAGCTGCTGCCCGACGACGTGATCGACTGCAAGCTGGAATTGCTGGGTGAATGCCTGGCGGCACTGCGCCGCATCGTGGCCTCGCTGCATGCGCCGCCGCACAAGCTGCCATTCGCCGAACCGATGCAGTGGGAAGACCCGAGCTGGGTCGCCAACCGGCTATGCGAACTGCTGCCGGTGCCGATGAAGGCCAGGCAGATGCTGATGGCGCTGCCCGACGCCGGCATGCGGATCGAGATCGTGCATCGCTTCATGCGCCAGCACCACATGCTGTAGCGCGCGGCCGCCCCCCGCGGCCGGTGCGAGCCCGTGCGCCCCGCTGCAGGCAGGCGCCGACCAGTACCACTCCTTGCTTCAGAACAATTGCGGCAGTCCCTCGCCGGCCAGCAGCTTGCGCACTGGTGCCGGCATGCCCAGCTCATCGAGCCGGTCCAGCGACAGCCAGCGCCATTGCTCCGCCGCCGCGCCCGCATCGCTTGCATCGCCCGGCCCCACACCGCCCACACCGCCCACACCGCCCACACCGCCCACACCGCCAACACCGCCAACACCGCTTCTATCGCGCAACGCCAATGCCGCCATGTCGACCCGCACCGCGCGGATCAGCAGCCGGAAGTGGGTGAAAACGTGCGTCATCTCGGCCACCATCGCGGCGCGCGCCGGGGTGCCGAAGGCCCGCCCGAAGGCAAGCGCATCGTCCTCGGCCTGTTCGGCATCGAACGGCAGCGCCGGCACGGGCAGCTCCGGCAGGCTCCACAATCCGCCCCAGATGCCGCTGTCCGCGCGCAACCGCAGCAGCACCTCGCGGCCATGCCGCAATACCACCATCACCGTGCTGCGCTCTGGTATCGGCGCACGCGCCTTCGGCGTCGGCAGCACCGCGGTCAGCCCCTCTCGCCGCGCCACGCACAGGTCCGACAGCGGGCAGCGCGCCGCGTCTTCGAGACAGGCGGGCTTGCCGCGCGAGCAGACGGTCGCGCCCAGATCCATCAGCCCCTGCGTGTAGGCCACCATGTCCTCGGACTGGCGCGGGCCCGGCGCGGGCAGCGCGGCCTCGGCCAGCGCCCACATCCTGTTCTCGATCGCCTTCTCCCCGGGATGGCCGTGCACGCCGAAGCAGCGCGCGAAGACCCGCTTGACGTTGCCGTCGAGAATCGGCGCACGCACGCCCGCGCTGAACGCCGCGATCGCCGCCGCGGTCGAGCGGCCGATGCCGGGCAGCTCCGCCAGCAGGGCCGGATCGCCGGGAAACCGGCCGCCGTACTGCTCGACCACCAGCTTCGCACAGCGGTGCAGATTGCGCGCCCGCGAGTAGTAGCCCAGCCCGGCCCACAGCGCCATCACCTCGTCGGCCGGCGCCTCGGCGAGCGCCTGCACGGTCGGCAGCCGCGCCAGAAAGCGCTGGTAGTAGTCGATCACCGCGCTGACCTGGGTCTGCTGCAGCATGATCTCCGACAGCCAGATCCGGTAGGGATCGCGCGTGTTCTGCCAGGGCAGGTCGTGGCGCCCGTGCCGGCGCTGCCATTGCACGACGCGGGCGCCAAAATCGGACGGCACCTCGGCGGACGGCACCTCGTCCGCGGCGGGATAGGCAGCGGACTCCGTGGTGGCGCGAATGGTGGATCGAGTGGTAGAGCGGCGAGGCATCGATAAGTAGCGAGGGGATCGGCGGTGTTTTTCGAGTCAGGCGCGGCGTGTCGCTCCGCTCAGCGCTGGCATTGCGGGCAATAGAAGGTCGAGCGCTGCCCCTGCACGATCTGCCGGATCGGCGTGGCGCAGTGCCGGCAGGGCTTGCCGGTGCGATCGTAGACCAGGCAGTCGAGCTGGAAATAGCCGCTGGCGCCGTCGCTGCCGACGAAATCGCGCAGCGTGCTGCCGCCGCGCTCGATCGCCAGCGCCAGCGTCTCGCGCACCGCGGCGGCGAGCCGTTCGCAACGCGCACGCGACAGCCGGCCCGCGGCGGTGGTCGGCCGGATGCCGGCGCGGAACAGGCTCTCCGAGCAATAGATGTTGCCGACGCCGACCACGATATCGCCCGACAGCAGCACCGTCTTGATCGCCGCGCTGCGCCCGCGCGTATGGCGATACAGCCAGTCGCCGTCGAAGGCCGGGTCGAACGGCTCGATGCCGAGATTGCGCAGCAACGGATGGGTGCGCAGCAGCGCCTCTGGCAGCGTGGTCCACAGCACCGCGCCAAAGCGGCGCGGGTCGCGGAAACGCAGCGTCAGCGGGCGGCCGGCCGCATCGCGCAGAAGCAGGTCGATATGGTCGTGCGTGCCCGGCGCGGGCGGCTCGTGCCAGACGCGCAGCGTGCCGGTCATGCCGAGGTGGATCAGCAGCCAGCCGGCGTCATCGCCATCAGCCACGCTCCCGGTCACGCCACCAGCAACGCCACCAGCAACGCCACCAGCAACGCCACCGGCCACGCCACCGGCAACGCCGTCGGCCACCACCTCCGCCTCGCGCACGCACTCGAGCAGCAGATACTTGCCGCGCCGCTCGACACGCCGGATGACCCGCCCCGGCAGGCAGGCCTCCAGTTCCTCGGGCACCGGCCAGCGCAGGCCGCGATGGCGCACCGCCACCCCGGCGATGCGGCTGCCCTCCAGATGTGGCAGCAGTCCCCGTCGGGTCACCTCGACCTCGGGCAATTCCGGCATCGAACCTCTCCTTTGCGCACGACTCCAAGCGGCAGACGCCATGCCAGCCATGGTGCACCGCAGCCGGGCATTGTAGCGGCACGTTACAATGGCCCTAACTTGTCATATGGCACCACGCGTGCCGGAGTCCCACCCATGCCGGACCGCCTGGACCGCATCTCCGCTCTGCTCCCTTCCCACGCACCGCTTGACGAGCCGCCCGCGCAGACCGCCGCGCGCGGCACGGCACCGGGCCGGCGCCTGCTGCCGCTGCTGGTGGCGGCCCTGGTCGGCGCCGGCGCGCTGACCGGCT
>Ga0065721_10050893_pt1 | contig 17221 bp, 13 predicted proteins | sample Mesricmetagenome_FD_59108 | JGI IMG/M metagenome (GOLD analysis project Ga0065721, IMG submission 59108) | Mesophilic microbial community from rice straw/compost enrichment Sample: eDNA_1 v2 (version 2) | ecosystem: Engineered > Solid waste > Grass > Composting > Bioreactor | place: USA: Davis... | reverse complement strand
CAAGGATGGTGAAGATACTTAACGTGTTTGCAGAGAGCGCGAGCGCCCACAATGCCCCGATCATCGCCAGCGGGATTGAGAACAACACGACGAACGGATATATGAAGTTGTCGTACAGAGCAACCATGATCAGGTACACCAGTAGAATCGACGTAAGGAAAGCAAAACCAAGTGCGGCGAACGACTCATCCTGGTTCTGTTGGTTCCCACCAAACGTGACTGCCACACCCGAAGGCATGTCCATTTGGTCGATGATCCCCTTGATCTCTTCAGTCACTGTACCGGATGCGCGACCGAGCAATTGAGAATTGACATTGACTGATGTGATCCTGTTGTATCGTTCAAGGCGCGAAGGACCGGAGCTCTCCTTCACGTCAGCGAACTGATCGAGACGGACGGACTGGCCGAACTTGTTCATGAAAGTCAACGCCTTCACATCCTCAACCGAACGGCGGTTGTGATCATCAAATCGGATGTTGATGTCATACTCATATTCACCTTGTCGATATTTGGCGTCCGTATTTCCGTTGAAGGCAAACTGCATGGTCGCTCCAACGCTCTGTAGATCCAATCCCAGCTCAGCCATTTTGCGGCGATCAGTTGTTACTACAATCTCAGGGCTACCACTTTCAACAGAAAGCTTCACCTCCTGCGTGCCTTCCACCTCCTTGACGCGTTCCATCAGTTTGTTCGCAAAGGTCATCACGGTGTCGTACGAAGGACCTGTGACAATCAATTGGATCGGAGCCTGATTAGCAGTCCCCATGATCGAAATCGGTGTAGCCTTCACCTTCACACCAGGGAATCGCTCCATGATCTGATTACGAAGCAGCACACCATAGACATCGGAGCTTTCTTCGCGCTGCTCAGCCGGGACAAGCTTGACGTTGATCTCTGACTTATACGCAGTGGTCTGCGAACTTCCCATACCACTTTCGCTCGTTTGTCCTACAGAAGTGAAAATTGAAACTACCTCACGCTTTCCGAGCACGTACTCTTCAACCTGTTTAGTCATTACGTTGTTCTGATCAACCGTTGTCTTCTTAGGATACTCCAGGACGAGAACAAACTCACTCCGATCACCCTGTGCCACAAATTCCGACCCGATGAACCCTGCGCCGACAAGCGCGAGCGATCCAATAAACAGCACCACAGCAACGAGGATTGTGACTACGCGATGACCAAGCGCCCATCTGAGCAATCCCTGAACCCATTCTGTGAATCGATCAAGAGCTTTCTCAAATCCGAGAATGAGCTTTCCGAAAATTGACTTGCCTGAAATGTGCTCGAGCTTACCAAAGCGCGAGTAGAGGTACGGCACCATCGTGAAAGAAACCAGCAAGGAAAGCAATGTCGCGATTACCACCACGATAGAGAACTGTCTCATAATATTGGAGATCAGTCCAGACGTCAGTGCAATCGGGAGGAACACCACCACGATTACCATGGTAATCGACATTACAGTGAAACCAATCTCTTTCACACCGTCATACGCAGCCTGCACTTTGCTTTTTCCCATTTCCATGTGACGATAGATGTTCTCAATCACCACGATCGCGTCATCCACCACAATACCGACCACCAGCGACAAGCCAAGAAGTGTCATGAGGTTGAGAGTGAAGCCAAACACTGACATGCCGATGAACGTCGCTATAAGCGACAGAGGCACAGCGATCATTACTATGATCGAGTTGCGGAATGAGTGCAGGAACAACAACATGATAGCCGCCACCAGGATCACCGCAAGTACAAGATCGTGAATAACGGCATCAGCGGATTCAAGCGTGTACTCAGAAGAGTCCTGGGCAATCTCAAACTTCAAATTCTCCTTCGCGTACGTCTGTTCGAGGCTTGAAAGTTCCTTTCTGACAAGCTCACTCACCGACACTGCGTTTGCATCAGATTGTTTCTGAATCGAAATACCAATCGAGTTCTGAAGATTAATTCTGTTGATCAGTTCGACTTCCTTCTGAGTATCCTGCACCTCGGCTACTTCAGAGAGTCGTACGGGACCACCATTCTTATCGTAAGCTACAACAAGTTCTCTCAGGTCGTCGAGGCTAGTGTACTTTCCAGCAAGGCGGATCAACACCTGTTCCTCTTGTGTCTTGATTTTCCCGGTAGGGAAGTCGAGATTCGATGTCTCAATCAGGTTGACAAGTTGAGGCAACGACAGTCTGTATGCTTTCAGCTTTTCATTATCGACGTTTACCCGGATCTCGCGTTCTTCTCCACCTATCAAATTGATCTGCGCTACACCGGGAATCTTGGCGAGGTTAGGTTGGACGCGTTGCTTGACAAGATCATACAGCTCGGTACCACTAACATCAGCGGCGACACCAAGACGCATGATCGGCAGGTCGTCGATAGCAAACTTACCGAGCGATGGACTTTTCACATCCTCAGGAAGGTTCCCAAGAATAGCATTGACTTTCCGCTGTGCATCTTGCAATGCAAGGTCGACATCGGCATTCGCCCGGAGTTGGACAACAACGACCGACAATCCTTCATACGACGTCGCTGTAATCTTGTCGACGTTCTCCATAGAAGAAATGGCATCTTCAAGTTCCTTCGTTACAGTGTTCTCTACTTCGTTTGGAGAAGCACCAGGATAAACCGCCGTTATCGTCACTATAGGCGCACTGAACTTCGGCAGGAGTTCGTAACTCAGCTGCTTGTAGCTCGTCAATCCCAGGAAGGTGAGTATAATGAACAACACCAGGATGATCGACGGGCGCTTAATTGAAATTTCTGTGATTTTCATATCTCTTAAGGGCGAATACCCTCTTGTTATCTGTTTAATACTGTGACGCGAGCACCATCTGTAAGATTGATCTGGCCATTCGTCACCACTTTCTCTCCTTCCGACAAACCTTCGACTACTTCTATCATGTTGCCGAACTGAGCTCCAGCCACGACCTTTTTCAATTGAACAGCATCATCATTCACAACATAGATTGTGGCATCATTCACACTACCCAGCAAAGCAGAGCGTGGAATTATAAGGGCATTTCGTCCGCCGGAAATCTCAAACGTTGCTCTCCCGTACATTCCGGCGCGAAGAGGTTTATCTTTCACATTGGTAATCTCAAGTTCAACCGGGAAGTTGAGGTTTGCGTCGGCCTTCGCCGCAATGAACTTAACTTTGGCTGGATATACCTGACCTGGGTAGACATCGGCAGTGACCTGAACCCTCTTGACGTCAGCTACCGAAAGCACTTGCATCTCGGAGACATTGACATCCATCGTCAGTCTGCTCGTTTCAACTATTTCAAAGGTCTCCCTTCCAGCTGCGACGAATGAGCCTTCCTCGATGTACCGCTTGTTAACATACCCGGAAAAAGGCGCGACGATGTAGGTGTCGGCAAGCTTCTTCTTCGCATTGATTACGCGCGCCTCTGCATTCACATAGTTGAGATTAATGTCATCAAGTTGAGCTTGTGTTACACCCCCGGTCTTCACCAGGCGCTCATAGCGTTCTTTATCTGTCTTCAGCTTTTGCAAATTGGCTTCCGCCGATTGAAGGTCAGCTTCGATCGTCGCATAGTCGATCCTCGCCAGCAACTGACCCTTGCTGACGTATTGACCTTCGTCAGCTACCAGCTTGATAACCTTACCGGCAACTTCGGTGACGACTACGATTTCCTTCGATGGGGCAAACTTGCCCGTAGCAGTGAACGTGCCTCCGACGTTCTCGCGTTTCACTTCAGCAATCTGAACCGGCGTGGTCGCATTCACTTTCTTCGCCAGTTCCGTTTGCTGCTGCATCTTCTCTTTGTTACCCTTCAGGATGAAGGCTGCACCCCCGACTGCGACTACAAGGATGACCGTAATAATAATGCTCCGTTTCATTTGAGTTATGAGATATTGTTGTTAGTTCAAGAGATTCTTTATTTCACCTTTTGATTTTAGCAAAGCCACCTCGGCCTGTTTCACCTTCAGTAATGACTCGATTAGTTGACTTTGCGCTTGTATTTTGGAAGTCTCAGCCTGCAGCAGATCCGTCAATGGGCTGACACCCTCATTGTAGTTTTCAAGAGTCACGTCGTACACGCTGTTCGCAAGCTGAACGTTCTCTTTCTGCGCCTGATAACTTTCATAGCTCGTCTCAAAACTCTTCAGCGCATTGAGATATTCCATGTTTGCTTGTTGTTTGGTGAACGCCAGATCACGCTCCGCTTTCATCTTCCTGATCTTTGACTGCTGTACCTGGGCGGATTTGTTCATTCCATCGAAAATCGGAACACTCAGTTTTAATCCGATAGAAGCGATATCATACCAGATTGGATTTGACTCGGATGAAAGAAAGAATTGGTTGCTCTGTCCGTTGTATGTGTAGTTCGCGTAGGCCGAAAGCGTGGGAAAATATCCGGCAGCATAGTTCTGCCGTTCGAGATCATAGAGATGGATCTGATTCTGTAGTTGTTTGTATTCGATTCTATTCTCAAATGCCCATTCGTCGGCGGTGAGAAGCGCGTTCGGCGCGTATGTTGATGAAACCGTGATGAGAGGTTCTTCAATTTGCAAAGGAGTATTGACATCCATGCCCATCATAATCTTTAGTTGGTTAAGGACATTAGAATAAGTGTCGTCGATTGTCCTGAGTTGAGTCTGAAGGTTCGTTGCGTTCACTTTCAGACGGTCGACATCCAACTTCCTCGCCAGGCCGTTCTCGAAACGATCGAGCGTAATTTGAAGATTGCGATTGGTCTGTTCGAGGTTAGATTCGATGACTGCGCGCTGTGCCTCGAGGGAGGCAGCCTGGTAAAATAGGTTGCTCGTTTGAAGAATCACTTCTTCTTCGGTACGAACAATATTATTTCTGTAGTATTCTTCACCAGCCTTAGCCGCCTTGATTCCGGTAAACACACTCTTATTAAAGAGCTGTTGGGTAGCTGACGCTGTCGTGCTGAGTCCGTACTGCATTCCCGCTCTGAGGACCATATAATCGTCAGCGCCGGCAGAAGGATCTGCAAATGCCTTTGGGAATACAAAGGCTTGTTGAATCACGTTGTCAGATAGATCGGCGTTGACATTGACCTGAGGAAGTGCAGCGGACTTCACCTGTTTGGTTTTTGCGGCTCCTTCCTCATAATCATATTTTGCCTTGATTATGCTGTTGTTCGCATCGATCGCAGTTTGCAGTACTTGTTTCAGCGTGTACCTTTCGGCAGGCTGCTGTGCCTGGGTTACTCCGACCATCATTGCACTCACAAGCAAGAGTGCTGTTCGCTTGAGTTTCATAACTATTACAGGATTGTATTTAGTGAGTTCTTTTGCTGGTGTTCCTTGTGGTGCTGGTACAACTTCATTCCTTTCGTTGTGGAAAGACCCGTGATAAAATGATCGAGGATCGCGCCTGACACTTCCGCGCGGTCAAACTTTTCTCTCGGAAAAACATCTGGGTGGAGCGGAAGCGATGCTTCTTCAAGTCTCACGCGGGCAATTACTTCTGCGTTCACGTCAGAACGGAAGATTCCTTGCTCCATTCCTTTCCGAATGTTTTCAAGGAGTAGTCTGAACAAAAAAGTTGTTCGGTATTCCTCTACCTTTTGCCACGCTGATTGGTGATACTTACGGAGGTCTAGTACCAAGGCGGACGTTGTGTCGCGCAGACTCTGTGTAAGTCGTTGGTTGACCTTGATCAGAAAATCGATAGCATCAGATGCTTCGTCGCTAATGAGTTGAAGCGAGATCTTCATCTGTGCCAGATGTTGAGCAATCACCAAATTGACGATTTCATCCTTGTCGGCGAAGTGTTGATAGATCGTCTTCTTCGACATTCCGAGGTAGTGAGCAATGTCATCCATCGAAACGCTCCTGAATCCGTACTTGGTAAACAATTCGCTCGCGCCCTTCAGTATTCGATCCTTAATGCTAATGTCTTCCATGTCGCTTGGAAACTTTGAGTTCCTAACCGGTTTCCTTAGTTTCCATAACGACAAGATTAGAATTAAGTTCTCAATTCATGAATATTTTTTTCAGGCAAATTTCCGAAAACGTTGTTTCAGGCCTATTTTGAGGCTATTTGTCTGACTTTTTTACCAAAAAGGTCAGTAATTAGAATTACGATCGAGCCTTGACGGAAACGGATTGGAGGAAAATATCGGCCAGCAGGCGGCTTTGGTGGTGAACATTCTCCGTACCCCCTATATCGACGGTAGCCGCTTTTCCGGTCGCCAATGCGTGAAAGCGAATGCCGGAAAGGGAAGCGAGAAACAGCTCTGCATACGGAGCGGGAGCGAACTTGACAAATTCACCCTCGTCGATGCCTCGTTGAAAAATACGTTCAACCATATTCTTCTCCTTTTCAGAATATGCTGCTCTGAGGTCCGCAAAAATGGGGTTGAAATAGTCCTCCGGACGAGGATTCTCTATCTTTCCAAGATTCTCAAGTCTTTGAAGCAATTGATTTCTCTGCGCGACAAACTTCCGGAGCTTAAATGATGCCTTGCTTGTCGTATCGATCAAGCGTTCGATCGCACTCGCGAACTCTTCAATTTCCTGCTGCACGACGGCAATAAAAATCCTCTCCTTATCGGGGAAGTAATAGTAGAGTGCAGCCTTCGACATTCCAATGTCGGCCGCTATCTCATTCATCGTTGTCTTTGACAGTCCGTAGTATGCGAACCTCTTTCGCGCAGCCTCGAGGATGGTTGTTACCTTGGAGTCGTCCATTACGAGGAAAAATAGCGAGTCCCGATGGGAATCCCAAAAGTGAGTGCTGAAGGGGAGTCGCCGAAAAGAAGATTTCCGGCGGGACGGGGTGCTGTGACGACCTACGCATCGAACGTCGAAGTCTGTTCCACCACGCTAATAAGCTCATTCACCTTCTCAAGACGCGGCGCGATATGTTTCCGAGCTGCCCTCCTATTTATATAGTAAACCAATACTCCGAGTACAAAAGCGCCGACTGCCGTTCTTACGAGATGATCATGTTTCTCCGGTATGCCAGCAAAACCTCCTAAAAAGAGGAGCATCAAAATAAACCCAGGCAAGAGATACCAATAGAGTATTGTATCAAGTAATTTCTTTTGGACGATAAGGTAGTCACGTGTCTTATACAAGTATTCCTGGTAGCTGGTTGTAAACGACCCTGGTTTGTGAGACCGGGCTTTTCGCAGATGGACAATGACATACACAGCCCAGACTCCAATCAACACGGAAGCAATTTTTGTAAGTGTGTAAGGGATGACGAATGCACAGCAAGCAAATATAGGAACCACAACGATCGCAGCGATGGTTTCGATCAAGTCGCGGTTTCTAATTGCCCGATGAAACCGATCTAAACTTGATTGTAATTCAAGCATCAGTCGCGATTTTCGGAATTTGACGCGTTCCTGGTTCGGGGACGATTTCCAAATCCGTGTTAATTCGTCTTCTATCATTTCTTTTCCGTTATACAGTTTAACAATTTTTCCTTGACTCTTTTGATCATCACAGCAACATGGTTCTCACTTAATCCGGTAATCTCCGAGATCTCTTTGTATGGAAGTTCTTCCAGATTAAGTGTGATGACTGCACGATGAGCATCATTTAGCTTCTGGATACATTTTCGAAGTTTTTTCAATCGTTGTTGCTCCTCGAGGTTAGCTTCGTCATTTGGAGTGTTCTCAATCACGAATCCATCAATCTTTTGGAAGCGGTGTCGCCTTCTCTCTTGGTTATATTGCACCCGAAGACACACGTTCAGCGTTATCCTGAACATCCATGTACTGATTGAGGACTTTCCTTCAAAGGAGGGCATGGCTTGCCAAATGTTGATCAGCACCTCTTGGAAAAGGTCCTTTTTCTCCTCCGGATCCGCGGCATAGACGGAACAAACTCTGAGTAACTTCTCCTGGTTCTGTTCCAGTGCCTCCAGGAAGGTGATTTCAAGATCTTGATGCATGAAAAGGTTAGGTCTGTACTGGATTAGTTACATCAGAGCTTGAAATATGACAGGATTCAGCAGAAATTTTTGGCGTGGTCATTGACAACGGTAGTCCACTGACCACGGTCCACCGTCCACAGAATGGTCCACAGTCTATTAGTCCCACAGTAGTACCCACTTCGACGTGAAGACCCTCGATTCCCGATTCTCGATTGTCGATCCAGCGCCCCCGCCCTCTGAGAGGAGGGGAATCTCGGTACCTATACGACCTCTACACAACTTCAAAGGTACTCTTATCTTTCCTAGCAACTATTCACGATTCACGAATACCGATTCACGAACATTCACGATTCACGATTGACGATTCACCTCATCATCGCTAAATTAGCACACTCACGAAAGAGTCCAATGCCAGTCAAAGAGCCACTCCAATTCGGCCAAACCATCGGCCGCATCACGCACATTTGCTTGTACGCTGTGGCCATGGCATTGCTGGTGTTTGTGCTGAAGTGGCTTCAATGGAAGTATCTGATCACTGACTATTCTCTGGATGTCTACATCGCACTGATCGCTGTCTTCTTTACGTTACTCGGTATTTGGATAGCCACTCAGTTGACAAGGCGAAAGGTTGACACTGTGGTAGTTGAAAAGCACGTGTATGCGGACGAGGCATTCGATGAAGCCGAACTCAATAAGATGAATCTTACCAGCCGTGAGCGGGAGGTTCTTGAGCTCTTGGTTAAAGGATACACAAACGCCGAGATCAGTGACAAACTGTTTCTTTCCGTGAGTACCGTAAAAACCCACGTTTCAAATCTTTTTCTGAAAATGGATGTCAAAAACCGCATTCAGGCTGTCGAAAAAGCCAACCGGCTCAAAGTCAGGCAGCCTGTGCGTTAGGACTTTCGTACTAAAATTGAAGTCTCCGATCATTTTGGTACTAAAGTATGACCCCAGTTCCGGTTCCGCAGGGCTATTTTTGGCCAGGTGCCCGTCGCCGGATGCATTTCCGGTGCAAGTCAAAAGAATTCAACTATGAAAAAGAACATCCTCATTTTCGGGTCGATCCTCGGAATTATCCTGGCCACCCACACGGTGTACATGATGAACCTGGTGGTGGAGAACTCCAACATGAAGACAAACGACGTCGTCGGATATGTTGCCATGGTTGTGGTGTTTTCGCTCACGTTCTTCGGAATCCGCAACTACCGAAACAAGTATCTCGGCGGCTACATTTCGCTCGGTCATGCTTTTAAAACTGGAGCACTGATCGCATTGCTTGGATCCACGATTTATGTTGTCGTGGGATTGTCGTATCTCTATTTCGTCGCTCCCGAGTTTCTCGACAAGTACACCGAATGCGTTTTGAATATGGAATCTCGCAGTGGAGCAACGCCCGCCGAACTCGAAGCTAAAGCACAAGAGCTGGCACAGTTCAAGGAACTCTATAGGAATCCCCTGTTCGGGATTCTCATCGCCTATGCCGAGGTATTACCCATTGGACTCGTTGTAGCGTTTTTCAGTTCCCTGATTCTGAAAAGGAAATCTCCAATTACAGTTGAAAGCTCAACAAGATGAAAACAACCGCTGAACACGACGCGCGAATCGCGAAAATGACATTTGCATCAGTCTATCCGCACTATATTACAAAAGTTGAAAATAAGGGGCGAACAAGAGACGAGTTGCACCAGGTCATTGAGTGGTTGACCGGCTTTGATGCGAAAGAACTCAAAAAGCTGATCGACGAAAAAGCGACTTTTGAAACGTTCTTCAAGAAAGCGAAACTAAATCCCAACGCCAAGCTGATCACTGGAGTAATCTGCGGTTACCGCGTTGAGGAAATTGAGAACCCCTTAACACAGAAAGCACGCTATCTGGATAAACTCGTGGATGAGTTGGCCAAGGGAAAAAAGATGGAGAAGATTCTTCGAACGCCTAAGTGAGTTTCCATCCCTGGAGCAATGGCGCCAGCGTTGTCGGGAATTTCATTAAATTAGCCCGTAGCCGGAACGCTGGCTGATACCAACTCTCCATTGATGGCGACAAAAAAAGGGCTCCCGATTTACACCATTGAGGTAATGCGTCAAAAGGCAGATGCCTTGCATTTCGAAATGGGGCGGGTCGAGGAAAACGTGGGACGGTTTGCATTCGCAAGTACGCCCCACAGGCACGATTGCTTCTTTATCATGTTCGTCACGAAGGGAAGCGGTATCCACAAGATTGACACGGTTGAATATACTGTCAGGCCCTTTGCCGCCTACTTAATGTTACCTGGCCAGGTACACAGCTGGACATTCTCAAGCGACATCGAAGGATTCTACATCTACTTTACGCTTGAATTCTACAAGTCATATGTCAGGGAAAGACACATTGAAAAGTTCCCCTATCTCCGGACGTATACGCTTGACACCTATGTGCAATTTGATCCCACTAAAGACACCGCGCTTCCTGCCATGCTCGAGGCCATGTACGGCGAATTCACCCAAAGGCAACTCGGATGGGATGATATTCTTAGAAACTGCCTGGACGTGCTACTGATACAAATCACTCGCAAGTCTTCATCGGGTACAACCATAAAAGGCACGCTCACCACTGTTAGCCATATCCGCAAGCTCCAGATTCTGATCGAACGACATTTCGCCGAGCTTAAATTACCTAATGAGTACGCGCGATTGATGAACATGACACCCAAGCACCTCAACGCATTGTGCAAGAACTCCCTGAACAAGACTGTCACGGACTTGATACACGAGCGACTGCTCCTGGAAGCTAAACGCTACCTTGCGTACACTGAGAAGTCAATCAAACAAATCTCGAAGACTCTCGGCTTCAACGACCTTTCCTATTTCATGCGTTTCTTTAAGAAACACATGAACCAGACCCCCGATCAGTTCAGAAAGTCGGCCACATATGTCGAGTCAATACACGAAGAAGGTGTCCTGTAAAATAAAAAAGGTTAGAACGGACTTTCATCCAATTCTAACCTTGACCCGACTAACCAACTTCACCAAAAACTACATTTCTAATTGACTATTACGGGTTGTTACGCATGCACGCCGTTTGGCTTTTGAAACTGTGCCTTAAACAGGTCCTCTGCCAGGGCTTCATTCGTTATGTGATATCTTGCGCCTATGTACTTAAATACTTTCCCTTCTTTATTGCGAATAGGAACGATGGTCGCATCTACCCAGTAGTGACCTCCATCCTTCGTTCTATTCTTAACAATACCCCTGAATGGTTCTCCCTTCTTAATGGTCGACCAAAGTAATTTGAACAGGTCCTTCGGCATGTCAGGGTGTCGAACAATATTGTGAGGTTTTCCAATGAGTTCTTCTTTCGTAAACCCGGACACCTCGCAAAACTTTGTGTTCACGTAAGTAATGGTTCCATACAGGTCCGATTCGGAAAGAATCGTTGTTAGCCCGAATACCAACTCCCGTGCTTCGAGACTCTCCTTGAGATCACTGATTTCCTGAAGCTGTTGCTCCATACTCGATTTCTGCGAAGCGATCTCTTCCAGATTCTTCTTGAGTTGATCGCCCTGGCTCTGAATCGCTTCTGCCTGCTTTTGAGCTTCGTCACGCAAGACTTCCGCCTTCTTTTGGGCCTCAACCATTTCGGTGACGTTCTTGGCAAAAACGACGACCTCGAATACTTCACCCTTAGAGTCTCTCAACGGTGCGTACACTGACAAATAGTGATACGGGGAACCGCCCTGATCGGTTGAAGACATGAACTCAAACGATTCGCCGGCAAACGCGCGTCGATAATAGCCGCGTTGTTTTTCCTTCTCCTCTTCCGGGTACCACGACAACGTATCAAATCCTTTGTCGAGCTTGATGCCAAAGTTCTCGACGGACTTTTCCATTGCCCTGTTCCAGGTGACAAGCTTATGGTTCTTGTCGACTGTGAATATCATGTCAGAGGAAACATTAAGCACGGCTGACACGTATTCTTCCTTACCTTCCACCTGCTTCAAGATTCGCCTCATTTCCTCCTGCGTGGCGGTCAGTTCCTCCATGTTCTGACGCAACTCCTCTTCCTGCGCCCGCATCGCCTCAGCCTGCTCTTGAGTTTCCTGGAGTAACTTGGAGGTACGTGCGCTCGTCTTCACCGACGAAATTGTCGCAGCAATACTCTCTCCGAGTTTCTCAACAAATTCAACTTCGTACTGCTTGAGAACCTGGAATGCCGCAATCTCCAATACACCGTAGATGCGCTCTTCCAGTTTCAAGGGAACAATCAAAATATTTCTTGGAAGTGCCTCACCAAGACCCGAGGTAATCCTCACATAGTCTTGAGGGACATCCGTCATGTAGATGGTCTCCTTCTCGAGAATTGCCTGACCGACAAGGCCCTCCCCCAATTCAATCCGCTGCTTGAAATACTTTTTGCGATTGTACGCATAGCATGCTAGCATTTCGATGAACACATCCTTCGGATCCTCATCATTGACCAGGTACAATGCTCCCTGATTCGCTTTCAGGTAATTGACCAATTGACGAATGATGATATCCGACAATTGCTCAATATCATCGTTCTTGGAACGTAGAACTTCAACAAACTTAGCCAGCCCCTCATTAGCCCAATTGCGTTCCGCTTCGACCAGCGAATACTTTTTCATCTGGTCGCGCATTGCCGATAGTGAACGAATCAGTTCAGTCGACGTACCGGTATCGGTGATCGATGCATCGAGATTTCCTTTCTCGATTTCCCGGACGAATGCCGTTGCTTGCGATACATCCTCCTTAATAGCCTTCAATTCGTCGGCCAAATCCGACAAGGCTTTTTTGGAGATGATCTTATACCTAAGCATGGTGCTACTTTTCTGTAAAAGTACAGCGACAGTTTTTACGAAAAAGTGGTTACCAGTGATCAGTCCACGTTTACAGGAAATTTGTCCATATCAATTGTGTAGAGATTCTTACATCAGACATGTCAACATTGCGGGAACGTTCCGATCCAGTGCCATGAAATCGATCGCGCCACCATTTAAGATTTCGTCAGCGATAACCTTTACAAAATGTTGTCTCGTGATGGCGCGCTTGAGCACAATTTTGTAGATTCGTTTTCAAGATACGCTCTGTCGTGTGAGGTTGAGGCGTGATGTCGATCGAGCCGGGCTGTCGACGATTTCGCCCATTTGAAACAATCATAAATGAAAATCAAAGAATACCTTAAGGAGGTAAGCCTCACTTTCCTCGGCGTATTGATAGCCTTAATCATCGACAACTACCGGGAAGATGTCAGGGATCGGAGAATTGTAAACTCTTATCTCGACATTGTTTCTGAAGACCTCAACTTCGACATTCAAAGCCTGACCGAACAGCTAAAGAGAGATTCCGCTTGGGCCAAGAGAGTCAAAACCTTGCGTGACATTTTCGCAACAAACAGTGACCTCCCGGAATTGAAATATGGACTAGCCAGCTGGAGTACTGGAGATGTTGCACCTTACCGAAAATTGAGCGGATGGGACAGTCTCGACTACTACACGCTCAGACTATACGAGGATACTGAATACAAAACCCGTAAGATCGGATTCTCGACAATCGTCAACTCGGGACTAAGTCATCAGATCGACCAGAAATTGCTGCAAAAGATAACGATGTATTATACCACTGAATCCGACTACATGGATTTTGTCGTAGGCATCGATAAGACATGTATGTGGAATGCAATACCTTTCCTCAATAAGCATCAGGGGTCTTTCAAGGATGTGGTCATGCGGGACGATTTTAATATGACGCTGTTGCGAAATGAGGCAACCGGAAGATATAATACGAGGTTGAATGAAATGAGGGTGAAGGTCGCGATGATCGAAAGGGCTAAGGAGTTGCTGCGTGAGATAGAAGAGTATAACTGAAGGCCGCTCCTTAACGAAGCTCTCACTCCAAATCGACACGCACCTCCGGGTGGACCACCCGGAACCCGGCACCCGGCAACTCTACAACGTGGGAGTATCATTAATATCGTCTAGCTCCCGTGCGATGGTTTTAGTGATCTTGTCGAGTTCGTGAACCTCCTTGCAAATCGTCTGCACATACCACTCCGGATCGATTTCGTTGTCAATTCTGACAAGTCGGACAAGCCCCAGCATCCTGGCTACAGGCCCGCGTATATGATGTGCGTTAGAGAATGCGAAACTCATGAGTTTCTCGTTCCGCTTGCGCAATTCCAATTGTGTCAGAATTTTCTCCGTGATGTCGATGTGCGAACCCAGGATTACTTCACTACTGCCTCCGTCAGGTTTACTCAAGGCTTTCGAGCGCGACAAGATCCATATCCAATCTCCCGTCCTATGCCTGAGGCGAAAGGTGTTCTCATAAAAATTGCCGCACCTGCCTGAAACAAAGGCTGCAAATTTCTCAACAGCAGTGTCGCGATCCTCATGATGAAGCATATTAATCCAGACCGTTTCGATCGTTACTTCATACTCGTCGCGAAAACTCTGCTCATCATATCCGAGCATCTGAAAGTACTCGGGACTGCACCAAAGGTAGCCAGTCTTCACGTGAAACTCCCAGGCGCCCATGCTGGACATCGCGATGATGGAACGATATCTTTCTTCACTAGCTCTCCGCGCCCGATCGCGTTGCGCCTTGACATAGTAAATCATGACGAATATATAGGCAGACGCAAGGCAGGACACTGCAAACCAATGGATGTGCCACGGGTCAAATTCGCTGTTCGCGCGAGCCAGGTCAAAGAGTGTATACATCGTGGAGACAATCACAACGAGGCTCAGTATTGCCAATATTCTCCACAAACGGTTCTCTCGCCCGTCCGTCAATAACCGCTTAGCGAATTTCATCATGCGCACATCCTTTGGGTCTCAAATTTGTCAAGCACTTGCTCAGCCTTCTCAGGCAGCATTCTTGCGCGTTCTCGTCAACTGTGCCTCATAACGTTCAGCAGCGTGACTGTCATTTTCAATGTGATAGCGAGCGCTCACATACTTAATAACCTGTCCCTGCTCGTCTTTAACAGGCATAATCGTGGCATCGACCCAATAGTGAGTTCCATCCTTCTTCTTGTTCTTGATGATACCTCTGAATTCCCGACCAGCTTTCAACTCGATCCACATCTTCTTGAACAACTCCTTCGGCATGTCAGGATGGCGGAATATGCTGTGTGGTTTCCCGATAAGTTCTTCTCGGCTGTATTGAGATACCTGGCAGAGTTTGTCGTTCACATAGGTGATGGTTCCAAACAAATCGGATTCCGATAAGATAGTTGTGACTCCCAACACCAACTCGCGCAGTTCAAGTTCCTTGCGAACCTTATCTGATGCCTCATACTGTTGATTCATTGCATCCTGAGTTGCCGCGAGCTCTTCCATATTCTGTCGAAGCTCTTCCTCCTGCGCACGGAGTTGTTCAGTCTGTTCCTGTGATTCCCGCGCAAGTTCCTCGGCCTTCTGTTTCGACACCATCATTTCCGTGATATCACGAGTAAAAATAGCTATCGCATAGACCTTTCCTTCTGCATCTCGCAAAGGCACAAAATCGACGTCGAAGTAGGCGGTGATGTCCCCAAACGTGTAGTGTTCGGTGGTACTAAAAGTTTCACCGGTAAACGCGCGCTTGTACAATGCCTCATACCGATCAGCATCTTCTTTAGTTGCCGAAAGCTTGCGTATAGGCAGACCTTTTTCGATTGTGATGTCCTGCGTATTGTATGATGCTCTAAAGGCATCGTTGCAATTCAGTATCTTAAACTCCTTGTCAAGCGTCAGGATGGAATCACGCGATGCGTTCATCAGGCCAGTGATGAATGCTTCGTTCCGCTGAACCTCCTTCAACACCGCCTGCATTTCCTCTTGAATCGCGGAAAGTTCCTCCATGTTCTGACGAAGTTCCTCCTCTTGCGCTCTGAGTTGCTCGGCTTGTTCCTGTGCTTCAAGGCGCGCCTTCGTCACCTCGGTGATATCCTTAGCCCAAATGGCGATCGTATTGACATTGCCTTTACCATCATATATAGGCGCGTGTTTGGTTTGATAATAGTGGTCAAGCCCACCAGTGTTCAGGTGCTCCGTAATTTCCACCACTTCGCCCTGAAACGATCGCCCATAAAGCTTTTTCTTCTCGGCCTTTGCTTCTTCAGTTTCGAAAATGTTGAGGATATTATAACCCTCTTCGATAGGAATACCCATCTTTCTAAACGACTCCTGGTAGTTCTTGTTGAACTTCACGAGTTTATGTTCCCGATCGATGGTCATGATTGGGTCTGAAGAGACATTGAGCAAGTCACTCAAATACTTCTCACTCTCCTCGACCTTGTTCTTTATTGTCGTAATCTCTGTGACATCTTTGGCAAAGATGGATATCGCATGGATCTCGTTCTTTTCATTGCGGATAGGCGTGAAAACAAAAACGATGTATTGATCCATGTCTTCAAAGACGTAACGCTCGTGCAAAGACCCTTGCTTCCCATTGAAAGCCTGTTCATACTTTTCAATATGACGAGGACGATCCTCAGGTTTCACGAGATTAGTAATATCAAAGCCCTTCTCCACAAAGACTCCCATCCTTCCAAAGTTGTCGGAGAACGCCTTGTTGTAGTTTGTAACCTTGTAGTTTCGATCGATGGTCACGATCATATCAGACGCCGAATCCAGGATCCCCTTGGTGAATCGTTCGTGATTCTGAACCTCATTCAAAATCCGCTGCATCTCCTCCTGGGTCGAGGAGAGTTCTTCCATATTCTGCCGCATCTCCTCTTCTTGTGCACGCAACTCCTCAGCCTGTGATTGAGTCTCCTCCAGCAGCGTTCTCGTGCGATCATTAGCCCGAACACCCGCAACAGTCGAAGCTATACTCTCTCCGAGTTTCTCAACAAACTCTATCTGATACGGCTTCAACACGTGGAATGAAGCAATTTCAACAACTCCGTAGACTTTGTCTTCCAATTTGAGCGGCACGATCAGGAGATTCCGAGGCAATGCCTCGCCTAATCCCGAAGTGATCTTGATAAAGTCGGCAGGGATGTCGGTCATATATATGGTATCCTTCTCAAGGATTGCCTGTCCGACGAGGCCTTCGCCCAACCCAACCTTCTTATCAATGTACTTTTTGCGATCATAGGCGTAACACGCGGCCATCTCCAGGAAGATGTTATTGGGATCATCATCGTTGAGAAGGAACAGCGCGCCCTGGTTTGCCTTCAGGTAGGTGACAAGGCTTTGAAGGATATTATCGGACAAACGCTTAAGGGTGTCGTTGTTTCGGGAGCGAAGGATCTCCACAAAGCGGGCCAGTCCTTCGTTCACCCAGCTGCGCTCCTGTTCCGCCAGGGAAAAGTTTTTCATCTGGTCGCGCATTGAGATGAGCGACGTGCTTAAGTCGGAGG
>Ga0065721_10050892_pt1 | contig 17222 bp, 12 predicted proteins | sample Mesricmetagenome_FD_59108 | JGI IMG/M metagenome (GOLD analysis project Ga0065721, IMG submission 59108) | Mesophilic microbial community from rice straw/compost enrichment Sample: eDNA_1 v2 (version 2) | ecosystem: Engineered > Solid waste > Grass > Composting > Bioreactor | place: USA: Davis... | reverse complement strand
GGATGGCCGGATGTTTCAAACTTTCACCAAACGCTTTGTTTCGCATCCAGTTTTCAAGGCGCAAGCCTACATATGTACATTGGACCACCGGTAACGGTGGTTTTTGTTGTTTCCTCTCAAGTTTGGATTTCCCCGCCTGCAATCCCACTAACTCCAACTCACAACATCAACCGCATAAGCAAACACTACAAGCAATTCTTTAATAGCGGGAGGTGTCATCTACTCGCCATGCGGGAATCGCTGAGAACAACGTTAGTCTGCACGGCACTGGCGTTCCTATTGAACGGCTGTATGTCCGCGAACACGGTGACTCCGCGCGAGCTCAAGCAGCCATCGATCCAACATTATCCCCAATCGCAACCGAATCAGGCACCTCGTGCATCCCCGTCTGCATCCGGTATCGCGGCCGCAGCAACTGAGGACGCTCGGAAGGTCATTTTGCGTAAGCCGACCGAGCCAATAAAGGGAATTTACGTTTCGTCGCACGTAGCGCGCAGCAAGCGAATGAATGAGCTCATCGATCTCGTGGATAAGACCGAGCTGAATGCGGTAGTCGTGGACATCAACAGCGGCATGACGCTAACGGCGCTGCCGAAGTCGGCGAATCCTAACTCCTTCACCATCGCGAAGACTCGCTCCGCGAAACAGATCGCGGGGCTCGTGAAGAAGCTGAAGCAACATCGCATTTACACGATCGCTCGAATCGTGACGTTCAAGAATCCGGAGCTTGCCCGTGCCATGCCAGCATGGAGCATTAAGCGCAAGAATGGCCGCACGTGGACCGATAAGGGAGGTATCCCATGGATTGACCCCTATCGCCAGGAAGCATGGGAATATCCGCTCAAGCTAGCGGAGCATGCGGCTCAGATCGGATTCGATGAGGTCCAGTTCGACTATGTGCGTTTTCCGGAGAACGAGAAGAAGGTTGACCAAGAAGTCGCCTACGCGAATCCTAAGCGCTGGTCCAAGAGCGACGCTATTGGCAAGTTTCTGCATCGAGCGACCGTAAGGCTGCACAAAGCCGGCGTAAGGGTGTCCGCGGACGTGTTCGGACTCGTCGGTTCGTCGAACGACGATATGGGGATCGGACAGAGCTGGGCAACCATCGCCAAGGAAGTCGACGTGATCTCGCCCATGGTGTATCCCTCGCACTACGCAGACGGAATATGGGGTGTAAAGCACCCTGATTTATCGCCCAAACCGATTATCACTCACGCCCTTATGGACATTAGCCGCAAGAATAAGCAGTTGAAAGCGAAGGGAATCGATACGGCTAAAGTGCGGCCTTGGCTGCAGAGCTTCTCGGCTACATGGCTTCATCCGCACCAGTCATACGGAACGAAGGAGATACGCGAGCAAATTTCGGCTGCGACCCAGGCGGGGTACCCTTCCTATTTGCTATGGAATTCAGCCAGCCGCTATCCGTCATTGAATCGATAAATGGCATTTATGAAAGCGTTGAAAATGCCGAAATGGCGCGGTTTTCCACCGTTTCGATTGTGCTTGACAGTCATTAGTGCCTCTGCTAAGATTGCAGATAATCAATCGGAGACAATATGCCGGACTGCAACCGGCAAGGGGGTAATTATTCGTGTGGCATAATAAATTCGCCAAAGAAGGGCTTACGTTCGACGACGTTCTGCTCGTTCCTCGGAAATCTTCCATTCTTCCGCGGGACGTCGACGTATCGACAGTGCTTAGTCCTTCGGTGAAGCTCAACATTCCGTTGATCAGCGCGGGGATGGATACGGTCACGGAATCGGCTTTGGCGATCGCGATTGCGCGTGAGGGCGGTATCGGAATCATTCACAAGAACATGTCGGTAGCTCAGCAAGCCCAGGAAGTCGACCGCGTTAAGCGTTCGGAAAGCGGCGTTATTACGAATCCTTTCTCGCTTACGCCTGAGCATCATGTCTACGACGCAGAAGAACTGATGGGCAAGTACCGCATTTCCGGCGTGCCGATCTGCGACGAGAACGGTAAATTGGTCGGCATTCTGACGAACCGCGACCTGCGCTTCGTGCACGATTACTCCATTAAGATCAAAGAAGTGATGACGCGCGATAACCTCGTTACCGCACCTGTCGGAACGACGCTTCAACAGGCGGAGGGCATCCTTCAGCAGCATAAGATCGAGAAGCTTCCTTTGGTCGACGATACGAACACGCTCAAAGGACTTATTACGATCAAGGATATCGAGAAAGCGATCCAGTTCCCGAACGCGGCGAAGGACCAGCACGGGCGTCTGCTCGTAGGCGCAGCAGTCGGCGTATCCAAGGATACGTTCGAACGCGCCGAAGCCTTGGTGCAATCAGGCATCGACGTGCTTGTCGTCGATTCCGCTCACGGTCACCATATCGACATCGTGTCGATGGTTCGCAAGCTTCGCGAGAAGTATCCGGAGCTTACGATCGTTGCCGGCAACGTGGCGACAGGAGAGGCGACTCGCGATCTGATCGAAGCAGGCGCATCCGTCGTTAAAGTCGGTATCGGACCTGGCTCGATCTGCACGACGCGTATTATCGCGGGTATCGGCGTACCGCAGATCACGGCGATCTACGATTGCGCTTCGGTTGCACGCGAATACAACGTTCCGATCATCGCCGACGGCGGTATCAAGTACTCCGGCGAAATTACGAAAGCTATTGCGGCGGGCGCAAGCTGCGTGATGCTCGGAAGCTTGTTCGCAGGTACGGAAGAGAGCCCGGGGGAATCGGAGATTTACCAAGGCCGTCGCTACAAATCCTATCGCGGCATGGGCTCCATCGGCGCGATGAAGGAAGGCAGCAAGGACCGTTACTTCCAAGAGAACGAGAGCAAGCTCGTACCGGAAGGCATCGAGGGACGCGTAGCTTACAAAGGACCTCTTAAAGATACGATCCATCAGTTGCTCGGCGGACTTCGCTCCGGCATGGGCTATTGCGGAACGGGTACGATCGAAGAGCTGAAGAACGACACTGCATTCGTACGTATTACGGGCGCGGGATTGCGCGAAAGCCATCCGCACGACGTTCAAATTACGAAAGAAGCGCCTAACTATTCGTTATAAGACGAGGGTTGGCGAGTCAGGAATTGGAAGCCGCAGACGGGTAAAACCGGGACCTGCGGCTTTTTCCTTATGGAAGAACTGTGTTACAATAAAGGCTGCATGAAATACGAAATTTGGATCGAAAAAGGAGAGAATGCGTTGAATCGCCATCATCAATTGTCAGGAATAATGAAACGAATGTCGAAACGGTTCGCGATATTTAGCGTGCTTTCCTCTTTCTTGCTTTTATATGTATTAAGCGCGGGCGCATCGATCGCTTTCGCGGCGGACGAGGCAACCGACTCTTTAACGACCGGAGCCGTCCAAGTGAGAGCGAAAGCGGCTATCCTGATCGATGCTGCTTCCGGACAAGTGCTGTACCAATACAATGCGGATGAAGCCAGACCGCCTGCGAGCATGGCTAAAGTAATGACGGAGTATCTGGTCAACAAAGCCATCAAAGAAGGCAAGATTTCTTGGGATCAAGAAGTGATCATCGGAGATAACGCGGCCAAGCAAGATCGCAGGGGCAGCATCATTCTGCTTAGCACGGGCGAGAAGCATACCGTCAAAGAGCTGTATCAGGCGATGGCGATATTCTCGGCCAACGATGCGGCGGTCCAGCTGGCAGAGGTGATCTCGGGCTCCGAAGCCAACTTCGTTGAGCTAATGAACGAAACGGCCCAGCAATTGGGCATGGACAACACGCACTACGTAAACTCGACCGGGCTTGAGCTGTACATGATGCCGGAAGCCTACCGTCCCGCAAGCGGCGAGACGATGATGTCGGCCCGCGATACGGCGACGCTCGCATACACGATCATTAAAGAATTCCCGGAGATTCTAGATACGGCTAAGATTCCGAGCCTCAAGTTCCGCGAGCGCGACAAAGATCCGATGATCAACTGGAACTGGATGCTTGAAGCCAACAAAGCGAATGCTAACTTTAAGAAGTTCGCGTACACCGGTGTTGACGGCTTGAAAACCGGCAATACGGACTCCGCAGGCAAGTGCTTCGTAGGTACGTCTCTCATTAACGGAACGCGCCTTATTTCGGTTGTCATGGGTGTTCCGGGCACGACGCAGCAGGGCTACCGTTTCATTGAGACGGCTAAATTGTTCGATTACGGTTTTAACGGATTCGAGAAGCAGACGCTGCTTGAGGCGAAGGCTATCGTACCCGAATTCGAGACGCTCAAAGTGAAGAAGGGTAAGTCCAAGAAGGTTGCCGTCGTTACGGCTACGGATTTGACGCTGCTCGTACCGAAAAATTCGAAGACCGTTCCCGAGCTCGTGGAAGCGAAGAGCGCTCAAGATCCTCTTGTCGCTCCGATCCAGACCGGAGATGTTGTCGGCACGGCGACTTATAAATACAAAGACCCTTCTACGTTGGAAGATAAGACGGTAACGATCGACTTGATCGCCTCCGAGGACGTAGGCAAAGCCAGCTGGTGGCAAGCGCTGTTCCGCGCAATCGGAGATTTCTTCAGAAGCTTGTTCAACGGCATCGTGAACCTGTTCTAATCGCGACGACATTCCGAGTAAAATGGTTGTATTTAACACAAGGTTCATGTAAAATTAATGGTTAGAATCTTTGGGAGGCATGGAAACATGGAAACGGGTACTTCGAGAGTTAAACGCGGTATGGCCGAAATGCAAAAAGGCGGCGTCATCATGGATGTCATGAGCGCCGAGCAAGCTAGAATTGCCGAAGCAGCGGGCGCTACAGCTGTTATGGCATTGGAGAGAGTTCCATCCGACATTCGCGCGGCAGGCGGGGTTGCTCGTATGGCAAACCCTGAGCTGGTCGAGCAAGTTATGAAAGTGGTAAGCATCCCGGTAATGGCTAAAGCTCGGATCGGCCATTACGTTGAGGCGAAAGTGCTGGAATCGCTTGGCGTCGACTACATCGACGAGAGTGAAGTTCTCACTCCAGCGGACGAAGTGTTCCATATCGACAAGACGTTGTTCACGATTCCGTTCGTCTGCGGAGCGAAAGACTTGGGCGAGGCGCTTCGCCGTATTCAAGAAGGCGCGTCCATGCTTCGCACGAAGGGCGAGCCGGGAACGGGCAACATCGTTGAAGCCGTTCGCCATATGCGTCTGATCAACGGACAAATTCGCAAAGTACAGAACTTGTCCAAGGACGAGCTTTATAACGAAGCGAAGGTGCTTGGCGTACCTTACGATTTGCTTCTGAACATTCATGAGACGGGTCGTCTTCCGGTCGTTAACTTCGCCGCAGGCGGCGTAGCTACGCCATCGGATGCCGCTCTGATGATGCACCTTGGCGCTGACGGCGTATTCGTAGGCTCCGGTATTTTCAAATCGGACAGCCCTGAGAAATTCGCTCGCGCGATCGTCGAAGCAACGACTCATTACGAAGACTACGAGCTCATCGCACGCGTGTCCAAAGACTTGGGCGAGCCGATGAGAGGTATCGATATTTCGAAGCTGCATGCAGCTGATCGGATGCAGGATCGCGGCCTGTAAGCCGCCCGCAACACGAATACCATCGAGCGGCTTCCACTCGGTACCGTAACGGACCGAAGGAAGCCGTTTGAGATTAAGGAGAAGGAATTCAGGATGAGAATCGGCGTATTGGCGCTGCAAGGAGCAGTCGCCGAGCATATTCGCAGCATTGAATTAGCCGGCGGCGAAGGGGTTGCCATCAAGAGAACGGAGCAGCTGGCGGATATCGACGGGCTTATTATCCCTGGGGGCGAAAGCACGACGATCGGCAAGCTCATGAGAAAATACGATTTCATTGAAGCGGTACGAACGTTCTCCGAGTCCGGCAAGCCGGTATTCGGAACGTGCGCCGGCTTGATCGTATTGGCGGAACGGTTGGAGGGGTCGGAAGAACCTCATCTTCGTCTAATGAATATGACGGTCGCTCGCAACGCTTTCGGAAGACAACGGGAGAGCTTCGAGACCGACCTGGACGTCAAAGGGATCGACACGCCGCTTCGCGCCGTGTTCATCCGCGCGCCGCTGATTAAGGAAGTCGGAGAGAACGTCGACGTGCTCTCTACCTATAAAGGCGAGATCGTAACCGCGCGGCAGGGCAACCTGCTCGCATCTTCCTATCATCCGGAATTGACGGATGATTACCGGCTGCATTCGTATTTCATCGAGATGGCTCGTCAAGCGGCGGGCGAAAGGGGTTAACGTTCCATGTTGGATATTAGACTGCTGCGCAATAACTACGATAAAGTTGCCCAAGCCCTTGAGAGCCGCCAAGCTTCTACCGAGCTGATCGCAGAATTTCCTAAGCTCGACAGCAGCCGCCGGGAGAAGCTGACCGAAAGCGACACGCTCAAGAATCGCCGCAACGTCGTATCTCAAGAGGTTGCGAAGATCAAGAAGAGCGGCGGCAATGCCGATGGGCTGATCGCCGAGATGAAGGAAGTCGGCGACCGGATCAAGCAGCTTGACGAGGAAATCCGCGAGATCGATGTCGCTCTGGATGCGCTGCTGCTGTCTATTCCGAACGTGCCGCATGACAGCGTGCCGATCGGAGCTTCCGAAGAAGACAACGTTGAGCTTCGCAAGTTCGGCGAGCCGCGTACGTTCGAATTCGATCCTAAGGCGCATTATGACCTCGGCAACGACCTCGGCATCCTCGATTTCGAGGCTGCGGGGAAAGTCACGGGTTCCCGGTTTGTTTTCTACAAAGGATTAGGTGCTCGTCTGGAACGTGCGCTGATCAACTTCATGATGGACCTCCATGCGGACCAGCACGGTTACGAAGAAGTGCTGCCTCCTTATATCGTCAACCGGGACAGCCTTGTCGGAACTGGTCAGCTGCCTAAATTCGCCGAGGACTTGTTCAAGCTCGAAGGAACGGATTACTTCCTCATTCCGACGGCCGAAGTTCCGGTAACGAACATCCATCGCGACGAGATTCTGTCGGTGGAATCGCTGCCGAAGCGGTTCGTTGCCTTCAGCGGCTGCTTCCGTTCCGAGGCCGGCGCAGCCGGTCGCGATACGCGCGGGCTCATTCGTCAGCATCAATTCAATAAGGTCGAGCTGGTTCAGCTCGTAACGCCTGATCAATCCTACGAAGTACTCGAGCAATTGACGGGCCATGCGGAGCGCGTGCTGCAGCTTCTCGGCTTGCCTTATCGCGTACTCGCGCTTTGCACCGGCGATATGGGATTCGGCTCCGCGAAGACGTACGATATCGAAGTATGGATCCCGAGCGCCGGAACGTATCGCGAGATCTCGTCCTGCACGAACTTCGAGGACTTCCAAGCACGCCGCGCTGCGATTCGCTATCGTCCAGAGAGCGGAGCTAAGCCAGAATTCGTGCACACGCTGAACGGTTCCGGCCTGGCGCTAGGCCGTACGGTCGCCGCCATACTCGAGAACTACCAGCAAGTGGACGGTTCCGTCGTCATTCCCGAAGCCCTGCGCCCATACATGGGGGGAATTGATTCCATTAGCCCCCGCAAGGGTTGAACGCGAATATAGCTTGTGATATGATTACGTGGCAGCATCGCGCTGCCACCTATGGAGAGATACCGAAGCGGTCATAACGGGGCGGTCTTGAAAACCGTTAGGGTGCAAGCCCACGTGGGTTCGAATCCCACTCTCTCCGCCATAAACAAAAAACTAAGCCGATTCCGAGAGGAATCGGTTTTTTGTTTATGGCGAGTGGGATGAGAACGGGTCGTGAAGCGGACATGTCCGGGGGACATGTTCGTAGACCCAGGGACTCGAATCCCACTCTCTCCGCCATATAACGCATATCAACCGATCCCTGTAAGCAGGGGTCGGTTTTCTGCGTATATGGCGTGAGTGGGATGAGAACGGACCGTGAAGCGACAATGCCCGGGGGGCATTGTCGTAGGTCCCGGCGTGATAGTCGCAATAGTGTGGCCGTACTACGGACACGCAGCGACGGAGCGAATCCCACTCTCTCCGCCATAAACAAAAAACTAGGCCGATTCCGAGAGGAATCGGTTTTTTGCTTATGGCGAGTGGGATGAGAACGGGTCGTAAAGCGGGCATGTCCGGGGGACATGTTCGTAGACCCAGGGACTCGAATCCCACTCTCTCCGCCAGCTTAACCTGTGCGAAAAATCGTACAGAGCCAGTAACAAATAGACACATAGTGAGGAGTTTGTACGAAAAAACACACAATGCGCCTACATTCCCGTCACCCGACAAAACACCTGTACGAAAATTCGTACAGAGCGGACACGACCCCATCCAGCCTAAGAGTGTTGAACGATAAATCACACAAAAGCGTACCCGAGATTATGAGGAGGGTGGCAGGTGCGCATCTGGGATAGTGAGGGGGAGCGAGCCCGGCGGAAACGAGGTAGAACACCAAGTAACCTGTGCGAAAAATCGTACAGAGCCAGTAACAAATAGACACCTAGTGAGGAGTTTGTACGAAAAAACACACAAAGCGCCTACATTCCCGTCACCCGACAAAACTCCTGTACGAAAATTCGTACAGAGCGGACACGACCCCATCCAGCCTAAGAGTGTTGAACGATAAATCACACAAAAGCGCGTACCCGAGATTATGAGGAGGGTGGTAGGTGCGAATCTGGGATAGTGAGGGTGTTGAGGTGCACATCTGAGACTATGAGGGGGAGCGAACCCGGCGGAAACGAGGTAGAACACCAAGTAACCTGTGCGAAAAATCGTACAGAGCCAGTAACAAATAGACACATAGTGAGGAGTTTGTACGAAAAAACACACAAAGCGCCTACATTCCCGTCACCCGACAAAACTCCTGTACGAAAATTCGTACAGAGTAGACACGACCCCATCCAGCCTAAGAGTGTTGAACGATAAATCACACAAAAGCGCGTACCCGAGATTATGAGGAGGGTGGCAGGTGCGAATCTGGGATTATGAGGAGAGTGGTAGGTACGCACCCGAGATTGTGAGGAGATTGGAGGTGCGTACCTGAGACTGCGAGGAAGAGTGGAACCTGGCAGAAACGATGTAGAACACCACGGCCGATCCGAATAGGATCGGTTTATTTGTGTCAATCTAACGGAGTGGAGGTGCTCATCATGGTAAGCAACGACGAACTGAACGTCCAGCAGGAGGACCTGGTTCAGGCTTGGCAGCAGACGCTCCCTCAGCGGTTGACGGTCGGGGATAAGGCGCAAGTATGGGCAGACGGCGCGGATCCGCGCGGGCTTAGAGTCCATATAGAGACTGCCGGCCATCAAATGATGGAATTCGACTTTGCCGTCCGGTACGTCGACAGCCGCGAGATCGATATCCAGGTCGTTGATGTCGAGAGAGACGGCCAGACGATCGACGAGCGCGCGGACATACCGCAGCAATTGATCGCCGATTACCGGCGGCATCTGCACGAGACCGCTCAAGCGCTGCATCATTTTACCCATAATTAAGGAGGGTACCCCGCTTGTCTAACGCGAACGGCATGCCGGACAAAAATTTAAGCAACGTCGTCGAGCAGCTGGAGGAACGCCCGGTTAACGCGCATCATGCGCAACAGATTCAGCAGCAACGGAACGATCACAGACACCAAGCTTTGCTTAACCACGACGGGTCTGTCGAACAAGAGAATCCGAAAAGCTAAGGAGGCCCACGCCCCAACCATGAGCAAACCGAGATCGGTAGCCGTCAATCAACCCGATGGCTCCAAGAACGCCCACGATATCGACGACAATCCTTTTCCGAACGCGCCGTTATCCGGCAGCAAGAAGGTGAAGAACGCGAACCACGTGAGCCATCGAAATCCGCAAGGTTAATCGTATTTCCCTATTTCCCGCAGTCCCGGCGTAATTCGCCGGGTCTTTGTGTTGTGTCGACTTCTACCCAATTGGTATAATAAAATGATGGAATTTTCATGTGACGATAAGGAGGCAAAATATGCATGACAGCACAGAAACAAAAACTTCCTGTACCGCCGAGACCGCCAACTAAGCTGAAGCAAATCCGCCATCACAAATTGACCCCTTGGGAGTTATTCCGGAGAGTATTTTTCATCGTACTCGGTGCAGGATTGGTAGGGGTCGCGCTTGAGATTTTCCTCGTTCCGAACCAAATCATCGATGGAGGCATAACGGGTGTTTCTATTATGTCCTCGCATCTATCCGGAGTGCCAATCGGGATATTCCTGACCATACTCAACCTCCCCTTCCTCATTATCGGTTATCGAACCATCGGCAAGACATTCGCTTTATCGACGCTGTTAGGCGTAATCGTGCTTTCGATCACAACGACGCTGCTGCACCATGTTCCTCCTTTTACGGAAGAAACGTTCTTGGCAGCGGTATTCGGAGGAATATTCCTCGGGGCAGGGACAGGGATCGTTATACGTGCCGGCGGATCGCTCGACGGTACGGAGATCGTCGCGATTCTGTTCAGCAAGAAGACTCCGTTCTCCGTGGGCGAAGTCGTTATGTTCATTAACGTATTCATTCTCGGCAGCGCGGGCTTCGTCTATTCATGGGACCGTGCCATGTACTCGCTGATCGCTTATTTTATCGCTTTTAAAGTCATCGATCTGACGATAGAGGGTTTGAACGAATCGAAATCCTGTTGGATCATTAGCGATAACTATAGGGAGATCGGGGACGCGATCGTGGATCGTCTCGGAAGGGGCGTCACTTTCTTAAACGGGGAAGGCGGTTATACGGGAGATCAGAAGAAAGTGATTTTCTGCGTCATTACTCGTCTGGAGGAAGCGAAGCTGAAGTCAATCGTGAACGAGCTGGATCCCGTTGCTTTCCTAGCTGTAGGCAACATTCACGATGTCAAAGGCGGCCGCTTCAAGAAAAAAGACATCCATTAACAGTTCTGAGTGGGAATTGAAGGTTTTACTGAGTTTTTAACTTAGAAGGGCTTTTCGCATGTGCGAAATTGATATAGAATTAACTCTGTTCGCATGATACATCATGGGTTATAACATGGTTGAGAGGGGATTATATTTTGTTTAAAAGAAAATTAGGCTTTAGCGTGGTTGCGCTACTGCTGGCTATCGCTCTTGTATTGAGCGGATGCACGAAAGACAAGTCGCCTAAAGATGCGCTGCAAGCATCGTTGTCCACTACGAGCGATCTAAGTTCTTATACCTTTAAAGGCAGCATGAAGTTCGAGGAGTTCAACTTGAACCTTGCCGAGATGACTGAAGACGTTACGGCTACCTTGAATACGTTCAAGAATGCCGAGGTTTCGTGGTCCGGCGCCTATCAGAAGGATCCGTTGCTCTCCGAGGTAGAGCTTAAGCTAGAGCTTAAGGGCGATCTCGCAATCAACTTCCAGATTCCAATCATCGCGTCCGAGAAGAAGGTTTGGATCAAGGTTCCGAACATCCCTATGCTGCCGATTCCGGAAGAGATGGTCGGCAAGTTCTTGGAGCTTGATCTCGAGGAGCTCGCCGAGCAGACCGGTCAAGAAGTTCCGCAGATGGATCCGCAGCAATCCCAGAAGTTCCTTGAAGATCTCATCAACATCGTGTTCAAGCATCTGAACGCTGAAGACTACCTGTCCTCCGTCAAAGCGAAGGACGCCGGAATTCCTAGCGACGTAGACGCGAAGCAAGTCGTTCAGGTCCATGTCAAGAAGTCCCAGATCGAGCCGTTCTTGACGACCGTCGTTGAGAAAATCGCTCCGGAAGTGCTTGATCTTATCGCGAATAACAAAGATTATCTCGATATGACCAGCTTGACCAAAGAAGATATCGATGCGGCTAAGGAACAGCTCAAAACCGCCGATACGACTACCATCAAAGAAGGCGTCGAAGAGATGAACAAGGTCGTGAAGAACTTGGACATCGTTGCGAACGTCGGCATCGACAAGAAGGACTATCCGGTATACACGGACGCTTCGATCAAAGCGTCATTCGAATCGGAAGGCGACACGGGCAGCTTCGCGATCAAAGTGGTATCCCAGCTTGGCGATGTCAACGAGAAAGTGGAGTTCAAATACGGTCAGCCTAAAGCCGAAGAAATCATATCGTTCGAGGAAGCGTTCGGTGAGCTGGGCAGCCTGATGGGCGGCGCAAGCTTCGAAGATCTGTAAGAATAAAGCTCATACGGGAATGATCCTAACGACCCTCGCCAATCGGCGAGGGTTTTCATCATGTCGCGCCGTGCGTGCAAGCACAAAAAAACCACGGCATATATGCCGTGGCGCTAATGTGTATGAATGGTCGGGACGACACGATTCGAACATGCGACCCCCTGGTCCCAAACCAGGTGCTCTACCAAGCTGAGCTACGTCCCGATGTCGCGCTGAAAGCAGCGAACGAATATGATTATAGCACAGCTCCGGGAAAATGCAAAGTCAGTTATTGGATACGCGAAAATAAAAACGGAGGCGGTGTTCTGGGTGTGATTGGAGCAAATTACTGGTAAATATCTTTCCCTAGGCAAATTTTTTGTTGCAAAGGCAAAACATCTGATGTAGGATAGGACCATATACGGATATGGCAACAGCTGTAGCGTATATATTTTTTATATTAAGTGTTGCACTAGGCAAACACTATTGACATAAGGAAAGAAGGATGAGTGATGGAACCTGTCATTCAAGAGCAAACCTCCCCTTCACCTACCGGATGGAAGAAGGCACGAGTAGCCCCGAGTTTGCCGGAGGTTCATAAATCGATAACGGTACCGACGAAAGGCAGCTTCATCCGTCGTCTGCTGGCGTTCGTCGGGCCAGGGTACTTGGTAGCCGTCGGGTACATGGATCCGGGTAACTGGGCGACGGATCTGGCGGGGGGCTCGCAGTTCGGTTATACGTTGTTGTCCGTCATTCTAATCTCTAACCTCATGGCGATTCTGTTGCAGTCGCTGACGGCGCGTCTTGGCATTGCGACGGGCAGAGACCTTGCTCAGGCATGCCGGGATCACTATGGCAAACGGGCGAATTTCGGGCTGTGGGTGCTGTGCGAGCTTGCGATAGCCGCTTGCGACCTGGCCGAGATTATCGGGGCGGCAATCGCTTTGCAGCTGCTGTTCGGCATGCCGATGCTGTATGGAGTGCTGCTGACGTCGCTAGATGTCATTCTCGTACTCATGCTGCAGAACAAGGGCTTCCGGTATATCGAAGCGCTCGTCATCTCGCTGCTGGTCACGATTTTCGGTTGCTTCGCCATCGAGATGTTCCTATCCAAGCCAGATATCGGCGGTATCGCGCACGGGTTCGTTCCGAGCGCGGAGATTGTCAGCAATCCGGAGATGCTCTATATCGCTCTAGGCATTCTAGGGGCCACTGTAATGCCTCATAACCTGTATCTGCACTCCTCGATCGTACAGACGCGGAAGTACGAGGAGACGGCGCTGGGCAAGCGACAGGCGATTCGCTTCGCGACGATCGATTCCACCGTGGCGCTGATGCTGGCACTCTTCGTGAATGCGGCGATCTTGATTTTGTCGGCGGCGGCCTTCCATTCTACCGGGCATACGGACGTTGCGGAGATTCAGGACGCATACCTGCTGCTGGATCCGCTAGTAGGCTCGAGCATTGCCAGCGTACTGTTCGCGGTTGCGCTGCTCGCCTCGGGGCAGAACGCGACGCTCACGGGGACTCTGGCCGGGCAGATCGTCATGGAGGGATTCCTGAACATCCGGCTGAAGCCATGGATCAGAAGATTGATTACCCGGATGATCGCGATCATTCCGGCGGTCATCGTCCTTTCCATCTCTGGGGAGAGCGGAACGGGCGAATTGCTGATCTTGAGCCAGGTCATTCTGTCGCTGCAGCTGTCGTTCGCGGTCATCCCGCTCGTGAAGTTTACGTCCGATAAGCTGAAAATGGGCGAGTTCGTCGCGCCGAAGTGGCTCTCCTCGCTCTCGTGGGTGGTTGCGGTCATTATTGCCGGTCTTAACGTTTACCTGCTATATGGCACGTTCTTCTGATGAATGAGCGAGCCGTGATTTGCAACAGAGAAAAGCATGCGAAAGACTATGATAGATGTCCAAAAGGTGCGAATACCTAGCGTAATCGCGCTTTTTTGATAGAATAACGAATATTCTGAAAATTTACTCAACGGAGTACAAGGTTTATGCTTAAGTCAGAAACACAAGCAAGACTAACTTCCTCAAGCAACACGAAGCTCGCAGCGAACCTTATTCAGAGAGGGGATAGACCATTGGGCTAGGTGAGGCGAAGCGTGAATCGCTTAAGCGCTTGGCGAACACGCCGGTAACCGACGGCAAAGCAACAACCAAGGCTATCATCCATTACGGGAGGACGGGTAGAATAAGCGCGGAATACGAAGGAACGGAGTTGCTAGACAATTGAATAGTTGTGATAAGAATCAATAAGAGTTCCGGTTATCTTGGATAAGCGGAACTCTTATTTTGCGTTACATAGGGCTATTATTCTTCGAATTCGACGTTGTGGTACACCTGTTGCACGTCTTCCAAATCCTCAAGCACGTCGATGAGCTTATCGAACTGGGCTTGTCCTTCCTCTGGCAGCGTAACGAACGTCTGCGGCAGCATCGTGATCTCCGCCGTCGTAAATTCCGTTACGCCCGCGCTCTTGAACGCCTCTTGCACGACGTGGAATTGATCCGGCGCCGCGTAGACGATGACTGCGTCGTCTTCCTCGAATACGTCGCGTACGTCCGCATCCGCTTCAATCAGCAGCTCCATTACCTCGTCGGCAGTCTTGCCCGTCAGGCCGAAGACGGCTGTCGCATCGAACATGTAAGTAACCGAACCGGCTACGCCCATGTTGCCGCCGTTCTTGTTGAATGCGGCGCGTACGTCGGAGGCGGTACGGTTCACGTTATTCGTCAGAGCGTCTACGATGATCATCGAGCCGTTCGGGCCGAAGCCTTCATAACGCAGCTCGGAATAAGTCTCTTCGCCGCTTCCCTTCGCTTTCTCGAGCGCGCGATCGATGATCGCCTTCGGCACGTTGTACGTCTTGGCCCGTTCGAGAACGACCTTCAGCGCGCGGTTCGATTCCGGATCAGGCTCGCCCTTCTTGGCGGCTACATAGATCTCGACGCCGAATTTGGCGTAAATGCGGCTCGTATTGGCGTCTTTCGATGCTTTCTTTTCCTTAATATTGTTCCACTTGCGTCCCATGATCTGCCCACTTTCCGATAACGTAGATTTCAATGCCGATTAAACCTTCTTTGTATACTTTAACGCAAAATCGATGTAAATCAAAGCGCCCGTAAGTTAGTTTCTTTATATCCGAGCAATATGGGAGGTATTTTGACAGTTGATGTCGAAAACAATAGGTGACCCATAAATTGTCAGGAGGTAAAGAGGTGAAAAAACGCGTTTTATGTTTGTTAATGGCTTTGCTGATGTGTCTTCCGTTCGCCGTCGCGAACGCAGCAACGAAGACGTCGGCGGATTTCTCCGACCTCAAGGATTTGGACGCGGCTACGAAAGCCAAGTTCGACGCCATGATCTCGGCGGGAATCTTCGATGGAGTTAGCGAAGGAAGTTTCGGTTTGAAAGAAGAGATGAACCGCGCGCAATTCGCTAAAGTCGCGGCACTGATTTTCGGTCTTAAAGTAGACACCAGCTTGAAGGTGTCCAGCTTTAAAGACGTCAGTGCCGACGACCCGGCTAATGGCTATGCACTGCCTTATATTGAAGCGATTAAGGCAGCGGGCATTACGGACGGCACCGGCAAGAATACTTATAGTCCGGCTGGGGACGTAACGAAAGAGCAGTTGGCTGGTTTTTTAGTTAAAGGATTAGGGCTGGCGAAAGAAGCGGATGCTACCCCAGGCGTCAAAGATGATACGGTCTCCGATTGGGCGAAGGGCTATGTCGCGCTTGCTCTGGAGAAGAAATTGCTGACCAATGGGGCAGATGGCAAATTCGGCGGTACGTCTAACGCAACGCGCGATTTGCTGGTTCTTAGCGCATACGAAAGCCAGCAACAATACGTAGAGAAGCAATTAGAAGAGAAGAAGAAAGAAGAAGAGGAAAAGAAGAAGAAAGAAGAGGAAGAGAAGAAGAAGAAAGAAGAAGAGGAAGCGAAGAATAATCCGCCGGTTTATTCGCCGCCGTATGTACCTCCAACCTTAGCGGCACCAACAGCAGATGTCGCAAGCGGTGTGGTACCGGCAGGAACGCAAGTTACTTTGACTCCGCCGACTGTATCCGCATCTGTGTACTATACGACGGATCTCAGTAATCCAACCACATCTAGCACTCTGTATACGGGGCTAATAACGATTAACAGCACCACAACGATCAAAGCTATCGCTGTGCAGCCCGGCTATACGAACAGCGCGGTGTTGACGGTGAGCTATACGGTCGAGGCACCTACGCCGTCAGTTACGGCTGTCGAAGGTGCTCCTCAAGACGATGGCACAAAAATGGTCGAAGTCTTAGTTACGCCTAATCTGACGGGGACCGTATACTACGTCGTTGTACCGGCCTCGTCGTCGGCTCCGAGCGCCACGCAGGTAGTGAACGGACAAAACGCCATGGATGTAGCTGCTATCGAGGCACAACACACCGGAGCATTGGCAAGTTTGGTAACTCCAATATTGATCACGCTTCCTAGCGACGCGATGGCCTATGACGTTTATGTGGTTTTAAGCGCGGAAGGTTCAACGTCGACCCCGGTAAAAGTTTCGGTTACTACTCCGCTTCCGGCTTATACGCCTCCTCCGCCAGGAGTTTCAGTTACCAATGTCGTATACGACGCGCTCTACGGTAATCTGATCGTATTCTTCAGCGGAGTACTCGAAGAAGAGGAAGCAGAAGGGTTCGTGTATTCACTCACGATTGAAGGAAGCACCCCGAACCAGAAATCTCCGGATTCTGCAACTCTGCTAGACGGTAACGCGGAAGTGGCTTTGGAAGTAGGGGATTGGTTTGTTAACTTAGCGGACGAGGCCATCATTCACTTGTCTGTTACAGGAGCCGGAATCGCACCAGGTGGCAGTGAATTTGTAATAGCCAAAGAGGATATAACCTTTATCCACGAATAACAATGTTAAAGCCAGGCCCCCATGGGAGCCTGGCTTTGTATTATCCCCTATACTTCACTATCCGAGGTAATATCCTTCTTCATGCCCGTGCTGCCCTCGGCCAGTCTGCGGAGCAGTTGGTTGACGTCGACTCCGGTCAGGGCGTTGACGGTTTCCGGCATCTTGGCCAGTAGGTCCGTCACATAACCAGTGACTTTGCCGGCGCCGCCGTTCGGGCCGCTGCCGCCGCCGTCGACGATGACGATCTTCTCCGTCTTCGATAACGGCTCC
>Ga0065721_10050890_pt1 | contig 17226 bp, 22 predicted proteins | sample Mesricmetagenome_FD_59108 | JGI IMG/M metagenome (GOLD analysis project Ga0065721, IMG submission 59108) | Mesophilic microbial community from rice straw/compost enrichment Sample: eDNA_1 v2 (version 2) | ecosystem: Engineered > Solid waste > Grass > Composting > Bioreactor | place: USA: Davis... | reverse complement strand
GATGATCTTGCCGATCTCGACGTCGAAGCCGACGGGCTTGCCGTCGGGGCCCTCGAGGCCGAAGAGCGGCTGGGCGTACTTCGTGCCGATCGTGATCGAACCCGCCTCGGCGAGCTCGGCCATCGTGGTGCCGTCCTCGAACGGGACGGGCGTGAACTCCTCGGTGGGTTCGTTCCCCCCGTTGCCGCTGGGCGCGGTCGAGTCGACGCACCCGGCGAGGACGAGCGCCCCCGCCACGGCGAGCGCGCCGACGAGCGCGATGCGATTGCTGCGGACTCTCATGGTTACCTCCGTTGCCATGCTGTTTTCCTCGGCCACCGGTCAGTGGGTGAGGATCTTCGACAGGAAGTCCTTCGCCCGGTCAGAGCTCGGCTTCGTGAAGAAGTCTTCGGGGGCGGCCTCCTCGACGAGGGCGCCGTCCGCCATGAAGAGCACGCGGTTCGCGGCCCTCCGGGCGAATCCCATCTCGTGCGTGACGACGATCATCGTCATGCCGTCTTTCGCGAGGCCCGCCATGACGTCGAGCACCTCGTTGATCATCTCGGGGTCGAGCGCGCTCGTCGGCTCGTCGAAGAGCATGAGCTTGGGGTCCATCGCGAGCGAGCGGGCGATCGCGACGCGCTGCTGCTGGCCCCCGGAGAGCTGCGCGGGCATCTTCTGTGCCTGGTTGGCGACGCCCACCCGGTCGAGCAGTTCCATCGCGCGCTTCTTCGCGGCATCCGCCTTCACGCCGCGCACGACGGTCGGGCCGAGGGTGACGTTCTCGAGCACCGTCTTGTGCGCGAACAGGTTGAACGACTGGAAGACCATGCCGACGTCGGCGCGGAGCTTGGCGAGCGCGCGGCCCTCCTCCGGCAGCGGCTGGCCGTCGATCAGGATGCGGCCGGAGTCGATCGTCTCGAGGCGGTTGATCGCGCGACACAGGGTCGACTTGCCCGAGCCGGACGGGCCGATGACGACGACGACCTCGCCCTTCGCGACCGTCGTCGAGATTCCCTTGAGCACATGCAATTCGCCGAAATGCTTGTCGACATCCTCGAGCACGAGCAGGGGCTGCATCTGCTCAGCACATCATGCGTACCCCGGAGGGTCAACTTGAGGCGTTCGCGTGTCCCCCAGCCGTGACCGGGATGTGATCTTCCGACGCGCTCAGGCGCGCTGCGCGAAGGCGGACTCGTAGAGGCACACCGAGGCGGCAGTGGCCAGGTTGAGCGACTCGGCGTGGCCGTAGATCGGCACCTTCACGACCCGGTCGGCGAGCCGCAGCAGGTCGTCGGGCAACCCGTGGGCCTCATTGCCGAACACCCACGCCGTCGAGCGCGGCAGCACGTCGCGCACGCGCGGGAGGTCGGCGCCCTTGATGTCGGCCGCGAGCACCTGCAACCCCGCCGCGCGCACCGCCGCGAGCGCGTCCGCGAGGGTGCCGTTCTGCACGACCGGCACGTGGAAGATCGAACCCGTGGTCGAGCGCACGACCTTCGGGTTGTAGGCGTCGACGCTGTTGCCGGTGAAGATCACCCCGTCGGCACCGGCGGCGTCCGCCGCCCGGATGATCGTGCCCGCGTTGCCCGGGTCGCGCACCTCCTCGAGCACCGCGACGAGTCGCGTGCCGTCGGCGAGGAGCGACTCGAGCGTCGTCGTCAACTGCCGCGCGGTCGCGAGCACGCCCTGCGGCGTGACGGTGTCGGCCATCGTCGCGAGCACGGCATCCGTCACCGTCTCGACCGGGATGCCGGCCTCCTCGGCCGCGCGGACGAGGGCGCCGTGGCGGTCGAGCACGGGAGCGGCGACGAAGAGCTCGACGAGCGTCTCGGGGTGGAACGCGAGCGCCTCCTCGACGGCCTGCGGTCCCTCGACGAGGAACAGACCCGTCTCGGCGCGCGCGCTGCGCTTGGCGAGCTTCGCCACGGCGCGCACGCGGGGGGAACGCGGATTGTCGAGCACGCATCCAGCCTAGGGACGTCGTATGAACACCCGGTGAAGGCACGCGAGCGCCCCGTTAACGGCACGAGGGACCCGGACGTATCCGGGTCCCTCGGCGCGGTGCGGGAGCACCGGCTGTGGATGTCAGGCCGCGTCGACCTTGGCGTTGACGTCGGTCGGGAGCGCCTTCTTGGCGGTCTCGACGAGCGCCGCGAACGTCGCGGGCTCGTTCACGGCGAGCTCCGCGAGGATGCGACGGTCGACCTCGACGCCCGCGAGGCCGAGGCCCTGGATGAGGCGGTTGTAGGTGAGGCCGTTCGCGCGCGCCGCGGCGTTGATGCGCTGGATCCAGAGGCGACGGAACTCGCCCTTCTTCGCGCGACGGTCACGGTAGGCGTAGACGAGCGAGTGGGTGACCTGCTCCTTCGCCTTGCGGTAGAGGCGCGACCGCTGACCGCGGTAGCCCTCGGCGCGCTCGAGCGTGGTGCGGCGCTTCTTGGCGGCGTTGACCGCCCTCTTGACACGTGCCATTTCAGTGAGTCCTTATCCGGGTTCCGGGCTTACTTGCCCAGGAGCTTCTTGATGACCTTGGCGTCCTGCGTCGGGAGGACGACGTCCATGTTGAGGCGGCGGGTCACTCGCGAGGACTTGCCCTCGAAGTTGTGACGCATGCCGGCACCCTGCTTGACGACCTTGCCGCCGCCGGTGATCCGGAAGCGCTTCTTCGCACCGGAGTGCGTCTTCTGCTTAGGCATTGCTTTCCTCTTCTGCTGCTGCTTCGGGCTGCGGGGTGTTCCGCGCCCGGTTCTCCGCCTTCTTGGCGTTGGCTTCGGCCTTCGCGTCGACCTTGCTCTTGAGCGGGCCGATCACCATGACCATGTTGCGACCGTCGATCGTCGGGGTGGACTCGACGGTGCCGAACTCGGCGACATCCTCGGCGAAGCGCTGGAGGAGGCGCACCCCCTGCTCCGGGCGGGACTGCTCCCGGCCGCGGAAGAGGATCATGGCCTTCACCTTGTCGCCGGCCTGGAGGAAGCCCTCGGCCCGCTTGCGCTTGGTCTCGTAGTCGTGCTTGTCGATCTTGAGGCGGAAACGGACCTCCTTGAGGATCGTGTTCGCCTGGTTGCGCCGAGCTTCCTTGAGCTTCTGGGCCTGCTCGTACTTGAACTTGCCGTAGTCCATGATCTTCACCACGGGCGGCTGCGAGTTCGGGGCAACCTCGACCAGGTCCAGGTCGGCCTCCTGCGCCAGGCGCAGGGCGTCCTCGATGCGGACGACGCCGACCTGCTCTCCGTTCGGGCCGACCAGGCGCACCTGGGGCACTCGGATCCGGTCGTTCGTTCTGGGATCGCTGATGTGGGTTCCTTTCGCTGACAGAACACGAAGGAAGCATCCACACGGCCGGTTCTGCTGAACTCGTGCCGCTCTCACCCTGGCTACCGGCTGCTCGCGAACGGGCGACCGGCGGAGTGAAACTGAACCCGGTAGCCTTGGTGCGGCCGACGGGTGGGAGGATTCTCCGCTTCGTTGGCATCCGGAACTCTCCGGAAGCCCGCATAAGAGTAACAGAGGAAGTCCGCGTGAGCCAGGAGTCCGTCAGTCCCGAGGTCCGCGACATCGCGGACGTGCCGGCCGTCGAGGTGATCAACACCGTCGCGGTGCACCTCCTCTCGGCGGCGGCCGTGCAGTGCGGTCTCGCCGACGAGCCCGACGCGAAGGCCGACCTCGACGAGGCGCGCAAGCTCATCGACGCCCTCGCGGGTCTCGTGACCGCGGCCGCGCCGCATCTCGGCGACCACCACGCCCGCGCCCTGCGCGACGGCCTGCGCTCGGTGCAGCTCGCCTTCCGCGAGGCCTCCCCCGTGCCCGACGAGATCGGCAAGGGTCCGGGCGAGAAGTACACCGGCCCCGTCACCTGACGGTTCTCGGCCCGCGGGGCTCAGGCCCGCTCGAGCCGCACGGCGATCGAGTCGACGCGCTCCGCGATGAGGGCGGATGCCGCCCACGCGTCCCCGAGGCGCGCGAGGAGGGCATCCAGTGCCTCGCGGTCGAGGCCCGGCTCGAGCGTGAGCCGCACGACGAGCTCCGGGCCGGCGAGCCGCGCGTCGGGGTCACCCGGCTCGAGCCGCACGGCGCGCACGGCGGGCTCCCCCGCACTCGCGGCGAGGAACGCGTCGCGCACCCGGTCGTCGGCGAAGCACGGCGTGTAGGGCTCCGCCGTCGCGAGCGCCTCGAAGCCCGTGCGGCGCACCGCGAACTCCGTCGCCGAGCCGGGGTCGAGCACGATCGCACCCACCCCGTCGGCCGCCGCCGCGAGGGCCGTGCGCGGCGCCTCCACCGGGATGGGGCGCGCGAGCGGGTTCCACGCGCGCATCGCGTCGACCGACGAGAACACCGGGAGCACCGGGCGGCCGTCCGGGCCCTTCACCGTCACGAGCGCGAGCTCCTGCGTCTTGTCGACGAGCTGACCGTGCGGGCCGACGCCCTCGTCGCCGCGCTCCGTCACGAGCGGCACGAGCAGCCGGGCCGGCCCGAGCGCGGCGACGACGTCCGGCATCCCGGCCGCGCCCGCCCGGAAGCGCAGGACGGTGTCGATCAGCCGCGGGTCGGCGGAGCCGTCGTCACCCGCTGCGGGATTCGCGTGGAACTCGCGCCCCTCGAACGGGATGCCCGCGGAGTCGGCGTGCACGACGGACTCAGTCGCCCGCGACGTCAAGCGCCTCGGCGAGGGTGAACGCCCCGGAGTAGAGCGCCTTGCCGACGATCGCGCCCTCGAGACCGTGGGGCACGAGGTCGCGCAGGTCGGCGATGTCGTCGAGGCTCGCGATGCCGCCCGACGCGATGACGGGCTTCACCGTGCGTGCGCACACCTGGCTGAGCAGCTCGAGGTTGGGGCCGCGGAGGGTGCCGTCCTTGGTGACGTCGGTGACGACGTAGCGGGCGCAGCCGGCCGCCTCGAGACGGTCGAAGACCGTCCAGAGGTCGCCGCCCTCCTGCGTCCAGCCGCGGGCCGCGAGCGTCGTGCCGCGCACGTCGAGCCCGACCGCGATCGCCTCGCCGTACTCGGCGATGACGTGCGCCGCCCACTCCGGGTTCTCGAGCGCCGCGGTGCCGAGGTTGAGGCGCTTGGCACCGGTCGCGAGCGCGGCCTCGAGCGACGCGTCGTCGCGGATGCCGCCCGAGAGCTCGATGTTGACCTTGCGCGGGGTGTTCTTGATGACCTTCTTGATGAGGCCGAAGTTGTTGCCGCGACCGAAGGCGGCATCCAGGTCGACGAGGTGGATCCACTCGGCGCCCTGGTCGGCCCAGTTGGCGGCGGCCTCGATCGGGTCGCCGTAGCTCGTCTCGCTGCCGGCCTCCCCCTGCGTGAGCCGCACCGCCTTGCCGTCCGCGACGTCGACGGCCGGGAGGAGGGTGAGCTTCGGGGAGGTGTTGAACTCGGTCACAAAGGCAAGAGCGTAGTCCCTTTCCCGGGAGCCTCCGTGCGGGTCAGAGCGAGGCGAGCCAGTTGCGGAGCAGGCGGATGCCGGGCTCCCCCGACTTCTCGGGGTGGAACTGCGTCGCCGAGAGCGGGCCGTTCTCGGCCGCCGCGACGAAGCGCCCGCCGTGCTCGGCCCACGTCACCTTCGGTTGCGCGAACGAGCCGTAGACGTCGAGGTCCCACGAGCGCGCGCCGTAGGAGTGGACGAAGTAGAAGCGCTCGTCGCGGATGCCGTCGAAGAGCACGGAGTCCTCCGGCGCGTCCACCGTGTTCCAGCCCATGTGCGGCAGCACGTCGGCCTCGAGCTCGTCGACGACGCCCGGCCACTCGCCGAGGCCCTGCGTGTCGACGCCCCGCTCGACGCCGCGCTCGAACAGCACCTGCATGCCCACGCAGATGCCGAGCACGGGACGACCGCCCGCGAGCCGACGTTCGATGACCTCGCCGCCGCGCACGGCGTCGAGCGCCGCCATGACGGCCGCGAACGCGCCGACACCGGGCACGAGCAGGCCGTCGGCATCCATCGCCTTCTGCCGGTCGGCCGTGAGTTCGACGTCGGCGCCCGCCGCCTCGAGCGCCTTCGCGGCCGAGTGCACGTTGCCGGAGCCGTAGTCGAGCACGACCACGGACTTGCGCGCGGCCATGACTACAGCGCGCCCTTCGTCGACGGGATGCCCGAGACGCGGGCATCCGGCTCGACCGCCTTCCGGAACGCGCGCGCGAACGCCTTGAACTCCGCCTCCGCGATGTGGTGCGGGTCGCGGCCGGCGACGACGGTGATGTGCATCGTGAGGGCCGCGTTGAACGCGATCGCCTCGAAGACGTGCCGCACCATCGAGCCCGTGAAGTGCCCGCCGATGAGGTGGTGAGCGAAGCCCTCCGGCTCGCCCGAGTGCACGAGGTAGGGGCGGCCCGAGACGTCGACGACCGCCTGCGCAAGCGCCTCGTCGAGCGGCACGAGGGCGTCCCCGTAGCGGCCGATGCCCGACTTGTCGCCGAGCGCCTGCCTGATCGCCTGCCCGAGCACGATGCCCGTGTCTTCGACGGTGTGGTGCACGTCGATGTCGGTGTCGCCGGAGGCCTTCACGGTGAGGTCGACGAGCGAGTGCTTGCTGAAGGCCGTCAGCAGGTGGTCGAAGAACGGCACCGTCGTCGAGATCGACGACGTGCCGGAGCCGTCGAGGTCGAGGCTCAGCTCGATGCTCGACTCGCTCGTCGTGCGCGAGATGCTCGCGGTGCGGGAGGCCATTCCCTCAGCTTAGTGAGCGCCGCCCGGACCGAGCTGCGCGAGGGCGTCGAGGAAGTAGCCCGTCTCCTCCTCGGTGCCCGCCGTCACGCGGAGCGCGCCCGGCAGGCCGACGTCGCGGATGAGGATGTCGCGCTCGCGCAGCGCGCGGAACGTCGCGGCGGGATCGTCGACGCCGTCGAAGAGCACGAAGTTGGCCCAGCTGTCGAAGGCGCGGTAGCCGAGGGCGGGCAGCTCGCGGAGGAGCCGGTCGCGCTGACCGCGGATGTCGTCGACCATCGCGAGCATCTCGGGCGCGTGCCGCAGCGCCGCGAGGGCCGCCGCCTGGGTGAGCGCGGACAGGTGGTAGGGCAGCCGCACGAGGCGCAGCGCGTCGGTGACGGCGGGGTCGGCCGCGAGATACCCGACGCGCACGCCCGCGAACGCGAACGCCTTGCTCATCGTGCGCGACACGACGAGACGCTCCCGGCCGGGCAGGAGACTCAAGGCGCTCGGGAGGTCGGCGGGCGTGAACTCCGCGTAGGCCTCGTCGACGAAGACGATGCCGCGCGACGCCGCGTAGACCGCCTCGATCGTCTCGATCGGCAGCGGCGTGCCCGTCGGGTTGTTCGGCGAGCACAGGAAGACGAGGTCCGGGTCGGTGCGCTCGACCGCGGCGACGGCGGTCTCGGGCGAGATGAGGTAGTCGGCGTCGCGCTCCGCGGTGACCCATTCGGTGCCCGTGCCCGCGGCGATGATCGGATGCATCGAGTAGGTGGGCGGGAAGCCGAGCACCCGGCGACCCGGGCCGCCGAAGGCCTGGAGGACGTGCTGGATGACCTCGTTCGATCCGTTCGCGGCCCAGATGTTCTCCGCCCCGAGCCCGTGCCCGAGGTAGCCGGCGAACGCCGCGCGCAGCTCGGTGAACTCGCGGTCGGGATAGCGGTTGGCCCCCATCACCGCGAAGGCGAGCTGCTCGACGATGTCGCGCGCGACCGCCTCGGGGATGGGGTGGGTGTTCTCGTTGACGTTGAGCGCGTAACGCACCGGGTCCTGCGGGGCGCCGTAGGGCACGGCACCCTTCAGGTCGTCGCGGAGCGGGAGATCGGAGAGGGATGCCACTGTCCCGATCTTACGGAGTCGCGCCCTCTCCGGACGCGGGCGCTCAGTCGGTGTAGCGCGTCGGGATGGCGAGCTGCTGGCCCGGCTGCACGACCGACGACGGGAGCTGGTTGAGGTGAGCGACCTGCGCCGCGAACTCGCGCGGGTCTTCGTTCGGGGCGATGACCGCCGCGAGATCCCACAGCGACTGCCCGCCCTCGATCGTGACCCACTCGAAGGTCGCGTCGGGCGCCGTGCTCGTGGCGATCGCGCCGCCGCCGTTGAGTCCGACGAGGAGCGCGGCGACGACGAACGGGAGGGCGACGAGGGTCGTGAAGACCGCGCGACCGCGGCGCGTGAGGCGCAGGCGCGGGAGCGCGGGGGCGGGGAGCTGCGGGGCGGCGTACGTGCCGGCGGGCAGTGCGGTCATCTCGTCCTCCAGGGGGAAGGTGGCGATCCTGCCCCCGGGAGCCGGGCGGCCGGGCCTGGCGCCCGGGGGCGAATCTGTGTTCCGAACATACCTTCGATCGAACATGTGTTCAAGTACCGGGTCGAAATCGACGACGGATCCCGCGACACTCTCGAACAAAGCTTTGTTCGGGCGACCTCCACCGGATACAGTTTCGATCGCCGGGACGATTCGACCACCGACCACCGACATCGCCCGGCGGATGGAGGAGCCATGGACGACAGCACGCCTCAGGCGGCCGCGGGAACGCGCCGTCGCACCTCGCTCAGCGAGAAGCAGCAGGCCATCCTCGAGGTCATCCAGCGCTCCGTCGCGACGCGCGGCTATCCGCCGAGCATGCGCGAGATCGGGGATGCCGTGGGCCTCTCGTCGCTCTCGAGCGTCACCCACCAGCTCACCCAGCTCGAGCTCTCGGGCTACCTCCGGCGCGATCCCAACCGCCCGCGCGCCCTCGAGGTGCTCATCGAGCTGCCCGGTTCCGAGGAGGCCGCCCCGGGCGCGCCCGTCGGCGACGCCGCGATGGTGCCGCTCGTGGGGCGCATCGCCGCCGGCATCCCGATCACCGCCGACCAGCAGGTCGAGGAGGTCTTCCCGCTCCCCCGCCAGCTCGTCGGCAAGGGCGACCTGTTCATGCTCAAGGTCGTCGGCGAGTCGATGATCGACGCCGCCATCTGCGACGGCGACTGGGTCGTCGTGCGCCAGCAGAACTCCGCCGAGAACGGCGAGATCGTCGCCGCGATGCTCGACGGCGAGGCCACGGTCAAGGTCTTCCGCCAGCGCGACGGCCACACCTGGCTCCTGCCGCGCAACTCGGCGTTCGAGCCGATCCTCGGCGACGAGGCCGAGATCCTCGGCAAGGTCGTCGCGGTGCTGCGGTCGGTCTAGGAGCCGTCTGGGGCGAGGGTCTCGACACGCGCCTGCGGCGCTACTCGACCACCGAGGCGGGATGGCGGCGCTACTCGACCACCGAGGTTGGGAGGTGCGCGGCGAGGTGGGCGCGCACGAGGCGCATGAACGCGTCGTGATCGTCGCGGAAGACCGTGTGGCCCGCGCCCGCGACCGTCTCGACCGTCATCCCGTCGCGGCGCATGCGCTCGACGTCGCGCGGCCCGATGAGCAGGCTCCGCTCGGCGAGGATGACGAGCGACGGCGCGACGAGGTGCCGCGGTGAGCGCAGCGGGCGGGTGTTCACGAAGCCGAGGATCGTGCGCTTGTCCCACAGGCGCAGCGTCGCGAGTTCGAGCGCGACATCGTCCTCCCCCCAGCGCGGGTTGAGCCGGCGCAGCGTCCACGCGCTCGGCCGCGGCGCGATCGTGAACATCGTCTTGAGCGCCACCCCGCGCAGCCCGCGCGGGAACGCGAACGCCGGGTCGACGTAGACCGTCGCCCGCGCCCCGACGTGGTCGGCGAGGCGGCTCGCGACGTACGCGCCGAGCGAGTGCCCCATGACGAGGTCCGGCACGCCGTCGAGCACCGGTGCGAGCGACTCGACGACGTCGTCGACCCACCGCTGGGGCGAGTAGCGCCGGGCACGGGGACTGACCCCGTGCCCGGCGAGATCGACGGCGACGATGCGGAAGCCCTCCGCCTCGAGCTCGACCGCGACCCGGTGCCACGCGCGGTGGTCGGACATCATCCCGTGGATGAGCACCGCCGTGCGCGACCCCGACCCCGACTCGTGCACCGCCAGACGCATGCCCGAAGGCTACGAACGGCGGCTGGGCGAAGCCTGGTCGAGCGCCGTGCGGATGACGTGCGCGATGCGGTCCGTCGCGACGAGGCGGATGCGCGTGCCGTCCTCCTCGTACTCGGTGTCGAGCACGCGGGCCCGCTCGTGCGCGAGCGACACGACGTCGCCGCGGTCGTACGGCACGAGCAGGTCGAGCTCGACGTCCCACTGCGGCAGGCGGTCGGCGATGCGCGCGCGCAGCTCCTCGATCCCCTCCCCCGTGCGGGCGCTCACGAAGACCGCGTCGGGCTCGAGTCCGCGCAGCACGAGGCGGCGGTCGTCGTCGAGCAGGTCGGCCTTGTTGAACACGACGAGCTCGGGCAGCTCGCGCGCCCCGACTTCGCCGATGACATCGCGCACGGTCGCGAGCTGCGCGCCCGGGTCGGGATGCGCGCCGTCGACGACGTGCACGATGACGTCGGAGTTGCCGACCTCCTCGAGCGTCGAGCGGAACGCCTCGACGAGCTGGTGCGGGAGGTTGCGCACGAAGCCGACGGTGTCGGCGAGCGTGAACTCCCGCCCGTCGGGCGTCGACGAACGGCGCACCGTCGGGTCGAGGGTCGCGAACAGCTGGTTCTGCACGAGCACGCCCGCCTGCGTGAGGCGGTTGAGCAGGCTCGACTTGCCGGCGTTCGTGTAGCCCGCGATCGCGACGCTCGGCACCTCGAAGCGGTCGCGGTTGGCGCGCTTGGCTTCGCGGGCCGGGGCGAAGCCCTTGATCTGCCGACGCAGTTTCGCCATCCGATCGTGGATGCGGCGGCGGTCGAGCTCGATCTTCGTCTCACCCGGGCCGCGGCTTCCCATGCCCTGACCGCCGGCGGCCTGACCACCGGCCTGCCGCGACATCGACTCACCCCAACCGCGCAGGCGCGGGAGCAGGTACTCCAGCTGCGCGAGTTCGACCTGCGCCTTGCCCTCGCGGCTCTTCGCGTGCTGGCTGAAGATGTCGAGGATGACGGCCGTGCGGTCGATCACCTTGACCTTCACGCGGTCCTCGAGCGCGCGACGCTGGCTCGGGGCGAGTTCGGTGTCGGCGACGACCGTGTCGGCGCCGAGGGAGGCGACGATCGCGGCGAGCTCGTCGACCTTGCCGCGACCGAGGTAGGTCGACGGGTCGGGATGCGGCCGCCGCTGAAGCAGGCCGTCGAGCACGACGGCGCCCGCGGTCTCGGCGAGGGCCGCGAGTTCGCGCAGCGAGTTCTCGGCGTCCTCGGCGTCGCGGTCGTACACGCCGATGAGCACGACGTTCTCGAGCCGCAACTGGCGGTACTCGACCTCGGTGACGTCCTCGAGCTCGGTCGAGAGTCCGGGCACGCGGCGCAGCGCCGCCCGCTCCTCGCGGTCGAACTGCTCGCCGTCGAGGTCGGTGCTGGACTCCTCGTCCTGCAGCGCCTCGGCGCGTCCGGTGCCGAAGCGCCGCGTGGACGCCCGGGCCTCCTCCGTCGCGAGAACGCGATCGATCTCGCGGTCGGACGGCGTCTGAAGATCACGCGTCGTATCGGTCATGGTTGGTCTCACCCTAGTTCCGTGGTTTCTGATGGCTGTCTGTATTCGGTAGGTTTTTCCGCATGCCGCCCGCTCCCGAGCACTACTTCTCGGAGACCCCGGGCAGTCCGCTCGTCCCCCGCACGATCCACGTGCGCCTCGCGGGCCGCGACCTGGAGCTGACGACCGCGAACGGCGTGTTCAGCCCCGACCGGCTCGACACCGGCACCTCGGTGCTGCTGTCGAACGTCCCGGCGCCGCCGCCCGGCGGCAACCTGCTCGACCTCGGTTGCGGATGGGGCCCGATCTCGATCTCGCTCGCTCTCGAGTCCCCGCGCGCGACCGTGTGGGCGGTCGACGTCAACGAGCGCTCGCTCGAACTCGTGCGACGCAACGCCGACGCGCTCGGGCTGACGAACATCGTGGCGTGCCGTCCCGAGGACGTCCCGGTGGATGCGATGTTCACCACGATCTGGTCGAACCCGCCGATCCGGGTGGGCAAGAACGAACTGCACGCCATGCTGCTGCACTGGCTGCCGCGACTCGAACCCGGTTCGGACGCCTGGCTCGTCGTGCAGAGGAACCTGGGATCCGACTCGCTGCAGCGCTGGCTGCAGGCGGAGCTTCCGAGAGAGTTCGCGGTCCTGCGCGCGGCGACCAACAAGGGCTACCGAGTGCTGCGCTGCCGGCGTCGTTCGGGACTGACTCAACCGATCGACGTGATCGACCAGACCGCGGTCTGACTCAGAGAAGCTTCATGGTGCCCGAGAATACCAGTTCGGCAGGCCCGCTCAGCAGGACGTGATCGCCGTTCGCCGTCGGCGCAACCCGCACCCCGACGGTCCCGCCGGGCACGTCGACCGCCCAGACGTCCGGCGCGCCCTCCCCCGCCCAGTTGCGGGTGGCGAGAGCGGCGGCCGCGGCGCCCGTGCCGCAGGAGAGGGTCTCGCCCGACCCGCGTTCGTGCACGCGCATCCGGATGCGGCCGACCCCCGCCTGCACGAGCGGCTCGGCGGGCACGACGAACTCGACGTTGACGCCGTCGGGCGGCAGCGGCGTCACGACCGGCGCGTCGCCGAGGTCGAGGGCCTCGAGTTCGGCGGAGTCGGCGAGGGCGACGACGACGTGCGGATTGCCGACGCCGACGGCGAGTCCGGGTCGGTCGACGTCGAGCCCGTCGGCGGCCACCATCGCGTCGCCCGCGAAGACGAACGGTCCGAGGTCGACCTCGAAACCGTCGGCCGTGCGGGTGAGCCGCCGCACGCCCCCGCGCGTGCCGATCGAGACGGTCTCGCCGACCGCGAGGTCGAGGAGGCCCTGGTCGAGCAGGTAGGCGCCGTAGACGCGGATGCCGTTGCCGCACATCTCCGCCGGGCTGCCGTCGGCGTTGTGGTAGTCCATGAACCACTCGGCGCTCGCGTCCTCGGCGAGGGCCGCGGCGCCCTCCGGGAGGTTCGCGGAGCGCACCGCGCGGATGACGCCGTCGCCGCCGACGCCGAAGTGCCGGTCGGCGAGGGCCGCGAGCTCGTCGGCGTCGAGGGTCACCCGGCCGTCGGGGTCGGAGTACAGCACGAAGTCGTTGCCGGTGCCGTGCCCCTTGGTGAAGTCGATCGCGGTGACCACGCTTCGAGGCTAGCCGGATGCGCGGGTCGCCGCCGACCAGGCCGCCTCGACGCGTGCGGGGTCGTCGGCATCCAGCCACACCGTGTCGGGGAAGCGGCCGAACCAGCTCACCTGCCGTCGGGCGTACTTGCGCGTGAGGAGCGCGGCCTGCTCGATCGCGGCGGCCTCGTCGAGTTCCCCCGCGAGCTGCGCCGCGGCCTGCGCGTAGCCGATCGCCCGACTCGCCGTGACCCCGAGGCCGGCGGGCAGCAGCCGCGACACCTCGTCGACGAGCCCGTCGCGCCACATGCCGTGCACGCGCGCGTCGAGGCGCTCCACGAGGGCGGCCCGGTCGGCGCGCAGCCCGATCGTGACGCTCGGCCGCCACGGGCGCTCCTCGGCGCCCAGTCCCGCGCCGAACGGCTCCCCCGTGAGCTCGACGACCTCGAGCGCCCGCACGAGCCGTCGCCCGTTGGCGGCGCCGATCGCGTCGGCCGCGACCGGGTCGACCTCGCGCAGGCGACGGTGCAGCATCCCGGGGCCGTGCGCCTCGAGCTCGGTTTCGAGCCGCGCGCGGATGCCGGGGTCGGTGCCGGGGAACCGGAAGTCGTAGAGCACCGCGGACACGTAGAGCCCCGACCCGCCGACGAGGATCGGCACGCCGCCGCGCGCGAGGATGTCGTCGACCGCGGCGCGCGCCTCCACCTGGTAGCGCGCGACGCTCGCCTCGTCGCGCGGGTCGAGCACGTCGAGCAGGTGGTGCGGGATGCCGCGACGCTCCTCGGGGCGGAGCTTCGCGGTGCCGATGTCCATGCCGCGGTACAGCTGCATCGCGTCGGCGTTGACGACCTCGGCGGGGCGTCCGGCATCCCGGAACCGTTCCGCGAGGTCGAGCGAGAGGGCCGACTTGCCGGTGCCGGTCGGGCCGACGACGGCGAGCAGCACGCGGCTCAGCTCCCGGCGGCGCGCAGCCCGATCGTCGGGATGCCGAGATTGACGCGGCCGGCCGCGTCGACGGGGGTGGCGGGGACGGCGCACGACTCCGCCTCCGCCCGGTCCCACGCGTCGCCCGCGCGCGTGCGGCGCACGGGGAGGGTCTCCCCCGCGGCCGCGGCGATGAGGTAATGCGGGGTGGTGCGCGTGACGACGACGCTCACGACGTCGCCGGGGCGCGGGGTCTCGCTTCCCGCGGGCACGTCGAAGTGCACGAGGCGGTTGTCCTCCGCGCGGCCCGACATCCGGCCGCGCTCCATGTCGCGACGGCCCTCGCCGGTCGCGACGAGCACCTCGAGGGTGCGGCCGAGGAGCTTCGCGTTCTCCTCGGCGCAGATGCGCTCCTGGAGTTCGATGAGGCGGTCGTAGCGCTCCTGCACAACCTCCTTCGGCAACTGGTCCGGCAGCGTCGCGGCGGGCGTGCCCGGGCGGATCGAGTACTGGAACGTGAAGGCGGAGGCGAACCGCGCCTGCTCGACGACGCGGAGGGTCTCGGCGAAGTCCTCCTCCGTCTCGCCGGGGAAGCCCACGATGATGTCGGTCGAGATCGCGGCGTGCGGCAGGCGGGCGCGCACGCGGTCGAGGATGCCGAGGAAGCGCTCCGAGCGGTAGGAACGGCGCATCGCCTTGAGGATGCGGTCGGAGCCCGACTGCAGCGGCATGTGCAGCTGCGGCATGACGTTGGGCGTCTCCGCCATCGCGTCGATGACGTCGTCGGTGAAGGCGGCGGGGTGCGGGCTCGTGAAGCGCACGCGCTCGAGGCCCTCGATCTCGCCGCACGCGCGCAGCAGCTTGCCGAACGCGAACCGGTCGCCGAACTCGACGCCGTACGAGTTCACGTTCTGGCCGAGGAGCGTCACCTCGATGACCCCGTCGTCGACGAGCATCTGGATCTCGGAGAGGATGTCGCCGGGGCGGCGGTCCTTCTCCTTGCCGCGCAGCGACGGCACGATGCAGAAGGTGCAGGTGTTGTTGCAGCCGACCGAGATCGACACCCAGCCGCTGTGCGTCGAGTCGCGGCGGGCCGGGAGCGTCGACGGGAACACCTCGAGCGACTCGAGGATCTCGATCTGCGCCTCGTCGTTGTGCCGGGCTCGCTCGAGCAACTCGGGCAGCGACCCCATGTTGTGTGTGCCGAAGACGACGTCGACCCAGGGGGCCTTGTCGAGGATGACGGACTTGTCCTTCTGGGCGAGGCAGCCGCCGACGGCGATCTGCATCCCCTCGTGCTCGCGCTTGGCGCTCGCGAGGTGGCCGAGGGTGCCGTAGAGCTTGTTGTCGGCGTTCTCGCGCACCGCGCACGTGTTGATGACGACGACGTCGGCCTGGCCGCCCTCGGAGCGGACGTAGCCGGCGGCCTCGAGGGATCCGGAGAGGCGCTCCGAGTCGTGCACGTTCATCTGGCAGCCGAAGGTGCGCACCTCGTAGGTGCGCACGCGCGCGTCGGAGGCGGCATCCACGAGCGAGGTCATGCGGGAAAGTCTACGGAGCCGCCGCCGCGACGGCTGACGCAGGGGGGAGCCTCAGTCGCGCGAGATCGTGAGGCTGAACGAGCCGCCCGACCAGCGGCCGTCGAGGTCGACGGTGTCGACGCCGGAGTACGTGCCCTCGAAGTCGTAGTCGCCGTCGACGAACACCGTGTGGATGCGGAGGGTCGTGCCGGAGAGCCCCCACGTGTCGGTGTCGTCGTCGTAGCTGCTGCCGTTGAAGGTCAGGCCGACGGTGCCGTCCGACTGGAACTCGAAGCCCCAGTCGTCACCGTCGGAGTCGGTGCCGCTCCACGTCGTGTTGACGAGTTCCTCGACGACTTCGCCCGTGGTCGTGTCACCGCCGCCGGTCGTGCCGCCGGTGCCGCCCATCCCCGGGAGTTGCGGGAAGCAGGCCGTGAGGGCGGCGACGAGCGTGAGTGCGACGAGGGCGCTGAGAGCCCGACGAGAAGTCATGACCGCGACCCTAGCGCGACGAGAGGGCCGGCGCGGTGAGCGCCGGCCCTCTCGGGGAAAGCATCGGTCAATCGTTGAGCGTGAGCGTGAACGGACGCCCGGCGTAGGTGCCGGTGAGCGGGATCGCGCTGCCGCCGTCGTAGGTGCCGGTGAACTCGATGTCGCCGTCTTCGAAGCCGGTGACGGTCATCTCGAGCGAGTTGCCGGAGAGGCGCCAGGTGTCGCCGGGCTCGTCGGACGGACCGTCGCCGTTGAAGGAGATGCCGAGGGTGTTGTCGGCCTGGAACTCGATCTCCCAGTCGTCGCCGTCGGAGTCGGTGCCGGTCCACGTGCCGGTGAGCTCGACCGTCGTGTCTCCGCCGTTGTCACCCCCCGTGTTTCCGCCCGTGTTGATGCCGGGCAGCTGGGGGAAGCACGCCGTGAGGACGGCGGCGAGGAACAGCGTGACGGTGCCGATGCTGAGGGTGCGACGAATGGTCATGGCTGTCACCCTAGCGGGGGACAGCGGTCAGGAGAACGCCACGCCCCGCCGGGTTGTGGATGGGAGGGCCTGATCGACAGCGGCCCGGACCGTGCTGCCCCCGTAGCCGCGACGCGCGAGGTAGGCGCTCAGTCGGCGCGCCGCCGTGTCGCGGTCGAGATGACGCAACTGCGCCGCGCGCTTGACCGCGAGCTCGCGGGCGCGGGACAGCTCGTCGGAGGTGTCGATGAGTTCGAGCGCGTACTCGATGGCGGCGGGCGCGAGGAGGCGCCGGGCGAGCTCGGCGGCGATGGCGGAGCGGCCGAGGCCCTTGCGCTCCTGGAGCGTGCCGACGAGGTTCTGGGCGAGCGCGACATCGTCGACGTAGCCGTCGCGTTCGAGGCGCGTGACCTCGTCGGCGATCTCGGTCTCGTCGAAGCCGCGGTTGCGCAGGTGGCGCTCGACCTCGCGCCGCGAGAGGCCGCGCCGCGCGAGCGCCGTGATCGAGACGTTGTGGGCGGCCCCGGGAGCGGGACGCTCGTCGACGTCGCCGGCGCCCGGCACCGCCCAGGCGGGCTCGTCGAGGTCGACGGGCTCGTCGAGGTCGGCGGGCTCGGACGCACCGGGCACGGGAAAGGCGGAACGGCCCGGCGACGCCTGCGGCGGTTGCACACCGGGCAGGTAGGTCACCCGCGCGAGCGGGGCGTCGTCGGGCCGTTCCATGGGGGGTCTTCTCTCGGGGGGGGTTACTCGCCGGCGGCCTTGAGCGCGGGAGCGGCGGGCGCGAGCGGGGCGACGTTCGACGCCTCGGCCTT
>Ga0065721_10005921_pt1 | contig 17228 bp, 16 predicted proteins | sample Mesricmetagenome_FD_59108 | JGI IMG/M metagenome (GOLD analysis project Ga0065721, IMG submission 59108) | Mesophilic microbial community from rice straw/compost enrichment Sample: eDNA_1 v2 (version 2) | ecosystem: Engineered > Solid waste > Grass > Composting > Bioreactor | place: USA: Davis... | reverse complement strand
TGCCAGGTGAGGGCGACGAGATGGAAGGCGCCGAAGTGGAGAATCAAGGTGATCCCAAACATGGCAACCCAAGCATTAACGAGGTCATCCGCGGTTGCGACTCCATGAGCCGCGAGCAGCAGCAGCACAATGCCAAACAGGAGTCGCCCCGCGGCGAGAACCCATTCGGTAATCCTGGGAGTCGCGCGATGTTCACCCGAGAGGAACGATTTCGCATCCATTCCGGGCCAGAGAAACAGATACCCGAGGGTGCGCATCGGCTTGGCTCCCTGATTTCCGGCGCGGCGCCACGTCAACCATTTGCACCCGGCGAACATCGCGGTAACGAAGAGCCACATGAAAATCCAGTTGGGCAATTGATTGCGGAAGGGGGGCGTGGCCAGCGTCAGCCCCAACAATGGCAGCCAGGCAAACCAGCCCTGCGGGAATGGTTTGAGAGGCGATGCTCCGTTCGGGCGCGGTTGAGGAATCGCGCAGTGGCCAGCAGCGCAGTAGCGCCGGGCGGCGATGTAGCGATAGACCAACCGATAAATGAGCATTGCTCCGGGAATCAGACTCAGCAGCCAAAGTGGCCAGAGCCACCACACGTGACGCATCAAAGCCACACCGGCATCCGCGCCGCCCAGGATGGGCTGGTTCGGCCGCAGCAGGCGCATTTCAGTCAGCGGATCGTGGTCCGCGAGGTTGAGCCGTGCTTTAACCCACGGAGTTTGTAGCGGGACGAATTGGAAACCTTGGCGGAGCAGGGGGCGTTCGCCCCGGCGCACCCAGCGGAGGCAGAGCTCACATTCGCCGTCGTAACACACCCAGGCGGCGGTGGGCTGTTTAACGATGCTGTCTGTCATTTCTGCATTCACAGAAATAGCTCCTGAAATAAAAAGGCGGGAATCACCCGCCGATGCCCAAGAGTTTCCGGATTTTGTCGCCTGCTCTCACAAACTTGGTCAATGCGCCGGTGGGCCATTGGCGGACCTGACCGTACCAGGCGGTGGTCAGGTCAAAAAAATCTGCCAACTCTTTCAATTTCTCTTCCGTGTATTCGTCCGTCTCCTTGTCTTTGTTGGCTTCGGCAACGCATTCGCGGAGCAGGGCAACGGTTGGATCTATTTCGCGTTTTTTGCGTTCGTCTAACACCACGCGAAACATTTCCCAGACGTCCTTCATGCTCTCGAAGTGGTCACGTGAATCGCCGAGAACGTGAACGCGTTTAACAATCCTCCAACCCTGAAGTTCCTTGAGGCTGTTGCTGACGTTTGAGCGAGCGACGCCAAGCGTTTCAGTGATCTCTTCCGCGTGGAGCGGCTGGGGCGCAATAAACAGCAGCGCGTGAATCTGGGCCACGGTGCGGTTGATGCCCCATTTCGTGCCCATTTCGCCCCAATGCAGAATGAACTTTTGCTGAACCGGACTTAATTTACGCATTGTTTCTAAAATTTCTGTTTAGACAGAAAATATAGAAAGAATGCCGTTTGACAAATTTTTTTGAAAAAAATCAGGCAGGTGTTGCTGCTTGTAACTCATGATTGAGCACGGAAAGGCAATAGATCGCTGCGGTGTCACTGCGTAAAACCAGCGGTCCTAAGGTGATTGGCTGCGCTCCCCGGGCGATAATCTGCTCCATTTCCGCCGGAGTAAAATCACCCTCGGGTCCGACCCAAACAGATGCCGCAGTTGGTAATTCGCCATTTGTCTTGTGGAAATCAGCGACGACGTCGCGCAGATGGCGGGTGTTGCTTTGTAGCGAAGCGACCACTGAAAGCGCTTCGGTTTTCGGACGAGCCAGGAATTGTTTTAGCGGCTGTGGCGGTTCAATTACCGGCAGCCATGGCGAGCCACATTGCTTGATCGCTTCCAACGCAACCGGTAGAAGTTTCGTCACCTTATCAGCGGCTGATTTTTCATCCAATTGGCTGACGACCCGTTCCGTGAGCAGTGGAACAATGCGTGCGACTCCGAGTTCGGTGGCTTTTTGCACGATGTAATCCATCGCCTTCGGTTTGGGTAGCGCTTGAAGTAACGTGATTCGACAAGGCAGAGGAGGCGAAAAGGTTTTATTGCGAACAGCGAGTTGCACCGACTTTTTGCTGACGGTTGTAATTTCGCAGTCAAATGTATGACCGACGCCATCGAGCACAACTACACGGTCACCCGGTTGCAATCGGAGCACGCGCGCCGCATGGTGCGCTTCACTGTCAATCAATTCCAGCGTCGCGCTCTGGCATTGTTCGGGTGGAAGATAAAAGCGATGCATAAATCTCAAACCGCGAACTGTGCCGAAGAATTAACTCCAATCAGCGGAAGAAGCTCTTGGCTTTCTCAAAAAAGCTCTTGCTGATCGGGTTGACGTTTTCGTCACACGCTTCAGCAAATTCCTGCAACTTGGCTTTCTGATGACTGGTCAACGAAGTCGGCACTTCGACCGTGATACGCACATGCAAATCGCCGTAGCCGTAACCTTGAAGATTTTTTACGCCCTTGCCGCGCAACCGGAACATGGTTCCCGGCTGAGTTCCGGCTGGGATTTTTATCGTCGCGTTCCCGGTCAATGTCGGCACTTTAATTTCTGCGCCTAATGCGGCTTGCACAAAACTCACCGGCACTTCGCAAAGCAAATCATCGCCGTCGCGTTGAAAAATTTCATGCGGCTTGAGATGCAGCACGACGTAGAGATCGCCGGGCGGACCACCACGCAAACCGCTTTCGCCATTGCCGGAAGAGCGCAGCCGCGAACCGGCGTCCACTCCCGCAGGGATGCGCAGCGTGATTTTGGTGGTGCGATCTTTGCGTCCGCTGCCATGACAACCGCGGCACGGCTTTTCGATAACCCGTCCTGCGCCCTGACAATGCGGGCAGGTTTGAGCGATGCTAAAAATGCCGCGCGAAGTAATGACCTGACCGCGACCGTGGCAGGTGTTGCAGGTGCGGGTTTTGGACCCTGGTTCACTACCGGTGCCGTCGCAATTATCACAGCGATCCGGCTTGGTGATGGAGATTTCTTTTTCGCAACCGAGCGCCGCTTCCTCAAACGTTATTTCAAGATCGTAACGCAGGTCATTACCGCGTTGCGGTTGAGTCGGATCGTTACGCGCGCCGCCGCCGAAAAACTCGTCGAAGATGCTGCCACCACCGCCGAAGACATCGCGGAAGATATCGAACGGATCGTGGAATCCACCGCCAGCGCCGCCACCACGTGCACCGCGCATCCGCGGATCGAACGCATTATGGCCGTATTGATCGTAGGCGGCGCGTTTTTGCGGGTCGCTCAACGCTTCATAAGCTTCCCCAAGTTCTTTGAATTTTTCCTCGGCCGTTTTATCGCCGGGATTCTTATCGGGGTGATATTTAACTGCGAGTTTGCGGTACGCTTTTTTAATTTCCTCAGCGTCTGCGTCTCGCTTGACGCCGAGGACTTCGTAGTAATCGCGTTTGGCCATCTGATTAAAAAATCAAAACCGAGAAACAACTTTCGGAACCTGAACGTCCGCAGGCTTGGTGCTTACTTTGCGGCGACCGGAGCTTTCGCAACGACGACCGTGGCCGGGCGGAGCAGGCGATCACGCAATTTGTATCCTTTGCGTAACTGCTGCAGGACGATCCCTTCCGCGACGTCCTTCGATTCCTGCTGCGACACGGCTTCGTGAAAATTCGGATCAAACGGTTTGCCCGTGGCGTCAATTTCTTCCAGCCCGTTATCAATCAGGACTGTCTTCAATTGCGTATGAATCATCGCAACGCCGTCCTGCAACGATTTCAGTCCCTCGGCGGAACTCGATTGAGTTGCGGCGATCGCCATTTCGAAGTTGTCGAGCACGGGCAGGAGTTTTTCCAGGAGACTTTCGTTGGCGTAACGAATGGCATCCTGCTTTTCGCGCGCGGTGCGTTTTTTGAAATTGTCAAAATCTGCCGTAGTGCGGAGCAGGCGTTCCCAATTTTCATTTGCCTTGGCAGCTTGCGCCTGCAATTCGGCAATCTGTTCCGGAGTCAAAGTGGGAGCAGTAGCGGTTTCGTTGCCGGGCGTTTCCGCGGCAACATCAACCGATGCCGCGGCTTCTGCTGCGGCCTGGGCTTTTTCGTCGTTGTTTTTCATCTGCGGCAAACGTTTTTCAAAATGTAAATAAACAAGGTCATCTAGATTAAACGAACGCGGGCGAATGGCGCAATCCCCATCATGATTGCGTAGAATCAGGCGGCCCGCAAAAAGGAAAAAGCCGCAGCCGAAAAAAACGGCGGCGGCGGTGAAATGAGAACAGCTTCAGCCGGCAATCGTTCCGATTTCCACCGGCTCGACGCTGACGCCGGTTTTCTCAAGCCACTTGATGGCGGCATTGACTTCAGCGCGTTCACCTTCGAGTTCAAGGCAGACGATGCCGATTTCATCCGTGACACTGGCCTGGCGAATATTGGTTACGAGTTTGAATTTCTGTCCAATCTGCCAGATGAGCGGCTTGGTGATAAGCTTAGGCGGATACATCAACCACAACCGCGTTTTCTGCTGCGTTTGCGCGGTAGTCCGAACGGATTTCTTTTTGGCGGCCATGAGCTGAAATGGTTTAATTGTCTTTCCTTCCTCACCTCGACCCTTTCCCCAAGGAGAAGGCGAATGTGAAGGCGAGTGGTTTCATTGATTTTTGGTGGGGCGAGCGTTCTCGCGAGCCGGCTCGTCAATGGCCTCGCTCCACCCGGAAGTTTCTAACCTCCCGCAATCGCCGGGATGATGCTCACTTCGTCGCCGTCCTTGAGCGGAGTTTGTGAATTTTGGAGGAAGCGGATGTCTTCCTCGTTCACATAGACGTTCACGAACCGGCGGACTTCGCCTTTTTCGTCCACGAGCCGCTCGGCGATGCCGGGGTAGCGGGACTGCAATTCCGTGATCGCCTCGCCAATAGTGGCGGCGTTGACTTCGACCAGCTCCTCGTTGTTGGTCAACTTGCGGAGCGGCGTTGGGATTCGAACTTTCTTTGCCATAAAATAACAATCAAACTTGTGTGGAACTAAAGCGCTACTTCACGCCGAAATTCTTTTCTACAACAGACTCTTGTAGATTAGTAAGTCCACAATGCTTTTCCAACTCAGTTTCAATTTGCTTCATCACTGGACGTGTGGCGTCAACCCACTCCTGCGGTGGCCGTCTGCCTATTCGTAACAGCGTTTGCGAATACCAAACAGTTTGCTCGTAATCGATTTTGAATTGAACAACTCCATGCACATTTGATCCGCCTGAATACATGAATGTATGGATTTGGTCGGGCGGCTTAATGCCGGTTAAGGTCAACGGACGACTGCCTTCCGTTTCTCGATATTCCACATTATCTACGCCCGGCGTAGCCTTTATGGTGGCGCCAACTCTTGTTGGTGCAGGCATAAACTGCACGCGCGCACGTCTGCTAACGCCAAACACCGGATCACAGCCGGTTAGAACTATCAGCAAAGGAAACAGCAACAACAAAAGAACTTTTTGCACGCTGTTTCTCATTCGTAGTTACGCGCTCACCTTCTCCTCGCTCGCCAGCATCGCTTCGAATTCACGCAAGCTCGGCTTGATTTCGCGCGTCTTACTCAAGCAAGGCCCAGTTGTTTGCGCACGTCGTCCGTCGAGTAAGTGCGCTTGCCTTTGTTTTGCGCCCGCGCTTCCAGCACGTCGAGATAGTCATGCAAATCTTCCACCTGCTCGCGCAGTGAGGAGATTTGTTTGATCACGAGCTTTCGCTGCTTTTGCGCCGTCGGTTTTTCTGCAATCGCATTACTCATAAATATCTTTCCGGTTGCCGATTCTTTGAATCAAAATTTTATCGCCAACCACGTCAAATAGAATCCGATAGTCGCCCATGCGCAACCTAAAAGCCACGTCGGCGCTTTGCAGCCGCTTGATGTTTCCGTGGAGTCCCTGTTCCAGCCGTTGAATCTTGCGAATGATTTGGTCCGCATGCTTCTTGGGCAGCTCTCGCAAATCGTCCAGCGCGGTCTCTTCGTATTTGATCTGGTAGCGTTGGTTGGCCACGGTTGGCGATGAAACTACTGGTTCACTGCCATGTCCGTCGTCCGCAACACCTGCCAATGGTGGCGGCGTTGACTTCAACCAGCTCCTCGTTGTTGGTCAACTTGCGGAGCGGCGTTGGGATGCGGACTTTCTTTGCCATAAATTCAAACTTTAATCTTCGACTATCTTAAACCGAACGAACTGGAAACTGTGCAACGACACGTTCGAGTTCACGAATGGACGTTGCCAATTGTGATTGGTCAAATTGCAATGTAAAGCTGAGACGATTGCCAACGCCAGGTTGATCTACAACCTCGCCGCGAAGTTCAATATGTCCCTTGCCATCACCAGTCAAACGCAAGGTCAACTGACTTTCGATAGTCGTAAGCTCCGCGCTACCGTTCAGCGTTTGATAAAGCGGTTTTAACTTGGAGAGAAAACCGTCGAGCTCTACTGCCAGAATTGTTGCCGAGACTTTTCCTCTAAATCCGCCGGCGTGAACACGGATTTCAACCACCAGCCAGTTATCGTCATAATACTCCCCAACCGGTTGCCGCTCGTAATTGAGCACATCTATTTCGATGCGCTCATATTCGGATTGGCCGAACGAGAAAATCATGAGATGAACGCGTCAGCTTTACGCGCTGACTTTTTCTTCCGTCGCCAGCATCGCTTCAAACTCGCGCAGGCTCGGCTTGATTTCGCGCGTCTTGCCAACGTGGCCCACGACCGCATCAAGCGTCTTGAGACCGTTGCCGGTGATGCAGAGGACGGCGGAATCATTCGCCGGAATCTTGCCCGAGGCAATGAGTTTCTTGGCCACGGCAGTGGTCACGCCACCGGCGGTTTCCGCAAAGATGCCTTCGTTCTCCGCAAGCAGGCGGATGCCTTCGCGAATTTCGTCGTCGGTCACGTCGTCGGCCGCGCCGCCGGTTTCCTTCATCACGCGCAACGCGTAGAAGCCGTCCGCCGGCGTGCCGATGGCGAGCGATTTCGCAATCGTGTTCGGTTTGACGGGCTTGAAGAAATCCAGTCCCGCCTTCTGCGCGACGGAGATCGGTGAGCAACCGGTCGCCTGTGCGCCATGCACGGAATACTTCGTTTCGCTCACGAGACCGAGCTTGGTGAATTCCTGATACGCTTTTTGGATCTTGGTCAGCAACGAGCCGGACGCCATCGGGACGACGGTGTGCTGCGGAATCTGCCAGCCAAGTTGCTCCATGATTTCAAACCCCATGCTCTTCGAGCCTTCGGCGTAGTAGGGGCGCATGTTCACATTCACGAACGCCCAGCCGAACTTGCCCGCAATTTCAGCACAGAGACGATTCACTTCGTCGTAATGACCTTTGATGCCGATGACGTTCGCGCCATAGACCAGCGAGTTGACGACCTTGCCTTGCTCGAGATCGTTCGGGATGAAGACGTAGGATTTGAGCCCGGCGCTGGCGGCATTGGCGGCTACGGAGTTCGCAAGATTGCCGGTGGACGCGCACGCGACAGTCTTGAAACCGAGTTCCACGGAACGGCTCAACGCGACGCTGACGACACGATCTTTGAACGAGAGCGTGGGATAATTTACGGTGTCGTTCTTGATCCACAGTTCACGGATGCCGAGCGCTTTGGCCAGGCGATCCGCTTTCACGAGCGGTGTGAAACCGACTTGCGTGCCGACGGTGGGTTCCCCGGCGACGGGGAGTAATTCGCGATAACGCCACATGGATTTTGGACGCGACTGAATAACCGCTTTGGTCAAAGCTTTCTTGATGCGGTCGTAATCGTAAGCGACTTCGAGCGGGCCGAAGTCGAATTCACAGACGTGTGTGGCGGCCAAAGGATATTCGCGGCCGCACTCGCGGCACTTGAGCGCCTTCATGAATCCATCGTGTTTTTCACTCATAACTTATCTTGCGGTCGTAGCGGGCCGACGTAAGTCGGCTCGTTCTCTAGCTGAAGCGGACTTACGTCCGCTGCTGCATATCATTGCCGGGGCAAACAAAAACGCCCCGACTCATGGAGAGAAGGGGCGATTAAATCTTTGCACTTCTTCTCATTTTTCCCGAAGGGAACGTCGGTCATTGACCATCGCTACCATCGAGCTGGAATTGGCACCTGCATTGGAGCTATTGCTTCAACCGGTTGCCGTGGCGTCACAGGGCCAGTCCCTCAGCCACTCTGCATGAGACCGTTGCTATCAACGGATGCGGATAAATAGATGATAACGGCTCAATTTGTCAAAGCATTATTTCGGTCGAGAGAGGGGGTGGCGCAACTCCCGGATTTTAAGGTGGCAGCATAAAAATTGACCGCTTGCTTATGTTCCCGTAGCGTTTCACTTCCTATTCAAGGCAAACATGATTGGTTTTATTTTCAAGAAGCTCATCGGTTCGAAAAACGACCGTGAAGTGAAGAAGCTGCGTCCGATTGTGGCCCGCATCAACGAGATTGAAGCAGGGCTGCAATCGCTTTCCGATGAGGATTTGCGCCAGAAAACTGCGGCGTGGAAAGCAGAACTCTCTGCGATTCAGGACAACGATAAGCTGGCGGCGCGGTTGAATGAGATTTTACCCGAAGCGTTTGCCGTGGTGAAAAACGCGTGTCGCCGACTGTGCGGCAAAGAAGTCATCGTGCGCGGTCATCCGTTGAAATGGGAAATGGTGCCGTTTGATGTGCAATTGATCGGCGGCATCGCGCTGCACAGCGGGAAGATTGCGGAAATGGCGACCGGCGAAGGTAAAACGCTGGTCGCGACGTCGCCGGTTTATTTGAACGCGTTGACGGGGCGGGGCGTGCACGTCGTGACCGTGAACGATTATCTCGCGGCGCGTGACTCCGAATGGATGGGAGCGGTCTATAGATTCCTCGGCTTAACGGTCGGTTGCATTCTTCACGATCAACCGCCGCACATCCGACGCGAGCAATACAATTGCGACATCACGTACGGTACGAATGCAGAGTTCGGTTTCGATTACTTGCGCGACAATGGTATGGCCACGCGCAAGGAAGAACAGGTTCAACGTGGGCACTACTTCGCGATTGTGGACGAAGTGGACTCGATTCTTATTGATGAAGCGCGCACGCCTTTGATTATCAGTGGACCAGCAGTGCGTACGTTTGACGAGCAATACGCGCAATGGAAACCGGCTGTTGAATCAGTGGTTCGCGCTCAGGAAAGACTCTGCGCTCGTTATCTGTCAGAGGCGGAAGAGTTGATTAAAAAACTCCGACCTGCTGATGGTTCAAATCCCGAAAATCCCGAAGCCCTCGCGCGGGAAATCGGGTTACTCTTATTCCGCGTTAAAACCGGTCAGCCGAAATCCGAAGCGCTGATGAAGTTGCTCGAAGAACCGGCGAATTTGAAACTGATGAACGATGCGGAATTGTCGCTGCATCTGGATCAGAAGAAGGTTGAGCTTTACGCCGAGAAGGAGAAGTTGTTTTATGCGATTGACGAGAAAAGTCACGACGCTGACCTGACGGAAAAAGGTCGCAATTTCCTTTCGCCGAAAGATCCCGATGCCTTCGTTCTGCCGGATCTCAGCACGGCGATGCATGACATTGACGCCGGTCCTGAACAGGACCCGCGCAAGCGCATGGAAGCGAAAGCGAAGTTGCAGGCGGACTTCGAAGCCAAGGCGCAGAAGATTCATTCCATCTCGCAATTGCTGAAGGCGTATTCGCTTTATACGAAAGACGTCGAATACGTTGTGCAGGATAACAAGGTCATCATCGTGGACCAGAACACGGGTCGCTTGATGACGGGGCGTCGGTGGAGTGATGGTTTGCATCAGGCGGTCGAAGCAAAAGAAGGCGTGGAGATTGAGCGCGAAACGCAGACCCTCGCGACGATTACGATTCAGAATTATTTCCGGTTGTATCACAAGCTCGCCGGTATGACAGGAACGGCGGAAACCGAAGCGGCGGAGTTTTATGATATTTACAAGTTGGGCGTGCTGGTCATTCCCACGCATAAACCTTGCATTCGTAAAGACGCCAACGACTCGGTTTATAAAACCAAGCGCGAGAAATACAACGCGGTGTTGGCGGAGATTAAACGCATTCACGCGGAAGGCCGCCCGATTCTCGTCGGTACGATTTCGGTTGAAGTGAGTGAATTGCTTTCGCGCATGTTGCAAAAGGAGAAGCTGGTTCACTCCGTTCTCAACGCGAAATATCACCAACAGGAAGCGGAAATCATCGCTCGCGCGGGACAACGCGGCGCGATCACTATCGCCACGAACATGGCTGGTCGCGGCACGGATATTAAACTCGGGCCGGGCGTCGCGGAACTTGGCGGCTTGCACGTGTTGGCGACCGAGCGGCATGAAGCGCGGCGCATTGACCGACAGTTGCGCGGTCGTTGTTCGCGTCAGGGCGATCCTGGTTCATCGCACTTTTTCGTTTCGTTGGAAGACGATTTGATGCGTTTGTTCGGTGCGGGAAACATTGTCAAATACATGGAGAAACTTGGTCTCGAAGAAGGCCAGGAACTCGAGCACCCGCTGTTGAATCGCTCCATCAGCCAGGCCCAAAAACGGGTGGAGCAACACAATTTCCAGATTCGCAAACGCACGCTCGAGTACGACGACGTGATGAACAAACAGCGCGAAGTCATTTACGGTTTCCGCAACGAAATCATCAATTCCGACGACGTCCGCGACCGGTTGATGGACATCATGGAAGAAGTCGTTATCGCCAAAGTCGAAGCGCACACCAAAGCTGAATATGATCCGAACGAATGGCAGACGCGCGCGCTGGCGGACTGGGTGAATTTGAATTTCCCGCTGGGCATTCCGGAGGAGGAAATCGCCAAAGCCGCGCAATCAGGACAGGAATCGCCAGTGCCGGGTTCGCTTTATGACGGATTGAGTCCGGCGCAGTTCGCAGTCTGTACGTTCATCAGTGACAGCATTCGCAAAGCGTATGAGCTGAAGATCAGTTTTGAAGAGCCGGACAAGCTCGCATCGGTGGAGCGTTACACCATTCTCAGTGCAATCGATAAGTTGTGGCAGGAACATCTCTATGAGATGGACAGCTTGCGTTACAGCATCGGTCTGCGCGCCCACGGCCAACGCGATCCGCTGATCGAATACAAGGCGGAGGCGTTCAAGATTTTCGGAGAGTTGATGGTGAACATCAAAACGGAGATTTGTCACAACATCTTCCGCAGCGCTTCAAGCCTGATGGCGTTTGAAAACTTTCTGCGCAACATGCCGCGACAGACGTTGCATCAAACCACCAGCGCTTTTGGTGGTTCGGCTCCTGGCGCAGCTTCTGCGGGCCAAGCAGCGGCGCAACAGGGTAAAGCCAGTGACGTTGTCAGTGAAGCGGCGGCAGCGGTCGAAAAAGCGAAACCGGTTCGCACCGGGCCGAAAGTCGGGCGCAATGATCCGTGCCCGTGCGGCAGCGGCAAAAAATACAAGCAATGTTGCGGGAGATAATCGGTTGAGAAAAGTGGTGGGTTGGCAGGGACTCGAACCCTGGACCAATGCCTTAAAAGGGCACTGCTCTACCAACTGAGCTACCAACCCACGAAACGCGTTTCAGCACATCGTTTGGGAGAAAACGAACTGCGAATTGCGCCGCGCCGTTTCCAGCGAGGGGCGAAAAACTAGTCAACTCGGCGCGTTCATGCAAGCGGTTTTCCCGGCTGTTGAAATTTTTTCAGGAAAGAAAATCCGCGGTTTCACCAGGCCCAGTTTGGCGAGGCGAAATTTCAAACCGGTGGACAGACAGCCAAAGCCATACTTCACACTGCGACGGAAATTTATGGAAGAGGCTTCGGCGAAATACTTTGTCGGGCAACTCACTTCGCCAATCGAAAATCCGTGCCACACGATTTGCGCGAGCATCTGATTGTCGAAAACGAAGTCATCCGAGTTGGCGCTGAGATCGATGCGTTCGAGAATTTCCCGCGAAAACGCCCGATAACCAGTGTGATATTCTGAAAGCTTTGCGCCGAGTAAAAGATTCTCGATAAAGGTGAGGCCGCGATTTGCGACATATTTCCACATCGGCATTCCGCCTTTGAGCGAATAACCACCAAGAATGCGACTTCCGAGGACACACGGATGAACACCGTTGGCAATCAATGAAACCATCGCAGGTAATAACAGCGGCGTGTATTGATAATCCGGGTGAATCATCACCACGATGTCCGCGCCGGCTTCAAGCGCGAGCCGATAACAGGTTTTCTGATTGCCGCCATAACCGGTGTTTTTGGCGTGAACATGTACCTGAACGCCTTCCAGTTCGCGGGCTATGGCCACGGTGTCATCGCGACTGCGATCATCTACGAGGATGATGTGATCGACGATTTGTTGGTCGCGCACTTCGTCGTAAGTCTGCCGCAAGGTTTTGGCGGCGTTATAGGCCGGCATGACGACGACGACTTTTTTTCCGCGGTACATGTTGCACGACAAATTGCCGGGAGCCGCCGGCGGAAGCAAATCCAACCTTGCAGAGCAGGGGTGGCCTGCTTACCCTGCTTCCGTTGAATAAGGCGAATCAAATAGCCACCGAGCCGGTTGCTGACGGTTGTTGCGCGGACAATGGAACTTGCCCGCTGTCGCAATGCGAAGCCGGTGCCGTGGTTTGCATCAAGCAATTGACTGCGCAACCGGATGTAATCGGACGTTTGCGCGAAATGGGTTTGGGCGAGCAACAGCGCATTCGTCTTATCAGCCGCCATCCCAGTTTGATTTGTCAGGTGTGTAATGCCCGCGTTGCCTTGAGCCAGGACCTCGCGAAGGCGATTCTCGTTGAGCCGCTGCGCAAAGTAAGTTGATTATGACACCCGCGCCTCGACCTCTGACTTCCGTCGCCATCGGCGAAACAGCTACTGTAGCTGAGATCAATTTACCTCCCGCCGCTCGACCGCGTTTGATGGAGATGGGCTTGCTGATCGGAACAAAAGTTGAACTCGTGCGCTTTGCGCCGTTGGGCGATCCGGTGGAAATCAAGGTGCGCGGTTACAACCTCACCTTGCGCAAGAGCGAAGCCGAACAGATTCTGGTCCGCCAAAGCAATTGAGCCGAACCTTGCGGTTCGGCCCAATGCGAATTCAGTTTCAATTCATTGCTTAACTCGAAAGCGCTCCCGTAGCCGGTGTGCTTTGTGTGAATGTCAGCTTCTCTTTATCACTGCTGACTTTGATCGGCTCGCCCTCGTGTAAGTGACCGCGCAGAATTTCTTCCGCGAGCGGATCTTCGAGGTAGCGTTCGACAGCACGGCGCATCGGTCGCGCGCCGTATTGCGGGTCGTAACCTTTCTCCACGAGGAAATCTTTCGCAGCCTCATCAAGTTCGAGCTGCAGGTTTTTGCCTTTGAGCCGATTGACGACCTTGCTGATTTCCAGATCCAGAATCTGAATGAGATCCGGCTTGGTCATCGTGCGGAACACAATCACGTCGTCCAACCGATTCAGGAATTCCGGACGGAACACTTTCTTGGCTTCCTCCAGGATGCGTTCCCGCATCTTCTCGTAAGTGGATTCGTCGGAGACCGGCGAGAAGCCCAGCGTCGCGCCGCGTTTGATCGTGTCCGAACCGACATTTGACGTCATCAGAATGATCGTGTTGCGGAAATTCACTACGCGACCGAAGCTGTCGGTCAACTTGCCCTCTTCGAGAATCTGCAAGAGCATGTTCCAGACGTCCGGATGTGCTTTCTCGATTTCGTCGAAAAGCACTACCGAATACGGCTTGCGTCGCACCTGTTCGGTCAATTGGCCGCCTTCTTCGTAACCGACATAACCAGGCGGCGAACCGACGAGGCGCGACACGTTGAATTTCTCCATGTACTCGCTCATGTCGAGTTGAATGAGCGATTTGGTATCGCCGAACATCTGTTCTGCGAGTGTCCGAGCCAGCAAAGTTTTGCCGACGCCAGTCGGGCCGAGTAACAGGAATGTGCCGATCGGCCGACGCGGATCTTTCAAATCGGCGCGCGAACGGCGCAAGGCTTTGCAAATAGCCGAAACACCTTCTTTCTGGCCGATGACAACCTTGGACATTTCGCCTTCGACCGCCAGCAGGCGGGCCATTTCATCCTGCCCCATGCGTTGCAGCGGAATACCGGTCCACTTGGAAACAACCGTGAGAATATCTTCCTCGCCGACGGTGACGCGTTTTTCTTCCCGCGCCGCCCGCCATTCGTTCATGATTTTCTCAAGTTTCTCTTTGGCCTGCTTTTCCTTATCCCGCATGTTGGCCGCGCCCTCGAAATCCTGATTCTTGATGGCTTTTTCTTTCTTCGCCTTCAGTTCCTCGATTTCGGCTTCGATATGTTTGATTTCCGGCGGACGCGTCATGGTGCTGATGCGCGCGCGCGAACCGGCTTCATCGAGGACGTCGATGGCTTTGTCCGGGAGAAAACGGTCGGTGATGTAACGATCCGAAAGTCGCACCGCTGCCGCCACCGCTTCATCGGTGAACTCGGCTTTGTGATGATCTTCGTATTTCGGACGCAATCCCTTCAAAATCTCAATCGCGTCTTCGACCGAGGGAGCTTCGACTTTCACCGATTGGAACCGGCGTTCGAGTGCCGCGTCTTTTTCGATGTATTTGCGATACTCATTCAAGGTCGTCGCGCCGACGCATTGCATCTCACCACGGCTGAGAGCGGGCTTGATGATGTTCGAAGCATCCATGGTTCCTTCCGCAGAACCGGCACCCACGATGGTGTGCAATTCGTCAATGAAGAGAATGATGTTCTTCGCGCGACGAATCTCGTCCATCACCGCTTTGATGCGTTCCTCAAACTGACCGCGATACTTTGTGCCCGCGACCATGAGCGCGAGGTCGAGGGTAATCACGCGCTTGTCGCGCAGAAGTTCTGGCACATTGCCTTTAGCAATTTCCTGCGCGAGACCTTCAACAATCGCGGTCTTGCCTACGCCGGCTTCACCAAGGAGAACCGGATTGTTCTTAGTGCGCCGGCAAAGAATCTGGATGACCCGCTCAATTTCGTTTTTCCGACCGATGACCGGATCCATGTCGCCCTTGCGAGCAATCTCAGTCAGGTCGCGACCGAATGCTTTGAGCGCAGGTGTTTTGACTTCGCCTTTCTTTTCCGGTCCGCCAGCGGGAGTTTTTTCGGCTGGTTCGGCGGTGCCTTGTTCTTCCTGCGCCGCGAAATTGGGATCCAACTCCTTCAGGATTTCCTGACGGGTCTGTTCAATATCCACCTCGAGATTCTTCAAAACGCGCGCCGCCACACCGTCACCTTCGCGGAGCAAACCGAGGAGAATATGTTCGGTGCCGACGTACGTGTGGTTCAAGGCTTTCGCTTCTTTGGAAGCAAGCGCGAGAACCTTTTTGACGCGCGGCGTGTAGGGGATGTTACCGATCATTTTCTGATCGGGGCCGGTGCCGACCTGTTTTTCGACCTCCATGCGGACTGTTTCCAGATCGAGGCCCATTTTTTGCAGGACGTTTACCGCCACGCCCTGGCCCAATTTAATCAGGCCGAGCAAAAGATGCTCCGTGCCGACGAAATTATGGTTGAAGCGGTCGGCTTCCTTCCGCGCCAGCGCCAGCACTTGCTGGGCCCGCGGGGTGAAGTTGTTCATGGCTTCTTCGCTCATACTGATTGCAAGTTGCTATGATTTATCGGACTTGTCCAATCCCGACGCTGTGGAGTTACCTGGTTTAGCGACGGGGCGGCTGACAGGTTTTAATCTCTCGCGCAACATATCCGCGCGGAGCAGGTCGCGTTCCTCGGCCGAGAGTTTTTCCGAGTGAGTTTTCTGCAGGTGGGCCGGCTGCGTCAAAATGAACAATTCGTCCACCAGGGCGCCGTCGGTTTTCGGGAATAATCCGATTTCCACCCCCAGCCGCAGCAGCGACAGCAGATTCATCGTTTCTTTCGAGGAAATACAGTGTGCATTGGCCAGAATGCCATAAGCCCGTCCGATGTGGTTGAATACCATTTTGGGCTTCTTTTCCAATAACGAGGCACGGGCGTTTTCCTCATGCTCAATAATCTGCGCCAGAACTTTTTCCAATCGCTCAACGATACTGGTCTCGGTTTCGCCCAACGTCATCTGATTGGACACTTGAAAGACATTTCCGAGCGCTTCGGTTCCTTCGCCGTAAAGTCCGCGTACCGCCAATCCCAGTTTGTTAACCGATTGAATGATAGGATTGATCTGCTCAGCCAGCACGAGACCGGGCAAGTGCAACATGGCGCTGACACGGATGCCGGTGCCGAGATTCGTGGGGCAGGCGGTCAAATAACCAAGGTCGTTGCTGAATGCGTAATCGAGTTTCTGTTCGAGTTCGGAATCCAACCGGTCCAGCGCCTGCCACGCCTGCCGAATTTGTAAGCCGGGGCGCAACGCCTGCATCCGCAAATGATCTTCCTCGTTGATCATCACGGCGAGGGTTTCTTCGGGGTTGATGACAAGGCCGCTGCCGGCGCTCTTGGCGGCGTGTTCACGACTGATCAGATGGCGTTCCACCAGGATCTGTTTCTCCAGCGCCGTCAAATTATCCATGGTTTCGGAGAAACCGTCCTTCATTTCGCTCAAGCCTTCGACGGCGGGACGAATAATTTCCAGAACCCGCACCCGTTCGGGCTTCTTCGCCCAACCGGGAAACGCAGCGTCTTTAATATTGCGCGCCAAACGTACGCGACTCGACATGACGATGCGGTCGTTTGGTCCTTTGCGGCGGACGCTCTCGGAAGCGGGAATTAAAAACTTATCAAGATTCATTCTTCTTTAAGCATTCGCTGAGGCGAGGCGGGAATTGAGTTGGCGAATTTCATCGCGCAACACTGCCGCCAGCTCGAAGTTTTCGGTCTCGATAGCTTTGTTCAATTTCTTTTGCAGGGTTGATAACTGCTCCGTCAGATCGCGTCGGGTGCGGAGGCTTTCCGGCACTTTGCCGATGTGGCGGGTGCCTTTGTGCATGGATTTGAGCAAGCCGCCCAATCCTTCTGCGAACGTCACATAACATTCTGAGCAACCGAGCCGACCGGATTTCTTAAAGTCGCTATGAGTGAAACCGCATTTGGGACAGCGGGTTTCCAATCCGCCGGTTGACTCCAATTCCTGGGACGCGCCCAGACCGAGCAACAGATCCGCGAGCGAGAAGCCCGTTTGATCGTTCACACCTTTGGACCTCGCGCACTCTTCACAAAGGTCCACCTTCTGCATCTTGTCCCCGGTGATCTGGGTCAGATGAACGGTGGCGTTTTTCTCTTTGCAAATGCAGCACAACATAGATCTCAAACGTTATATCGGCTCCCC
>Ga0065721_10050891_pt1 | contig 17230 bp, 12 predicted proteins | sample Mesricmetagenome_FD_59108 | JGI IMG/M metagenome (GOLD analysis project Ga0065721, IMG submission 59108) | Mesophilic microbial community from rice straw/compost enrichment Sample: eDNA_1 v2 (version 2) | ecosystem: Engineered > Solid waste > Grass > Composting > Bioreactor | place: USA: Davis... | reverse complement strand
TGTCGTTGCCGCGGAACGGGTTCTGGTCGCGCCAGTCGTCGCCCAGCGACGGCAGCTCCTTGGTGTCAACGGCCTGCGGCGTGACGTCGCCATGGGCCAGGGCGGCGCCAGCCACCAGCAGGCCAGCCATCAGCGCCGTCAGACGCGCGGGAAATTGAGCGAGGGAACGCTTGGACATGGATGTCTCCTCGGTTGGAATGAACGGCGCGCCTTTCCGCAAGGCCTGTGCCATCAACCCGTCCGGTGCGTGTTTCCTGTCCCGCATTGGGGTTCATACGGTGCACGCACTGGCATTCCCACGCCTGTTGCCCGGCATCCAAAGCGCCTGCTGTTGAGAAATGAGACATCGCTGCCGCCGTCTGGAACAGGCCCGGCGGGGCGGGAGCAGCCCACGCGGCCGGCGCGATGTCCAGCCTGGCGGCGATGGAACAAGGCTTGCCCCGCCGTCCTCGTGCGCTACCCGGACATCGAATCCCACGGCGTCGTCGGCAACCTGCGGACGGCCGCCCTCATCGGCAACGACGCCACCGTCAGCTTCTTCTGCTTCCCGCGCTTCGACTCGCCCAGCGTGTTCCTGTCACTGCTGGATCCGGACCGTGGGGGCAGCTTCTCGATCCGCCCGGTGGACGCGGACATGCGCACACGCCAGATGTACCTGCCCGATACCAACGTGCTGGTTACACGCTTCATGTCGCAGCTCGGCATGGCGGAGGTCACGGACTACATGCCGCTGTCGGCCACGGGACAGCCGCGCAGCGCGCTGGTGCGGCGCATCCAGTGCGTGCGCGGGCGGCTGTCGTTGCGCGTGACGTGCGCGCCGCGCTTCGACTACGCGCGCACGATGCTGCCGGCGCAACTGCTGGATGGCGGTCGCATGGCCGTTTTCGACGCCGCATCGGTACGCGGCCCGCTGCGCCTGCGCAGCAGCGTGGGGCTGACGGTGCAGGACGGCGACGTGCAGGTCCTCATCGAGCTGGGTCCGGGCGAGCAGGCCGCGCTGGTGCTGGAGTGCGTCAACGAGCGGCCCAGCGAGGGCCCGCTGGACGCCTTCGTCGAAAGCTCCTTCCAGGAGACCATGGCCTTCTGGCGCGGCTGGAGCGAACGCTCCAGCTACCGCGGTCGCTGGCGCGAGATCGTGCAGCGCTCGGCGCTGATCCTGAAACTGCTGTCCTCGGCCGACCACGGCGCCATCATCGGTGCCGCCACCTTCGGGCTGCCCGAGCACGTGGGCGGCGAGCGCAACTGGGACTACCGCTACTGCTGGATCCGCGACGCGGCCTTCACCGTCTACGCGCTCATGCGGCTGGGCTACACCGGCGAGGCGGAGGCCTTCATCGGCTGGGCGCACGAACGCATGCTGGACCAGCTCGCCGGCGAGCCGCCGCAAATCCTCTACGCGGTGGACGGCCGCCACGTGGGCGAGGAGGTCGAGCTCACGCACCTGGCGGGCTACCGCGGCTCGCGTCCGGTGCGCGTGGGCAACGCGGCAGCGGGCCAGCTGCAGCTGGACGTGCTGGGCGAGCTGGTGGACGCCATCTACATGGCCGACATCCACGGCGTGCCGGCCTCCGTGGACGTCTGGCAGGGGCTGTCGCGGCGCATCGACTGGTGGTGTGAGCATTGGAACCAGCCGGAGGAAGGCATCTGGGAGATGCGCGGCGGACGGCGCGACTTCCTCTCCGGCCGGCTGCTGAGCTGGGTGGCGCTGGATCGTGCGCTGCGCATGTCGCGCCGCTTCGCGCGCCCGGCGCCGCTGCGGCAGTGGTACGAGACGCGCGACGCCATCGCCTCGCAGATCTTCAACGAGTTCTGGCACCCGCAGAAGCAGGCCTTCGTGCAGTACCGCGGTGGCGACACGCTGGACGCCGTGGCGCTGCTCATGCCCATGGTGCAGTTCATCAGCCCGACCGACCCGCGCTGGCTCTCCACGCTGGAGGCGATTCGCCACGAGCTGGCCATCGACGGCCTGGTGGCGCGCTACTCCACCACCGACGGCGGCGACGGCCAGCTCAACATCGACGGGCTGCAGGGCCAGGAAGGCGCCTTCACGCCCTGCTCCTTCTGGTACGTCGAATGCCTGGCGCGCTGCGGGCGCGTGGACGAGGCGCGGCTGCTGTTCGAGAAGATGCTCACCTACTCCAATCACCTCGGCCTCTACGCCGAGGAGCTGGGTCCCAGCGGGGCGCAGCTGGGCAACTTCCCGCAGGCGCTGACGCACTTGGCGCTGATCAGCGCCGCCCACGCGCTGAACCGGGCCATCGAGGAAGGGCCAACGGCCTGGGCCCGCGGTTTCGGCGGCTGAGGCCCCACCGCGGCGCCGGGGTTCGCACCCGGCGTTGATCCAGCTCAACCCGGTCGCGGAGGGCCGAAACTTCGCCGCGCGCTTCTAATCACGCATCGAAACGCCCGGGGCGAAGGAGAGAGATTCATGCATTTGACCGAGATGGACGCCGTTACGGGCGCACCTCCCGGTGCCACATCACCGGGCGACGGCCCGCCGACGGGCGTGCCCGCTGCTTCCAGCGCGGGTGCGCAGGCCCGTGCCTGGCATGCCGCCGACGCCGAGGCCGTGCTCTCGGCGCTGGAGGCCGGCCCGCACGGCCTGAGCCAAGCCGAGGCCGCGCGGCGCCTGCGGCAGCACGGGCCCAACCGCCTGCCCGAAGCCCAGCCTGTCGGTGTGCTGCAGCGCCTGGCGCGGCAGTTCAACAACCTGCTGCTGCAGATCCTGATGGCTTCGGCGCTGGTCACAGGCCTGATGGGGCACTGGGTGGACAGCGCCGTGATCCTGGCCGTGGTGCTGCTCAATGCCGTCATCGGCTTCGTGCAGGAGGGCAAGGCCGAGAAGGCGCTGCAGGCCATCCGCCACCTGCTCTCGCCGCATGCGGTGGTGCTGCGCGACGGACGCCAGCACGACCTCGCGGCGGCCGACCTGGTCGTTGGCGACGTCATCCTGCTGGCCTCGGGCGACAGCCTGCCCGCCGACGTGCGGCTGCTGCGGGCCCATGGTTGCCGCATCGACGAGTCCGCGCTCACCGGCGAGTCGGTCCCGGTGGACAAGCGCACCGAGCCGGTGGCGGCCGACGCGGCCATCGGCGACCGCCAGTGCATGGGCTACGCCGGCACGCTGCTCACCCAGGGCCAGGCGCGCGCGGTGGTCGTGGCCACGGGCGCCGACACCGAGATCGGCCGCATCGGCCGCATGCTGGCCGGCGTCGAGGAGGGCACCACGCCGCTGCTGCAGAAGATGAGCGCCTTCAGCCGGCAGCTCACCTTTGTGATCCTGGGCGTCGCGGTCCTGATGTTCGGCTTCGGCACGCTGGTGCGCGGCATGCCGGTGGGCGACACCTTCATGGCCGCCGTCGGCCTGGCCGTGGCCGCCATTCCCGAGGGGCTGCCCGCGATCCTGACCATCACGCTGGCCATCGGCGTGCAGCGCATGGCGCGCCGCCACGCCGTCATCCGGCGGCTGCCCGCGGTCGAGGCGCTCGGCTCGGTAACGACCATCTGCTCGGACAAGACCGGCACCCTCACGCGCAACGAGATGACGGTGCAGCAGCTCATCTGCGCCGGCCAGGTGCTGGAAGTCGAGGGCGGGGGCTACGCGCCGCGGGGCGCGATCAAGCTGGCGGGCGAGGCGCTGGACCCGGTGCGCCTGCGCGAGCGCGTGCCGGCCGCCGCGCGCCTGGCGGTGGCGGCGGCGCTGTGCAACGACGCCAGCGTGCATGAGAGCGAGGGCCGCTGGACGGTGGCCGGCGACCCCACGGAGGGCGCGCTGCTGACGCTGGCCATGAAGGCGGGGCTGAATCCGGCCGAGCTGCGCGTCGAGAGGCCGCGGCTGGAGGTGATTCCCTTCGAGTCCGAGTACCGCTACATGGCGACGCTACATGCCGGCGAGGGCGGCGGCGCGCCGGCCGAGGCCTTCGTCAAGGGCGCGCCCGAGCGGGTGTTGGCGATGTGCGAACGGCAACTGGGCGAGCGGGGGCAGGAAGAGCCGCTGGATGCGGCCTGGTGGCAGGCGCGGATCGAGGCCCAGGCCCGCGCGGGCCGGCGCGTGCTGGCGCTGGCGTGGCGCACCTTCGAGCCGGAGCGGGAGGCGCTGGACCATGCCGACATCGCGCGCGGGCTGACGCTGCTGGGCCTGGTGGCCATCATCGACCCGCCGCGCGAGGAGGCCAAGCTCGCCGTGGCGCACTGCGCCGAGGCCGGCATCCGCGTGGTGATGATCACCGGCGACCATGGCGTGACGGCCAGCGCCATCGCGGCCCAGCTCGGCATGGGCGAGGGACTGAAGGCGATCACCGGCCCGGAGATCGAGGCCATGGACGACACGGCGCTGCGCCGCGCCGTGGCCGACACCCGTGTCTTCGCCCGCGCCAGCCCCGAGCACAAGTTGCGCCTGGTGCGCGCGCTGCAGGCCAGCGGCGAGGTCGTGGCCATGACCGGTGACGGCGTCAACGACGCGCCGGCGCTCAAGCAGGCCGACGTGGGCGTGGCCATGGGCATGAAGGGCACCGAGGCGGCCAAGCAGGCCGGCGCGATGGTGCTGGCCGACGACAACTTCGCCTCCATCGCGCACGCGGTGGAGGAGGGGCGCACGGTCTACGACAATCTCAAGAAGACCGTCGCCTTTCTGCTGCCCATCAACGGCGGCGAGTCGTTGACGCTGCTGCTGGCGGTGTTGCTGGGCGTGGCGCTGCCGATCCTGCCGGCGCAGGTGCTGTGGGTGAACATGGTCAGCTCGGTGGCGCTGGCCATGGTGCTGGCCTTCGAGCCGACCGAGGCCGACGTGATGCGCCGCCCGCCGCGGCCAGTGGGCGAGCCGCTGCTGTCGCGCTTCCTGGTCTGGCGCATCGTGCTGGTGTCGGCGCTGTTCCTGGCCGGCGTCTTCGGCATGTTCGAGTGGATGCTGGCACAGGGCGCCGGCGTGGAAGCGGCCCGCACGGCGGCCGTCAACACGCTGGTGTGCATGGAGGTGTTCTACCTGTTCAGCGTGCGCTACCTGAAGGCGCGCTCCTTCACCGTGCAAGGCGTGCGCGGCACGCCGCGGGTGTTGGTGGCCGTGGCCGGGGTGTTCGGGCTGCAGCTGCTGTTCACCTACGCGCCGTTCATGCAGGCGCTGTTCCACACCGAGGCGCTGTCGCTGGACGCTGGCCTGCGCATCGTGGCGGTGGGCGTGGCGCTGCTGGTGGTGCTGGAGCTGGAGAAGGCGCTGCTGCGCCGCGTGGGCGCGCTGGCCTGACCCGGCCGCCGTGATGGCGGCTCAGGGCTGGAACCGGCGCAGGTAGGCCAGCAGGTCGTCGATCTGGCCGTCATTGCTCAGGCCCCAGAAGCGCATCTTGTTGCCCGGCACGGTGGCGTCGGGCGCCTTGAGGAAGGCGCGCAGCGTGGCTTCGGTCCAGACGATGCCGGAAGCCTTCATCGCCGCGGAGTAACTGAAATCCGGCGTGGCGCCGGCCTGGCGGCCGAACAGGGCGTTGAGATGCGGGCCGAAGCCGCCGCGCGCGCTGGGCCCCACCTGGTGGCAGGAGGCGCAGCGCTTGAAGGCGCGCTGGCCGGCGTCCGCGTTGCCCGCCGCCGGTGCCGCGCAGGGCGATCCCCCCAGGGCCAGGGCACACAGGAGGCTCAGGGGACGGACGGCGCGGGAAGGCATGTGGGAGGCGGGTGGCGTGGGAGGCACAGGCCGGGCCGGATGGCCCTGGCTCCGGGATAACCAGCATGCCCTGCCTAGAATCCCCTCGGATGAATGTCGGTGTTGTCTATGCGGCCCTGGCCTATGTGGCCTGGGGCCTGTTCCCCTTGTATTTCCACCAGGTGTCGGCCGTTTCCTCGATGGAGATCGTGCTGCACCGGACCGTCTGGTCCCTGGTGTTCGTGTTGCTGGTGCTGGCCGCGATGCGGCGCTTCGGCGCGCTGTGGCCGGTGCTGCGCCAGCCGCGGCAGCTGATGCTGCTGCTGCTCAGCGCGCTGCTGCTGTCGGGCAACTGGCTGGTCTATGTCTGGGCCGTCAACCACGGCCACGTCATCGACGCCAGCCTTGGTTACTTCATCAACCCGCTGGTGTACGTGCTGCTGGGCTTCGCGTTTCTGCACGAGCGGCTGCGGCCGATGCAGTGGGGCGCCGTCGCGCTCGCGGGGTTGGGCGTGGCGTGGCTGACGTGGCAGGCCGGGCAGCTGCCCTGGATCGCGCTGCTGCTGGCTGGCACCTTCGGCCTGTACGGGCTGATGCGCAAGACCGCGCCGCTGGGCGCGCTGGAAGGCCTGGCGGCGGAGACGCTGCTGCTGGCGCCCCTGGCGGTGCCGGCGCTGCTGCTGTGGACGCTGCACGGCGACAGCGCGCTGGCGCATGCCGATGCCGCCACGGTGGGCTGGCTGCTGGCCGCCGGCCCCGTGACGGCCGTGCCGCTGCTGCTGTTCGCCGCTGGCGCGCGGCTCATCCCGCTGGCCACGCTGGGGTTGCTGCAGTACATCGGGCCCACGCTGCAGATGGCCATCGGCATCTGGGTGTTCCACGAGCCCTTCCAGGCCGAGCGCCTGGCCGGCTTCATGCTGATCTGGGCCGCGCTGGCGCTCTACAGCCTCGAAGGCCTGTGGGTCACGCGTCGGCGCGTGGCGGCGCAGGCCTGAGCCCGGGCGGCGCATTCGACGGCTTCGAACGCAGGCGTCAAAAACCGCCCGGCACACGGGCTTGCTTCGGGCACCACACTGCAGCGGAGCCTGCCCACCGGGGCGGCGCTGACAACCCGCGGGCGGCGTTGCCCGCGCATCCTTCTGAAGGAGTGCTGCAGATGGCCAAGGTTCTCGTTCTCTACTACTCCAGTTACGGACACATCGAGCGCATGGCGCAGGCCATGGCCGAAGGCGCGCGCGGCGCCGGCGCGACGGTGGAGCTCAAGCGCGTGCCCGAGACGGTGCCGGAGGAGATCGGCCGCAAGGCCGGTTTCAAGCTGGACCAGGACGCGCCCGTGGCCACCGTGGCCGAGCTGGAGCAGTACGACGCCATCATCGTGGGCACCCCCACGCGCTACGGGCGCATGGCCTCGCAGATGGCGGCCTTCCTGGACCAGACCGGCGGCCTGTGGGCGCGCGGCGCGCTCAACGGCAAGGTGGGCGCGGCCTTCACCTCCACCGCCACGCAGCACGGCGGACAGGAGACGACGCTGTTTTCCGTCATCACCAACCTGCTGCACTTCGGCATGGTGGTGGTGGGGCTGCCCTACAGCTTCCAGGGCCAGATGAAGCTCGACGAGGTCGTGGGTGGCGCGCCCTACGGCGCCACCACCATCGCCGGCGGCGACGGCTCGCGCCAGCCCTCGCAGACCGAGCTCGATGGCGCCCGCTTCCAGGGCGAGCTGGTGGCCAGGACGGCAGCCAAGCTGTTCGGTTGACGACCGCCCCCGCCCGCCGGCATGCAGTGGAGCCGGCGGCCGGTTTGGCCTCATCTCCGAAAATTGCGATTTGTCAAAGGAGAAGCAAGCCGTCCAAGGATTCAGGGGTGAAATGACGGCTTTGCCTCGCTACGCTGGACTTCGCGGTTGCGAAATTGATCCCGTCGGCGAGGAGGCTTCATGAAACGCCGTTCATTCACCATTTCCCTGGCGACCTTGGGCCTGATCAAAACGGGCCATGCCGCCGATGAATCCCTTGGGCGCGGCTGGGCCGGCCAAAAGCCATTCAAATTCCCGACTTATAAAGTGCTGCGGCTCGGGACATACCAGGGCGGGTCCAGCGAGGCCTTTGCCGTGAATGCTAACGGCAAGGCGGCCGGCCGGGTGGGTTTTGATATAGACGGTATTTACCGTCCAGCCTTGTTCATTCCCGGCCAGGCGCCCAGGCTGATCCACACCGGCGGCCCCGGCGAGGCCACCGGCATCAACGCCCGCGTCGAGGTCGTGGGCTGGTACCGGGAGGGCAGCGTCACGCAGGCCTTCCACTGGCGCCATGAGCCGCCGCGCCCGCTGCCCTCGCTGGGCGGTGGCCACAGTGAAGCCACCGGCATCAACAACCGCTCGGAAATCGTGGGCTTCTCCGAGGCCGCGCCCGGGGCCGCGCATGCGGTGCTCTGGTGGGGCGAAAAACTCATCGATCTGGGCACCTGGGGCGGCTACGGCGCACGGGCCACCGCGATCAACGAGCGCGGCGACATCGTGGGTTTCCGCGAGGTGGTGGTCGATGGCGTCGGGGTGCGGCAGGGCGTGCGCTGGATCTGCGGCAAGGCGCCCCGGCTGATGCCGCGCCTGCCCGGCTACGAAAGCGTGGTGCCCACCGCCGTCAACGAGCACGGCGACGTGGCCGGTTACATGTACCCGGCCCTCGACTTCCTGTTCGGCCGGGTGGCGTTCATCTACGCCGACAACCGCTACACGCTGATGCCGCTGTCGAGCAACCAGCCCACCGCCGGTTTGGGCATCAACAACCGCCGCGAGGTGGTTGGCTTCAAGTTCGACCAGGGGGCCGACCCGCGCAACCGGGCCCTCATGTGGTTCAACGCCGGCAAGACGGCCTTCAGCCTGGACGGTCGGCCTGAGGTGCTCGCGGCCGGCTGGAAGGCACTGGAGCAGGGCAACGCCATCAACGAAGGCAGCGTGATCGTCGGCACCGGTTTCTTCGGGCTGCCAAATGGGCGCCACAGTATCGAGGCGTTCATGCTCATTCCCCGGAAATAGGCGGTCGAATTTCCTTCCACCCAACCCACTCGTTGAAGCAGTGCCCTGGACGCCGTGAACTGCCAAACTCATTCAGGCCAGGAAAATCAATGGCCCACCTCGGGGCTAAGGATATAGGGCAAGGGCCGCTACCCTGCGGTGGCGCGCATATATCGCGCGTTTCAAATTCTCATGCGAGGGATCATGAAAAGAAGGCAATTCACGTTGTCCCTGGTGGCGGCCGGATTCCTGCCGGGCGCGCGGGCCGCCACCGGTGCTGTCCAGGTGGCGGCCTCCAGCCCGCCGAGCTACGAGGTACTGCGGCTGGGCACTTTCCAGGGCGGTCGCAGCGAGGCTTTTGCGCTCAGTTCCAACCGCATGGCTGCCGGGTTGGTCAGTTTCAGTATCGACGGCGGCTACCGCCCGGCGCTGTTCCTGCCCAACCAGGTGCCGAAACCCATTTACACCGACGGTCCTGGCGAGGCACGGGGCGTCAATGCCCGGCTGGAAACGGTCGGCTGGTTCAGGCAGGGCAGCTTCACCCAGGCGTTTCGCTGGCGTAACGACACGCTGGAAACCCTGGCCTCGCTGGGCGGGGGCCACAGCTACGCCGCGGCCATCAACAACCGCTCGGAGATCGTGGGCTGGTCCGAGGCCGCGCCCGGGGCCTCGCATGCGATGTACTGGCAGCGGGACCACCTGTTCGTGGACCTGGGCACCTGGGGCGGCTACGCCGCCCAGGCCACCGGCCTGAACGAGCGCGGCGACATCGTGGGCTTCCGGGAGGTCGTGCTCAACGGCATCGGCGTGCGTCAGGGGGTGATGTACCTGCGCGGCAAGAGCCCGCAGCTGCTGCCCACGCCGCCGGGTTACGAGTGCGTGGTGCCGTCCGCGATCAATGACCAGGGCGTCATCACCGGCGTCGTGTACCCGGCCGCCAACTATCTCTGGGGCCGCCGCGCCTTCCTCTACGCCAACGGCCAGTACACGCTGTTCTCGTCGCCCTACAACTTCCCCACGGCCGGGCTGAGCCTCAACAACAAGGGACAGGTGGTTGGCTACAGCTTCGACCAGGGCGCCGACCCGCGCAACGGCGCCACCCTGTGGCTCGACCAGGGCCAGACCACGGCCTTCCTGAGCCCGGGCTACGTGCCGGCGATCGGCGGCTGGTATCGGCTGGGCGACGCGTGGGCCATCAATGACGCCGGCGTGATCGTTGGCACGGGGCGGTACATGGGCCCGAACTATTCGAGCAACGCGACCGAGGCCTTCATGCTCGTTCCGAAGAAGTAGGCGCGTCCTCAACCTTTAAGCGCCGGGCTCGCCGGCTTGCAAGCGCAGGGGCGAGCCGAAACGGCGGATGCGCGCGATCCGGGCACAGCCCTTGCCGCCATTGTCCCGGCTGCAGGGAGGCGAGGCCGTGCGAAGCCGCAGTCAGTGAGCCCTCTCCAACATGGTCGTGAGGCTCGCTGAACGAGCGGGCGTCGCAGGCTGCCGCTGGTTCGGCATCCAGCCGCGGCGCACGAGGCGCCGTGGTGTCCTGAATCCATGGGGGACAGCCATGACGCGCCTGAGATTGCTTGCGGCCTGGGCCCCCTTGCCCCTGATCGTTGCGGCCTGTGGCGGGGGCTCGCCGGGCGAACCGGTGGCCGAAGGCCGCCAGGCGCCGCGGGAGGCGAGCGCCAGCCTCGCCGACGACCGGTTCGCGCTGCGCGTGCTGTCCAGCCCGGCGCAGTACGTGTCGGGCGGCGATGCCCGCGTCGAGTTGCGCGCGCCACGAGCCCTCCACGACCAGATCGAGGTCTGGATCAACGGCAAGAAGACCCGACCACAGTTGAGCGCCAACGGCGACCGCCTCGAAGGCGTGGTGACCGGCCTGGTCAACGGCCAGAACCGGCTGGTGCTGAGGCAGGCGGGCAGCACTGCCGCGCTGGCGTCGCTCACGCTGGTCAACCATCCGATCAGCGGGCCGATGTTCTCCGGTCCGAAGCAGGCCCCCTTCGTCTGCACCGTCCACCAGGTCAAGCGCCAGCCGATGGTCGACGCCGCCACGCCGCCGGGCTTCCCGGTGTTCGATGCGAAAGGCAACAAGATCGGCTACAGCAGGGACTGCTCGATCCAGTCCTTCACCACGTACTGGTACCGCGCCGCGGGCAACCGCTGGAGGCCGCTGCCGGCCAATGGCACGAGGCCCGCGGACATGACCCGCATCACCCTGGCCGACGGCCGCAAGGTGGACTTCGTGGTACGCCAGGAGCGCGGCACGATCAACCGCTTCCTCTACAGCTTCGCGATGCTCGCGCCGCGCGGCGAGAACCCGCCCAGTCCCGACACGCGGCTGTGGAACGGGCGCCTGGTGTATGTCTTCCAGGGCGGCGTGGGGCTCGGCCACACCCAGGGCTGGATGCCCAACGACGCGATGCTGCCGGAGTTGCTGAGCCAGGGCCATGCCATCGTGGCCAGCAGCGGCAACAACACCCGCACCCATTACAACCTGCAACTCGGCGGCGAGACCACGATGATGGTCAAGGAGCGCTTCATCGAGCGCTATGGCCGGCCGCTGTACACGGTGGGCGTCGGCGGCTCGGGTGGTGCGGTCCAGCAGTACTGAAGGTCGGTGGCTGGAAGAAGCCGAAGGACATGGTGCAGGAAGGCTTCCCGGTGCTGGACGGCATCACCGCGGCGATGGTGCTCGACAACCCGGCGCTGTTCGACCCGTGGAGCCGGCGCAACATGAGGCTGGGCTGGACCGCCGACAAGCCGGCGCCACGCACCGTGGGCAACCCGATCGCGATGCGTGCCGCCCACGCCTCCGGCATGGTGTTCAGCGGGCGCATGGCGCTGCCGACCATCGATCACCGCCAGTACCGGGAGCGCCAGCTCGACATGCACGACGCGCGCCAGAGTTTCGTGGCGCGCAAGCGCGTGCTGCGGGAGATGGGCACGACCGGGCACCTGGTGATCTGGTTCACCGACACGCGCCCCGGCGTGCCGAGGGTGAGCCAGGGCCTGCAGGCGCTGGCGGTGATGGACAAGTGGATGGCCAACATCCGCGCCAACCCGGACCGGACGGTGGCGCAGAACCGCCCGGCGCGCGCGGTGGACAGTTGCTTCGACGTCAACGGACGCTTGATGCATGCGGGTCCCGATGTCTGGAACGGCGTCATCGACGACAAGCCCCCGGGCGCATGCACGCGGGCCTTCCCGATGTTCGGCACCTCGCGGGTGGCCGGCGCGCCCTACGAGGACGATGTCTTCCGTTGCGCGCTCAAGAGCGTGGACACGGCGGTGGCGGACGGCACCTATGCGCCGTGGAAGCCCGATGCCGCCGCCGTGGCGAGGCTCAAGCGCACCTTCCCGCAGGGCGTTTGCGACTACGGCCGGAAGGATCAGGCCCGGCCCTGAGCCGCGGCAGGCTTGGCGGCTTCGCGGCTGGCGGGTCCGCCCGCGTGTCCGCTGGCCGGGCCAGCTGCCGGTCTTGAGCACGAGGCCCGGTGCGCCTCACTGGGCGGGCGCTTCCGCACGCAACCGCTCCCAGCACGCCTCCACGAAGGCTTCCATGATCTTTCCGTAGCGCGGGTGCTGTTGGTGGCCCCACTCGGGATGGAACTGGAAACCCCAGGCGAACTGCCGTGCGTCGTGCCAGCGGAAGGCCTCCACCAGCCCGTCGTCGGCGTGTGCCTCGGCCACCAGCCCCGGCGCCAGGCGCTTGACGCCCTGCGAGTGCAGCGAGCTCACGGCAAAGCGCGAGCAGCCGGTCAGGCGCTCCAGCTCGCCGCCGGGCGCCAGGCTGACTTCGTGGCGCTCGGCGTACTGCTCGGCCAGCGGCTCCTGCGGGTCCTCCCAGTGCACCACCGGGCCGCCGAGGGCCTGCAGGTCCTGGTGCAGGCTGCCGCCCAGGGCGACGTTGAACTCGTGCGAGCCGCGGCAGAAGGCGATCAGCGGCACGCCGCGCTCGATGCACAGCCGGATCAGCGGCAGCGTCACCGCCTCGCGCGCCTGGTCGAAGTCCATGCCCTCGCGCAGCGGCTCCTCCGCGTAGTGGCTCGGGTGCACGTTGGTGGCCGAGCCGCCCAGCAGCACGCCCTGCACCCGGTCCAGCATCAGCGGCAGCCGCCCGGCCGGCACGCGCGGGAAGCACACCGGTTGCAGCCCGCGGTTGATCAGCGTGCGCGTGCCCACCTCGTCCATCACGGTGTAGGGCTGCGGATGTCCATGCTCGTTGCCCAGCTCGCGGTGGCTGGCCACGACCCACACGCAGGGCACGCGCTGCGCGTCCAGGGTTTGCGGCGCCTGCGTCATCGGCAAGGCCCCAGGCGCTGGCGGCAGTGCTCGCGGCAGGCGTCGGCAAAGGCCTGCAGCGTGCGCCGGTAGAAGGGGATGTGGTTGTGGCGCCACTCCGGGTGCCACTGCACGCCATAGGCGAAGGCCTGGGCGGTGGCCACGCGCACGCCCTCGACCAGCCCGTCCGGCGCCAGCGCCTCGGCCACCATGCCGGTGCCCAGCCGCTTGATGCCCTGGCCGTGCAGCGAGTTCACCCGCGCGCGCGTGCCGCCGGCCCAGTCCGCGAAGGCGCTGCCGGGCGCCAGGATCACCTCGTGCCGCTCGGCGAACTGCGCCTCCAGGTCCACATCCTGCGGCTCGCGGTGGTCCAGGTGCTCGGGCTCGGCATGCACCTGCTGGTAGAGGCTGCCGCCCAGCGCCACGTTCATCTCCTGCAGCCCGCGGCAGACGCCGAACAGCGGCGTGCCGGTGCCCACCGCCGCGCGCACCAGCGCCATGGTCAGCCGGTCGCGGCGCGGATCGAGCAGGTCCGTCTCCAGCGCGGACGCGCCGAAGTGCGTGGCCTCCACGTTCGAGGGCGAGCCGGTCAGCAGCACGCCGTCCACCAGCGGCAGCAGCTCCGGGACGTCCCCGGCGCCGGCCATCGGAAACAACACCGGCTGCAGGCCCAGCTCGCACACGGCCGCGGCATAGCGGTCGGCCAGGACGGTGTAGCCGCCCGGGTCGGAAAGGTCCAGGTTGCGGTGACAGGCCGGCAGCCACACCAGGGGTTTGTTGGCGCTCATGCGGCCGATGCTGCGACCGGGGTGGTGCCTGCACGAGGGAGCGACGCCGCAAGGTGCTGTAGGACGGCGCCGATAGAGGGGCCGCAGCGGCGGTGCACCGCCGCGTCAGGTCCGGATGCTTGGACCTGCGGCGTCTCGAAAGACGATCAAACCCCGCCGGCCCCGTGTCCCGTCTTCGCCAGCGCCACCGCCAGCCGCGCCCCCACCTCCGCGTTGTGCTTCACCAGCGCGATGTTGGCCGCGAGGCTGCGCCCGCCGGTGAGCGCCTTGATGCGCGCCAGCAGGAAGGGCGTCACCTCCTTGCCCGTGACGCCCTGCGCATCGGCTTCGGCCAGCGCCTGCTCGATCAGCGCGTCGATCTCCTCCCGCGGCAGGCCCGCGTCCGCCGGCACCGGCACGCTCAGCACCACGCCGCCGGCCAGGCCGAGGTCCCACTTGGTACGGATCAGCCGCGCCTGCGCTTCCGGGTCGTCCACGCGGCGGTCGGCCTTGAAGCCGCTGTCGCGCGTGTAGAAGGCGGCGAAGTCCTCCTGCTCGCAGGCCAGCACCGGCACGCCGTGCGTCTCCAGGTACTCCAGCGTCAGGCCGATGTCCAGGATCGACTTGGCCCCGGCGCAGACCACCGCCACCGAGGTGCGCGCCAGCTCCTGCAAGTCGGCCGAGATGTCGAAGCTCCGCGCCGCGCCGCGGTGCACCCCGCCGATGCCGCCGGTCACGAACACCTCGATGCCCGCGAGCCGCGCGCAGATCATGGTGGCCGACACCGTGGTGGCGCCCAGCTCGCCGCTGGCCAGCACGGCCGGCAGGTCGCGGCGGCTGACCTTGTGGGCCTGGCCCGAGCGGCCCAGCAGCTCCAACTCCTCGTCCGCCAGCCCGATGCGGATGCGGCCGTCCATCAGCGCGATGGTCGCGGGCTCCGCGTCCTGGGCCCGCACCACGGCCTCCACCTCGCGCGCCGTGCGCACGTTCTCCGGGTACGGCATGCCGTGGGCGACGATGGTCGATTCCAGCGCCACCAGCGGACGCCCGGCGGCGCGGGCGGCGGCGACGGCCGGGCTGAAGCTGAGCCAGGAGCGGGCGATGTCCATGTCCATGCTTGGGGCGGTTTCGTTGCGGGGCGTCGCAGTGTGCCGCAGCGCTGCGGGCCGGCCGCCGCGGCGGCGCGGCGCCCGGGCGCATCGGCTGCTCCTGCGCTCGGACGCAGAATCCGGCCGCCCTACTTCACGGATGACGCTGGTACACGCATGAACGACGACACCCGCCACCTGCCGGACCCTCACCCGCCGCCTCCGCCGGGCACACCGCCCGCGCCGGCGTACGAGGAACTGCTGCGTCTGGCGCAGCGGCTGAGCCTGGCCTGCGAAACCGGGCGCCTGGGTTCCTGGGAGTTCGACCTGCGCCGCCAGGCGCTGCACGGCGACGCGCAGTACCTGCGCATCCTGGGCTTCGAGCCCCACGAGACGCCCACGCCGGCCCAGGTGCTCGCACTGTTCTCGGCACCAGAGCAGCGCACCCTCACCGAAGCCTTCACGCGCTGCTGCCGGGAGGGCACGCCTTACGACCTGGTGCTGCAGCTCTCCACCCGCCGGGGCGACGTGATGTGGACGCGCTCCGTCGGCAACGCCGTGCGTGACGCGGCCGGGGACATCGTGCGGGTGCAGGGCATCTTCCAGGACATCACCGAGCACGTCGAAGCGGTGGAGGCGGCCAGCCGAGTGGGGCGCCACCTGGAAGCCACCTTCGAGCGCATGAGCGACGCCTTCTACCTGCTCGACCGCGACTGGCGCTTTCAGTACTTCAACGCCGCGGCGGAGCAGTTGCTCGGCCGGGCACGCACCGACGTGGTGGGCCGCACGGTGTGGGAGGCCTTCCCGGCCGTGGCCGGCTCCGAGCTGGAGCGGGCCTACCGCGAGGCCGTCGCCGACGGCGCCTCGCGCCGCCTGGACTATCACTACCCGCCGCAGCAGCGCTGGTACGACATCACCGCCTATCCGACCGACGAGGGCCTGGCGGTGTACTTCCGCGACAACACGCAGCAGCACGTGCAACTGCAGAAGTGGCGGCTGCTGGCCGAGTCCATGCCCATCGTCGTCTGGACCGCGCGGCGCGACGGTGTGCTGGATTACGCCTCCTCGCTGCTGGGGCGCTACGCCGGCGTGCCGGTGGACCAGCTGATCCCGCGGGGCTGGTTCAACCTGGTGCATCCCTATGACCGGGACGCGGTGGTGGCGGCATGGAGCCGGGCTTGCGCCAGGCTGGAGCCTCTGGAGCTCGAATACCGGATGCGCCGAGCCGATGGCGCCTGGCGCTGGCACCTCATCCGCGCCCTGCCGGTGGAGATCGACGCGGCCGGCACCATCGCCTGGTACGGCTCCTCCATCGACATCGATGACAACAAGCGGCTGGAGCAGGAAGCGCGTGCCCTGGCCGCGCGCCTCGGCGCCACGATGGAGAGCATCACCGACGGCATCTTTTCGCTCGATGCCGGTTGGCGCTTCACCTACATGAACCGGCAGGCCGAGGCGTATCTGTCGCGCCCGCGCGAGGAACTGCTGGGCCGCAACGTGTGGGAGGCCTTCCCCGAGGCGGTGGGCTCGCGCTTCCAGCGCGAGTACGAGCACTGCATGGACACCGGCACCATGGTGCGTTTCGAACAGCGCTACGAGCCGATGGACCGGCTGTTCGAAGTCACGGCCTACCCGTCGGAGGAGGGCGGCATCACGGTGTATTTCCGCGACGTCACCGAGCGCGAGCAGGCGCAGCGCGAGCGCGCGGCGCGGCTGGCCGCGGAGCAGGCCAGCGAGGCCAAGACCCGCTTCCTGGCCCGCATCAGCCACGAGCTGCGCACGCCGCTCAACGCCATCCTGGGCTTCGCGCAGATGATGGCGATGGACGCCGAGGCGCCGCTGGCCGGAGCGCAGGCCGAGCGGCTGCACAAGGTGCGCGGCGCCAGCGAGCATTTGCTGGCGATGATCAACGAGATCCTGGACCTGGCCGGCATCGAGTCCGGCAGCACCGCGCTGACGCTGGAGCCGGTGGCACTGCACGAGGTGGTGCGGCGCAGCCTCCACGGCGTGGAGCCCCAGGCCGCGGCGGCCGGCGTGCGGCTGCTCGACGAGGTGGCGGCCGACGCGCCGGCCGTGCGGGCCGACCGGTTGCGGCTGCACCAAGTGCTGCTGAACCTGGTGTCCAACGCCGTCAAGTACAACGTGCGCGGCGGCTGGGTGCGGCTGTCCTCCCGCACCCTGCCCGGCGCCGTGCAACTCGTCGTGGAGGACTCGGGCCTTGGGCTCAGTGACGCCCAGCTCGCGCACCTGTTCCAGCCCTTCAACCGGCTCGGTGCCGAGCGCACCGACATCGAGGGCGCAGGGCTGGGGCTGGTGATTGCCAAGGGCTTGGCGCAGCTCATGCACGGCGACCTGCGCGCGGCGCGGCGCGAGGGCGGCGGCAGCGTGTTCACGCTGGAGCTGCCCGCGGCCGGCGACACCGTGCGGCCCGGCGACGCCGTGCCGCCGGCCC
>Ga0065721_10050889_pt1 | contig 17232 bp, 16 predicted proteins | sample Mesricmetagenome_FD_59108 | JGI IMG/M metagenome (GOLD analysis project Ga0065721, IMG submission 59108) | Mesophilic microbial community from rice straw/compost enrichment Sample: eDNA_1 v2 (version 2) | ecosystem: Engineered > Solid waste > Grass > Composting > Bioreactor | place: USA: Davis... | reverse complement strand
GAATTCCCACGTTTAAACATTTAAAGAGAAGATCGGAAATGAGAATGCCTAGCGGTTGACCGTTAGCGTTTGTCGGCCACTGTTTCAGGGATTTCCATTTTCTCGCGTAGAGCCTGCGCGGAAGATGAGACATAAGTATAAATATTCAACGTTAAAGGATTATCAATCTGCCCTTCATAGCTTTCCTCATTAATAAACCTACCAACACTCAGATCATACCACCTGGCTCGGAGATATTGGAAGCTGTCGCTTGTCCACACCGTTATAGTCATAGCTATCCGCATAAAGGTTCCTGACTGTTTCGGCATGAAAAATCCCCTTCGGCGAGTCGCTGCGCGTTTGATCGCAGCAATCCACCAAAGGGGATCAGTACTTGCCAGAGCGGCAAATTATTCAATTTTATATAAACGTTAGTTTTACCCTTCCAGCCAAGTCGTCTTCTCCGCGCCGGAAATTCGTGTTGCGGCCGGCTGGGGCATGTCTGGATAGCCAAGGTATACGAAGCCGACGAACTCTTCTCGCTCATCAAGCTTAAACGCCGCCTTCATCTTAGGATGATACGTCGGAGCGCCTGTGCGCCATACTGCGCCCAGCCCGTTGTCGTGAGCTGCGAGCAGTAGGTTCTGCACAGCTGCATGCGTCGCGGCCAGTTCCTCCTGGGGGATGACTCTCGGGTCATCGGAAGGCGAGCATACGGCGGCAATAACGACTGGGGCGCGAAGCGCTTTCGCCACTTCCGCTTCATGGTGCTTCGCGCGCTCTTCCTCCGTCAGATCGCTCCACCCTGCGGACGCGATATCCGCATAAGCTTCGCCGAGCGTCTTCCTGCCTTCACCGGTCATCACGATGAACCGCCAAGGCTCCGTCCTATGATGATTAGGCGCCCATACGGCCGCCTCGATCAGCTTCTCCACCAGCTCCCGGGGTACGGGATCACCTTTTACTTTGCCAATACTCCGCCTGCTGCGCACCACTTCTTCAAAACTTGCCATATCGCCTCTCACTTCTCCCCTCGAATAGCAAATACCCGACAATCTTCCAAAATCATAACATACTTGCCGGCCAACGAGAAATACGGGAGACGAATATTCGAAGTTCCTCCCGCTCTCCTGACCAGAAGGGATACCGAGAAAAGGAGCCTCAACTGGACAGCTCCTTTCGCACTCCTGACCCAAGGGAATATCGAGAAAAGGAACCACAACTCGACGGCTTCTCCCGCATTCCTGACCCGAAGGGATATCGTGAAAAGGAGCCGCAACTGGACCGCTCTTCCCGCATTTCTGACCCGAGGGGATACCGAGAAAAGAAGCCGCAACTGGGCCACTCCTTCCGCATTCCTGACCAAAGGGGATACCGAGAAAAGGAGCCGCAACTGGACGGCTCCTTCCACATTCCTGACCCGAGGGGATACCGGCAAAAGACCCCGAAAAGGCGAACGCTATTCGCGATGTCCCCGGCCAGCGAGTCTTCGAATCATCCCACGCTGGCTTTGGCGCTGCCGCCGGTAAACTGGCTGTAGTACAGGTCGGCGTAGAAGCCGCCCTGGGCCAGCAGCTCGGCGTGCGTGCCCTTCTCGATAATGCTGCCGTGATTCATGACGAGAATGAGGTCGGCGTCCCGGATCGTGGACAGACGGTGCGCGATGACGAAGCTCGTTCTGCCCTTCATCAGCTCGTGCATCGCCTTCTGGATATGAACCTCGGTCCGCGTGTCGACGCTGCTCGTTGCCTCGTCGAGAATCAGGATGGCCGGATCGGCGAGAATGGCCCGCGCGATCGTCAGCAGCTGTTTCTGCCCTTGCGACAGGTTGGACGCCTCTTCATTAAGCACCGTGTCGTAGCCCTCCGGCAGCGTGCGGATAAAATGGTCCGCATGCGCGGCCCTGGCCGCTTCGACAATCTCCTTCTCGGTCGCCCCGATCCGGCCGTACGCGATGTTGTCGCGGATCGTTCCGTTGAACAGCCACGTATCCTGCAGCACCATGCCGAACATACTGCGCAGATGACCGCGCTTCATCCGGGTGATGTCCGCCCCGTCGATCGTAATGCTGCCGCCGTTCACTTCGTAGAAGCGCATGAGCAGGTTAACGAGCGTCGTCTTCCCGGCGCCCGTCGGACCGACGATTGCGACCGTCTGACCGCTGCGAACGTCGATGTCCATGTTCTCGATCAGCATCGCGTCTTCTTTGTACCCGAAGTTTACGCCATGCATGGCCACGTCGCCGCGCGGCGACGCCAAGGAGACTGCCCGATCCGCCGACGCTTCCGGTATTTCCTCCGCCTCGTCCAGCAGCTCGAACACACGCTCAGCCGAAGCGATCGTCGATTGGATCACGTTGGCGATGTTGGCCGTCTGCACGAGCGGCATCGAGAATTGACGGGCATACTGGATGAACGCCTGAATGTTCCCGATCGTAATCGAGCCCTTCGCCACCATGATTCCGCCGACGACGCTGATGAACACGTAGCCGACGTTGCTGACCATGTTCATGAGCGGCATAATGTTCCCCGACACGAACTGCGCCTTCCAGCCCGACTCGTACAGGCGCTCGTTGATCCCGTCGAACTTGGTGACCGAATTTTCCTCTTGTCCGTACGCCTTGACGATCTTGTGGCCGGAATACATCTCCTCCACATGTCCGTTCAACTGGCCCAATTCCATCTGCTGTGTCTTAAAATACTTCTGCGACCGGCTCGCCGCCCCTCGGATAACGATCATGGACAGCGGGAGCGTCAGCAGCAAAATCAAAGTCAACCAGGGGCTGATCGTCAGCATCATAATAATGACGCCGATAATGGTGATCAAAGACGTGATCAGCTGAGTCAAGCTCTGCTGCAGCGTATTGCTGATATTATCGACGTCGTTCACCGCCCGGCTCAGAATTTCCCCGTGCGTCCGTCCGTCGAAATATTTCAATGGCAGCTTGCCCAGCTTGTCATTCACTTCGTTGCGCAAGCCGTATACCGTCTTCTGCGCCACGCCGGCCATCAGAAATTGCTGAATATAGCTGAACACGGAGCTAATCAGGTACAGCGCCGCCAGGAACAAAACGATCTGCCAGATGCCCGGCAAGTCGAACGTCGCGTTCGGATCGCCCTGGATTTTGCCCATCATGCCTGCGAACAGCTTGGTCGTCGCTTCTCCGAGCACCTTCGGGCTGTAGATCGCGAACGCGGTACTCAGAATCGCCGTAATCAGCACGGCGATCAGCTTGGCCCGCTGGGGTCGCAAGTATCCCATCAGCCTGCGCAATGTGCCTTTGAAATTTTTCGCCTTCTGCACGGGCATGCCCATGCCTCCCATACCGCCGCCCATGCCCGGCCCCATGCCGGGACCTCCCGGGCCTCTCCCCGGCGTCTTGCTGCGCGATTCGCTCATGCGATCTCCTCCTCCGAAAGCTGCGAAGACACGATTTCCCGATACACTTCGCAGGTCGCCATCAGCTCTTTATGATTGCCGATTCCCGCGATTCGGCCATCGTCCAGCACGACGATCTGGTCCGCGTCCATGACCGTGCTCACGCGCTGCGCGACGATAATAACCGTCGCCTCGGTCGTCTCGCTTCGCAGAGCGGCTCTGAGCTTGGCGTCCGTCTTGAAGTCGAGCGCGGAGAAGCTGTCGTCGAATACGTAGATCGACGGTCTCCTGACCAGCGCGCGGGCGATGGACAAGCGCTGCTTCTGTCCGCCGGACAAGTTCGTCCCGCCTTGCGCGACCGGAGACGAATACCCCTCTTGCAGCTCCTCGATGAAATCCGAGGCTTGCGCAATCGAAGCCGCATGCCGCACCTCTTCGTCGGATGCTTCGTTTTTCCCGTACCGAATATTTTCCGAAACCGTCCCCGTAAACAGTTGAGCTTTCTGAGGCACGAGACCGACCATCGCTCTCAGCTCCTCCACTGACCGCTCCCTCACGTCGACGCCGTCGATGCGTACGGCCCCTTCCTCCGCATCGTAAAATCTCGGAATCATGCTGATCAACGTCGACTTCCCGGATCCGGTTCCGCCGATGATCGCGGTCACTTCGCCGGGCGAACTGCGGAAGCTGATTCCGGAGATCGCCGGATTTTCCGCCCCCGGGTATCGGAACGACACCCGGTCGAACTCCACTTCGCCGCGCCGGGAAACCGCCAACTTTTTCTCCCCTGTCGAAGGCTTTGAACCTTGCTCCGTACCGGACGTCTGAAGCTCCAGTACCTCGTTGATCCGTACCGCGGAGGCAGAAGCGCGAGGAACCATGACGAACATCATCGACACCATCAGCAGAGAAAACATAATCTGCATCGCGTATTGCAGGAACGCCATCAAATCGCCGACCTGCATATGGCCGCCGCTCACCCGCAGCCCGCCGAACCAGATGATCGCCAGCGAGGAGAAGTTCAGAATGAGCATCATCATCGGCATCATGAAAGCCATAATCTGATTGACTTTGATCGCGGTCTGCGTCAAGTCGCCGTTCGCCTCGTCGAATCGTTTGCTTTCGTGCTCCAGCCGATTGAACGAGCGAATGACGCGGATGCCCGTCAGCCCTTCGCGCAGCACCAGATTCAACTTGTCGATCTTCTTCTGCATCACTTTGAAATACGGAATTCCCTTGCTCGCGATCAAATAGATGGTCAGCGCCAGCACGGGAAGCGCGCCCACGAATACGAGCGACAGCTGGGCGTCCTTGGAGATCGCCATAATAAGACCGCCGATGCACATCATCGGAGCCATGACCATCATTCGCATCATCATGATCAGCACCGACTGCACCTGCGTAATATCGTTGGTCGTACGGGTAATGAGCGAGGCCGTACCAATTTTGTCGAACTCCAGCAACGAGAAGCTCTCCACCTTCCGGAACGTCTTGCTGCGAACGTCCTTGCCGAATCCGGCAGCGATCCGCGCCGACAAATAACTGGCCGCGATCGATACGAGCGTCCCTACGGCGGTGACCGCCAGCATGAAGCCCCCGATCTTCCATATATAAGGAGTGTCTCCCTTTACGACGCCGTCGTTCACGATGTCCGCCATCAGCGTCGGCAAATACAGCTCGCTTAACGATTGCAGCAGCACCAGCGCCATTACCGCCGCGACCGCCCATCGGTAAGGCTTCAAATAACGAAACAGCTTCAACACTAGCCATCAACTCCGAGGTCTCAGAATAAAAGTCGTGCAATATGTAAAAGCAATCATATGACGACATTATGAACTGAATGTGAACGAAATACAACTTCGTCCCAAAATAACAAAAACCCCCGTCGTCAGACGGAGGTTCTTGCTTTGATCGGAATATGCAAGTCGACTTTGGCTTTGCCTTCAGGGTCAAGAGAAGGATCGTTCAGGCAGAACTCCAAGCAATTCCGAGCGTCCGCTTCGTATTCGCTGCTCGGCAGCCACTGCCCGTATAGGCTCTGGTAGGCGAGACCGAGACGATCAATCGTGTCGTAGAAAGGGTAGACGGCGTACAGTCCACCCGCCAGCGGGCGATAGCCGATGTCGGCCGACTCCTTACAGGCGAACCCTTCCGGCAGCGTCACGCAGGCGTCGTACCGGCAAGCTTGCTCCTCGGTCGTCGCCGGGTCGTCGAGCGAGATGCCGATGAAGGCTCTCTCCGGGGGATAAAGTCCGTGCTTGCTTGTCCACGCGCCAAGCGCCGACCAAGCTTTCCACGTGTCCAGATAGCTGCCCACATGCCTCGCGTAAGCGACCTGGAGATCCGGCAAAGTTGCGATTCGAATATTCATTTCCCACAGCCTCCTCAAGAAACGGTTACTTGCTTTCCCATCGTAACCCGTTTCCCTCGAAGAGACTTCCTGAACGTTGCCGGAAAATTGCTCGAAATTGCGATTTTGCCGCCCCTGATTTCTCACGCGGCTCGGCGTCTGCCCGTAATGCTTCTTGAAGGAAGCGTTGAAGGCGGAGGTCGATTCGAAGCCGCACCGCAGCGCGATCTCCAAGATCGGCAGATCGGACAGGAGCAGTTCGCTCGCCGCCCGCTCCATTCGCTTGCGATTCACATAGGAGACCGGGGTCGTTCCGGTCGCCGCGGCGAACAATCTGCCGAAATGATATTTCGACCAATGCGTTCTGCCCGCAAGCGTATCCAGATCCAGCCTGGCGTCCAAATTTTCCGCGATATAACGGATAATATCCTCGATTCTGCTGCGGTCTTCATGACGCATAATCGTCGATTCTCTCCAATCGGACGAAGTCGAACCTTGCGGCGCTTAACGGATTTTGCGGTCTACGATGAACGGACCGAAAGGAAGAAAAGCCGCGATAACAGCGAATGCGGACATCGCCCAGCTCAGCTTGCGCGCTGCCAGCGCGTTCACGACGGCGAGCAGGTACAGCGCGAACAGCACGCCGTGCGCCATCCCGACCACCGTCACTGCGTCCGGATAATCGGCGAAATATTTAAGGGGCATCGCGATCAGAAGCAGAACGAGGAACGAAATCGCTTCAATGATGCCGATCACGCGAAGCCTTCCGAGAACAGTTGCGAGCATGGAATGATAACCTCCGTTTAAGCGGGTTTATTTCTCATCTTACCAACCGCTTGGGAGGAAAACCATGTCCATCTTGTGTCCATTTTTAACGGGAGACGAACTTAAGCGCCTCGCGAACGCCGAGAGGAGACAGCGGCGTCTTGTCCACGAAAGCGCGCACGGCGGACTCGTCCGTCTTCGAGTACTCCCGGAGCGCCCATCCGATCGCTTTGCGAATGAAGAACTCGTTCTCTTCCTTGCATTTGTCGATATAACGGAACAGCCTGCCGGCGTCCGTACGTTCTTTGTACCTTAGCTGATAGAGGATGGCTGTTCGGCGCAGCCAGAGATTCTCGGACGCGACCCAGCGTTCCGTATAACGGGGGATCAGCTCGGGATACTTCGCCAAGTGATCGCCCATCGTATGGGAAGCCAAGTAGTCGACCGTATCCCACCAGGATTTCGTCACGACGAGTTCTTCGAACGTCTCGATATCTTCTTTCCCTGCTCGCTTGCCATGCTTTCCGAGAAAAGCCATGGCCACATTCTGGAACTCGCGTTCCGGCAGCGACCACAGACGCTTGACGACATCCAGCAGCTCGTCTCCTTCGGGGATGCCGTGCTGCGACCAGAATTCCTTGGTCAGCCGATTGCGCTCGGGCGTCTTTATCCCCAGAAACGGGAACTTGCCCCGCATGTAAGCTTCCATAGGAGCAGCTTTCGCCGGGTCCGCATGGTCGCGGAACCACTCCGCCAAACTTTCCGCGTATTCTTTCATTCTACACACCTTTCGCCTCTAATCCGAGAGCCGTGTTACAGATTCGAATTAAACCCCAGACGAGCGGCAACCTCGCGCATTCGGGCCGGCAGCGGAGCCTTGAACTCCCGACCGTCCGGAAGAACGATGCGCCAAGCGTGCAGCAATTGATGATTCACGTCCCCGAACCGCCTGCCTCCGTACTTGATGTCGCCGAGCAAGGAATGCCCGATATGTTGAAAATGGCTGCGAATCTGATGCGTGCGTCCGCTGATCAGCTCGATCTCGACCAGCGAATGGGAGGCGCCGGTCTGCAGCGTCCTGTACCGGGTTTCGGCGGACTTCGCCTGCTCGGCTCCCGCTTCGGCCACCTTCGTCCGGTTGCTCTTCTCGTCCCGCACGAGCTCGCCCGTCACTTCGCCCTCTCCGCTCAGCCGGCCCTCCACGATCGTCAGGTAATACTTTTGCATCTCGTGTTTTTGAATCCATTGATTGAGCTGATGGAGCATGCCCGCCGTCTTGCCGACGAGAACGATGCCGCTCGTGTTGCGGTCCAGCCGGTTCGCCGTAGCCGGCATGAACAACGGGCTGTCCAGCTCCCCCTTGCGGTACAAATACGCATGCACGCGATTGACGAGCGTGTCCTTCTGATCTGGCTGATCGGGGTGAGTCAGCTGCCCGGCCGGCTTATTGACGACCATCAGCTCGGCGTCCTCGTACAGCACGTCCACGTTCGCGTTCACACCGACGTATTTCGCTTTCTTCTGGCCAATGCTCGCTTCCTTGTACGCGTCTTCCTCTACGTACAGGACGAGCTCGTCTCCGGCCGCCAGCTCGTAGTTCTGGTTTTTCCGCTTGCCGTTCACTCTGACTTTGCCGTTGTCGATCATTTTATAGATTTGTCCCAGCGGGAGGTTGGGCATCAACGTTCTCAGAAATCGATGCAATCTCTTGCCGCTCTCGGAAGGCGTGATCTTGCGGTTAATCATCGGTTCGTTTCTCTCCTCTGGCTGTAATACGCGCGAAACTGAATGTCTTGATTATAATTCCCGAAGCCGGTTCCGTACAACGTCAAGCCTCCGACATGGCGCGATTCTTCCTCGACGGCGAAGCGCAGCGTCCAGAACGGCTGATCCGTCCGCAGTTCCTCAAGCTTCGTATCGGAAATGCGCTGTCCGTCCATGAAGCACCCTTCGCCGTTCACGCGAATGATCTTGCGCAGCCCGTACTGGTTCAGTTGGATGCCCCACCATTCCGGTGTAAAGCGCCCACGCGCTTCCGTGCCGTAATCGCCGGGGCTCGTCCATTCGCCAAGATAGGCTCCGTTCAAATAAAACCGGATGTCCGAGGGCCAGTGCTCGTTCGCCCCGGGAGCCTCTGATGCGATTTCGAACGAAATCTCCAGTTCTTCGAGCCGTTGGCTCGGCAAAATGTAGTTCGGCGTCTTGTATTCCACGTACCCTCGGCCGAACCAGAGAATCGAAGCATTGACTCGCTCCGGATCAAGAAAATAGCGCGGATCGTCGAACTGGCCGATCAGCTTCTCCCGGGTGGCCAGGCCGCATGTCGGATACACCTCGAACGAGGTGTAGTGCCCGACGCGGATCGACTGCTCGTAGTGCTCTCGCTCTTCCGAGCGAGCGCTTGGCAGCTCGATCTCGACGGCCGTTTCGGCCAAGGAGCATATCTTATGGGTGCCGCCCTGCTTGCGAACCATCTTCGTCGCTATCAAGCCCGCCTGCTCGAGCTTGCGCACGTGCATCGTGACGATCGCGCTGCTCAGCTCCAAACGTTCGGCGATTGCCTTCACGTTCATCGGATTCTCGGCCAGCAGCTCCATAATCGTCAATCGGACGTCGCTGGCAAGCGCTTTGTAGAGAGGAAGCCACTTGCGGTCCGTATTCGCTTTAATCATCGTCCCAGGCCTCCTCTGCGTCCCGCCAATTAATATAAATATAAATTCATCAAAACGCAAATCACTGTGCAAATTCAATACTTGCATTTTACCCTTATGTCGTGTTAAATACTAGTTGAAATACTATTTTTGTTTATTGATTAATATAATCATTAATTATTGGAGGGAGTTATCTGCATGACCGCACGCAAAGCTTCCATGATCGTCGACAAAGACTTCGTCATCTCCCGGATCGACAACCGCCTCTACGGTTCGTTCATCGAACATCTGGGCCGCGCCGTGTACGGCGGCATTTATGAGCCGGGCCACCCGCAGGCCGACAGCCAAGGCTTCAGACAGGACGTGCTCCAGCTCATCCGCGAGCTCCGCGTCCCGATTATCCGCTATCCCGGCGGCAACTTCGTCTCCGGCTACGATTGGAAGGACGGCATCGGACCGAAGGAGCTGCGTCCGCGCAGATTGGAACTGGCCTGGCGGACCGTCGAACCCAACTTGTTCGGCTTGAACGAATTCGCCGACTGGTCTCGCGCCGCCGGTTCGGACGTCATGTGGGCGATCAACCTTGGCACGCATGGAGTCGACGAAGCCCGCAATATCGTCGAGTACGCCAACCACCCTTCCGGCTCGTACTGGAGCGATCTGCGGATTAACCACGGCTACAAGCAGCCGCACGCGATCAAAACTTGGTGTCTGGGCAACGAGATGGACGGACCATGGCAGATCGGCGCCAAGACGGCCGTGGAATACGGGCGGATCGCCGCCGAATCCGCGAAGGTCATGAAGTGGGTCGATCCCTCCATCGAGCTGGTCGCTTGCGGCAGCTCCAGCCGAGGCATGCCGACCTACCCCGAGTGGGAAGCGACTGTTCTCGACCATACGTACGACCATGCCGATTATCTTTCCTTGCACAGCTATTACGGCAACGCCGACAACGATACGCAGACATTCCTCGGCCGTTCTCTCGAGATGGAAGATTTCATCCGCAGCGTGACGGCAACCTGCGATTACATCAAAGCCAAGAAAAGAAGCAAGAAAACGATGATGCTCTCGTTCGACGAATGGAACGTCTGGTTCCATTCCAACGATGCGGATAGAAAAATCGAGCCATGGCAAATCGCGCCACCCCAGCTCGAAGACGTCTATACGATGGAAGACGCGCTCGTCGTCGGCTGCCTGCTGATCGCCATGCTCAAGCATTCGGACCGCGTCAGAATGGCTTGTCTCGCCCAACTCGTCAACGTCATCGCGCCGATCATGACGGAGAACGGCGGCGGCGCTTGGGCCCAAACGATCTATTATCCTTATCTTCACGCTTCGGTCTACGGCCGCGGACAAGCGCTCGTGCCGCTCGTGCAGTCTCCGAAATACGATACGAAGGACATTACGGACATTCCATATCTGGAGTCGATCGCCGTGTACGACGATCAGGCCGGCGAGGTGACCGTGTTCGCCATCAACCGCGATCTCGAGAACGCACTTCCGCTGGAGGTAGACTTGAGAAGCTTCGGCCGGTGCGAAGTGATCGGGCATACCGTGCTCGAGCATGAGGATTTGAAAGCGACCAATACGGCCGCTTCCCCGGATCGCGTGAAGCCTCACAATAACGGCAACGCGTCGAGCGACGGCTCTAAAATCACGGCGACTCTCGGCAAAGCGTCCTGGAACGTCATTCGCGTTCGCGTGGTTGAATAAACGGCTTGCTCCGCGGGGGCAGCGAAGCTTGATGCTTCGCCGCCTCCGCGGTTCATTTTCATGCCAGGAAGGGGAACGTTGTAGCTTTTTATAATTTTTTTCGGAAAGTCTCCCAAAACTCAAAAAGATATGTTATACTGAAAGCGCTACCAAAGCAATGTCATTCTTCATAAGGGGGATTGAAACGATGAATGCAGCGCTTCAGGAGAAAAATGTGTACGAGGATTTCGATCCACGCAAGGACACGTTGTTCTTCAAGGTCGGGGCACACGGGTTGATCAGCTTTCACGGACGGAATTACAACATCAAAAAGAGACTGTCCGCCGATGAAAGAAACCGCCTCATCGCGGATTCCGCGACGTTCTTCCGCGTTTCGTCCGATTGCTACGTCAACGTCAGAAACATTTCCGTCATCGGCGAACACCATCTCTTCTTCGACGACACCTCGAAACGGTTGCCTTGCTCGGGACGCAAGCAACAAATGATTCGCCAGCTTCTCGGTTGATCCATCCACCAAGTCCATAGCGACGAGAACGACAAAGCCTGAGCGATCCGCGGGAACGACTCCTTCGGATAGCTCAGGCTTTGTCGCTTAAGGAACCAGCAGCTCCATAATTAAACCGGCCGTTTCTTCGATCGCTTTCTCGGACACGTCGATGACCGGGCATCTTAGGCGTTCCATAATATCGGAAGCGAACTTGAGCTCCTTCTCGATCCGGTCCATGGACGCGTAGTTCGCCTGGCTCGGCAATCCCAGCGCCTTTAACCGTTCCGTCCGGATTTTAAGCAGCCGTTCGGGCTGCATCGTCAAGCCGACGATGAGCCGGCTGGAGGAGGTAAACAGCTCTTGCGGAGGCTTCACTTCGATCGTGAGCGGATAGTTCGCGGTTTTGATGCCTTTGTGCGCGAGATAGATGCTGAGCGGCGTCTTGGAAGTGCGGGAAACCCCGACCAGCACGACCTGGGCCTGAAGCAGCCCGCGGGCATCCTTGCCATCGTCGTACTTGACCGCGAATTCGATCGCTTCGATCTTCCGATAGTAGTTCTCGTCCATCTCGTGCAGCAGGCCGGGCTTGTACTTGGGCGAATCGTTGAACGTATCGATGAACGCCTGCATCATCGGCCCCATCACGTCGACCGCGCGGACGCCGAGGCGAATCGTCTCTTCCCGCATCGTCTCGCGCAGTTCCGGCTGAACCAGCGTGTAGGCGATAAAGCCGCCCGATTGGCCCGCTTCGGCGATAATCGCTTTAATCTCGTCTTCGTGCTTGATGTTGCCGTACCGCTTGATCTTCACCTGTTCGGTGGCGAACTGCCGGGCCGTCGCCCTGGCGACCGCGTCGGCGGTTTCCCCGACCGCGTCCGAACATACGAATATGATCTTCTGCCGTTCCTCCGACATCCGTCTATTTTCCCCCTACTCCGCGATAAACCCGGAGGATAAGTCCACCAAGGCCAGCGTCATGTTGGTTTTCGTGATTCTTCCGACAACTTCCAGCCGGGCTCGTTCGCCCGTCGCGCTTACGACCGGCAAACCTCCGACCTGATGGTCCAACATCTTCCTGGCCGCGTCCAGCAGCGAATCTTCCGGCGTCACGTACACGAGCCGCGTCACGCGGGTCATCACCATGCTGATCGGAATCGAAGCCGCGTTCGGATTGCCCAGGGTCACCTTGAGCAAGTCCTTGAGGGACACGGTGCCGACAAGCGCCCCCTGATCGTCGGTCACGGTCAGAAAACCCGTATTCTCCACGAACAGCGCGATAACGGCGTCGTTGACCGTCGCCGTCTCCACAATGACGACGGGGCGGTTCATGACGTCCTTGACTTTAAGATTCAACACCTTCTCGCTCTGCCGGCCTTCCGGGGTCATGACCTTGCCCAGGAAGTAGCCGACTTTCGGCTTGGCGTCGATGTAGCCAAGCATGACGAGCACGGACAAATCCGACCGGATCGTCGGGCGGCTGACGCCGAGACTTTCCGCGATCTGCTCTCCGGTAATCGGCGCGTGTTTCTTCACGAGATCGATAATCGCGATTTGCCTGACCGTAAGTTCGATGATCGGCTCACTCCCTTGCTCCATGCAAAACATGCCGCTTCGCGGACACGATGGAATCGCTATTTATGGTATACCATAAACCGATTTATGACACAACATTTAGTTTTAGTGCGCCTAATAATCCCCCTTTCTAATCGTTCAATGATACGTCAAATACGCCCGCAACCGCAGAAATTCCGTGTCTGCGATCGCGAGCGTCCTTCCGGAGCGCTCTATCCCGAAACTTTCGCGCGCTCCTTCCCCTTGTCCGACTCCCCCGCGTTCCGGTTCGCGGCTTCGCGGTCCTGCATCATCTCTTCGACGCTCTTGACGTGCAGGCGAGCGGCGCCCTGATATCCTTCCTTCGTAGGCACGCGCTTGCCTTCGGCGAGTCTGGCCTTCGCTTCCGCGATCGCCTCCGCATATTGCGGCAGCCATTTCTCCTGCGCGACCAGCATCTCGTCGACCATCTGCCAGATTTCGTTCGGATTGCAGACCGCGCCGACGAGCGGGTCCATCATGAACGCCTGGCGCAGCAGCTTGTCGTCCCCATTGATCGCCGCCTCGACGGCCAGTCTCTGCACGGAAATGCTGACGTTGCACACGGCGGCGGGACCGAGCGGCAGCTTCCCGACGAGCGGCATCGAGACGCCGTTGCGGTCCACGTACCCCGGCGCTTCGATGATCGCGTCGTCCGGCAAGTTGTCGATGACGCCGTTATTGCGGACGTTGAAGTGCCCGCGGTAGACCCTCCCCGTTTCCAAACTCTCGATAATGTAGGAACCGTGCTCTTCGCCCCGTTCCTCGGGGGCGTACTTCATCGCCGGCTCCTTCATCCAGTTCGGGAATTCGGTCTCGAACCAGTTGCGCCCTTCCGTGCACACCCGCAAGTATCCGCCCGTCTCCCCGTTGATCCAGCTTCCAAGATCGATCCATTGGCCGATCTCTTCCGGACGTTTCCGGTACCACGGCACGTATTCGCTCAGATGTCCGTTCGATTCCGTGCTGTAGTAGCCGAAGCGGCGGAGCATGTCGATGCGCACCTTCTCCGTGCGGCTGAAATCCGGATGCTGTTCGAACGCTTCCAGCAGCTTGCCGGTCAGATCCTCGCCGTTATGGCGAATCTGCACATACCACGTCTGGTGGTTGATGCCGGCACAGATGATGTCGACCTCTTCCTTCTTCAAGCCGAACGCCTCGGCAATCTGCCGATGTCCGCCCTGAACGCCGTGGCACAGCCCGATCGTGCGGACGCCGCCATATTGATTGCACGCCCAGGTCAGCATTGCCATCGGATTCGCATAGTTGAGCAGCAGCGCGTCTTGCGCCGCAACTTCCCGAATGTCCCGGCAGATGTTCAGCATCTCGGTGATGCCGCGCTGCCCGTACATGATGCCGCCCGCCGACAGCGTATCCCCGACACATTGATCGACCCCGTACGTCAGCGGAATTTCCACGTCGGTGGCGAACGCTTCAAGGCCGCCTACGCGAATCGTGCAGATGACGTATTTCGCTCCCGCCAACGCTTCGCGCCGATCGGTCGTCGACTGAATTCGAATGGCCAGGCCGTTCTCCTTGATGTCTCTCTGGCACAGCCGCGCGACTCGGTCCAAGTTGTCCGGACTGATGTCCGTAAAAGCAACCTCAATATCTTTGAATTCCGGCACGCTGAGCAAATCCCGCAGCAGCCCTCTCGTAAATCCGATGCTTCCCGCTCCGACAAAGGTAATTTTGAAAGCCATCATCCACGCCTCCATAACTGTTAAATTGGAATATTCACGTTCTCTCCAATCGTAACAGCCTTCCTCAAGGAAGCGTTATCAGGATCGTCACTTCTGTACGCCGACTCTGTCAGAAATCCTCACTTTTCTCATCCGAAAAATCGCTTCCTGCAAACCGTTGTTTACCCATGGCCATGCGATATTCCACCGGAGTCATCGAAGTATGCTTCTTAAACAACGCGTGAAAATACGGCCTGCTGCCCGCGCCCACATAATCGGAAATGTCCGCCACCGGGACGTCCATCCGCTCCAGCAGCATCTTCGCCTTCTCGATCCGGATATCCGTCAAATATTCGATCATCGTGCGGTTCGTCTGCGCCTTGAAAATGCGCTGAAGATACCCGGGATGCAGATTGACGGAAGCGGCGACCTCCTTGACCGTCAGCGGACGGTCGTAGTTCTGGACGAGATAGGCGATGCTCGCCTTCACGTACTGTCCCGCTTGCGGCGCAAAGTTGCGTTCCGTCTCGGTTCGCAGTCTGCCGATCCGGATCAGCAGCTGCATCAACAGCATCCGGTCGAGCATTTTGCCGTCGCCGCCCTGGTAGTCCAGCTCCAGCACGAGGCTCTTGAGCGCGTGATAGACTTCGTCCGGGTCTTGAAGCGTCATCGACGCTCTCCGCACAGCCAGCAGTTCGCGCAAGGAGACGTCCTCCTCTGCGAACGTCTTGACGGAAGGAAGCTCTCCCTTATGGGGAGCGAATCCGAACTCCACGTTGAGCATGCGGCAGCTGCCTTCCACGACGAGGCGATGAGGCACCCCGGCGTCAAGCAGGATGAACTCCCCTTTGCCCAGCCGGGCCGATGCCGCCGCTTTCCGTTCCTCCTGCCATTCGACGGCGCAGCTCCCGTGAATGACGTACATGATCTCCGTCGAGTCGTGCCGATGGAAGGCCATATCGTAACCGTTCCAATGCTTGAAATAATAAGCGAATATTCGCGGCGAATAGTGCCGGTCCAGCAAGGCCGAGTCAAAAAGGCTCCCGATGTCCATGGCGTCCTCCCGTTCATTCGTCTGTCCTTCTTGCGGATAACTTAACTATCGGAGATCTTGCCGCGGGAGTCAACCGGAAAGCGATTTGACGTTCGGGGAAACGATCCGGTATGTTATTCATTGAAACCGAAAGCGAGCGGTCCGATTTCCACGAGGATCGAAACGACACGATATGCCTGACTAAGGAGAGAACACGATGGACAACTTCCATAAGCATTTGGAGCAATATGCCGCGTTGGCGGTAGAAGTCGGCGTCAACATACAGCCTGGACAGCCGCTGTGGATCGCCGCGCCGGTCGCGGCGGCGGAATTCGTGCGCGAGATCGCCAGGCACGCGTACAAGATCGGGGCCAAATACGTTCACGTCGACTGGAACGACGACCTCGTCACGCGCGCCCGCCTGGAGCACGCCGCGGAGGAATCACTGAGCTTCGCTCCTTCCTGGAACATCGCCGGACGGATCGAGCTGGCCAAGGAAGGCGCCGCGTTCCTGACGATCGTGTCGGAAAATCCGCACGCGCTGCAGGGCATCGATCCGGCCCGAATCGCGCTCGCGACCAAAGCCCAGCAGCAGGCGGCGCAACCTTTTCGCCCCTACACGCTGAACAACGTCTGCGCCTGGTCGATCGTGGCCTACCCGACGCAAGCTTGGGCGGACAAAGTGTTCCCGGAATTGCCGGAAGAGGAACGCGTGGCGGCGTTATGGGACGCGATCTTCTCGGCGACGCGCGCGAAAGAGAGCGACCCGGTCGGGCTGTGGAAAGCCCATGCGGAGACGCTCGGAACGAAAGCCGCCAGGTTGAACGAAAGAAAATACAAGGAGCTGCGCTACCGCGCGCCGGGCACGGATTTGACCGTCGGGCTGCCCGAAGGGCATATCTGGTCATTCGCGGGCAAGACGAACGCCCGAGGCGCCGAGTTCGTCCCCAACATGCCGACGGAGGAAGTGTTCGGATCGCCCCATCGCGACCGCGTCAACGGAACCGTGTCCAGCAGCAAGCCGCTCAGCTACGGCGGCAAGCTGATCGACAACTTCTCGTTCACCTTCAAGGACGGGCGAATCGTCGACTACACCGCCGAGAAAGAGTACGAAACGCTGAAGCGGCTGGTCGAGACGGACGAAGGCTCTCATTATTTGGGCGAGCTCGCTCTCGTGCCGCATCGTTCGCCGATCTCGGACACGAATCTTATCTTCTACAACACGTTGTTCGACGAGAACGCCGCCTGCCATCTGGCGATTGGCTTCGGCTTCCCGTTCGCCGTTGAAGGCGGTTCGGCGATGACCAAGGAGCAGTTGGCGGAAAAAGGCATCAACCACAGCCTGACGCACGTCGACTTCATGATCGGGCGGGCCGACCTGCAGATCGACGGCATCACCGAGGACGGCAGCGCCGAGCCGATCTTCCGCGACGGCAACTGGGCGTTCTGAAGCGGCGGCTCCGGCATGCCTCATTAAAGACAGGCTGTCCCAAAAGCAGAGTTGCTTGAGATGATCGATAGACAAAGAGGGGTATGTACCTCCTGGAGACTGCCTCCTACGCTCCTGAAACCACCTTATCACGGGTTTACCCATTCAGGTTTCA
>Ga0065721_10050888_pt1 | contig 17234 bp, 16 predicted proteins | sample Mesricmetagenome_FD_59108 | JGI IMG/M metagenome (GOLD analysis project Ga0065721, IMG submission 59108) | Mesophilic microbial community from rice straw/compost enrichment Sample: eDNA_1 v2 (version 2) | ecosystem: Engineered > Solid waste > Grass > Composting > Bioreactor | place: USA: Davis... | reverse complement strand
CGAGCCGATCCCCGACATTCTGCGCGAGCCGATCCCGCTGTCGGGAAACGGCATCACCGTGCAGCTCACGGGCACGCCGATCCCGTCCAAGGTGTCCCAGCTCTTTGCGATCGCCTCGCGCGGCGCGCCGGAGATCTTCGGCCGCGGTCCGGATGCCCGCCAGGCGTTCCTTGATCGCTATTGCCCGCCCCAGCCGATGCTGGTGGACCGCTACGGCAAGAAGGTCCCCATCATGGTCAATGGGCAGGCCCGCAACCTGCAGGAACTGCACCTGCGCCTGCGCGGAAGCTTCATGATCCGCCGGCTGAAGCGCAATGTCGACCTGCCGCCGAAATTCCGCCAGCTCATCGAGATGCCGATCCGCCTCACCGAGGCGGAGAACCGCCTCCTCAAGCAGGCCGAAGCCGACCTCACCTCAATTCACCAGCGCCTGACCGGCCTGGAGTTCCGCGGCGGGCCGGTCGAGCTCGCCAATGTGGTGATCGACACCTGCTCCAATCTGGGGACCGCCCAGGCTGCCTTCATGGAGATTTCCCGGATCCGGAAGAATCTGGGTGTCCTCAAGGCTCCCTATGTCGCGGATTTCCTGATCAAGGAGTTGCAGGAAGATCTTGATATGGCGCCGGCGGACCGGCGCAAGACGATCTGCTTTGCCTACCACAAGGAAGTCATCGACATCATCCGGGCCCGCGTCGAGGAGGTCTTCCCGGGTGCCGTGGTGGTCTACAATGGCGCCGCCACCAAGAAGAACCGCCAGCTCGCCGTCGACAGCTTCCAGGAAGACGATCGCGTCCGCCTGTTCATCGGCTCCGGCGCCGCCGCCACCGGCCTGACCCTGATCCGCTCGGATCGCGTCCGCATGGCGGAGATGGACTGGCGCCCGATGACCATGATCCAGGAAGAGGATCGTGCCTGGCGCATAGGCCAGACCAAGAGCGTGCATGTGGGCTATCTGGCAGTGCCCAATTCGCTCGATGCCCGCATGGGCGACAGCGTGCTCGAGAAGATGGAAGTGGCCGAGGCCGCGACCTCCACGATCAAGCTGCGCAAGAGCGCCAAGCGCCGTGCGTCGGATGAGTACCTGCCCGGCCTCGAGGATGCCCTGCTGGACAATGGCGAGATCGTCGATGCCGTGCTCGAGGCACCGCTGCGCAGCGAGGCGGCCGTGGGCGACGCCGACGGCTTCAACCTCGACTATCTCGAAATCGCCAACCTGCTCGAGGCCGAGCCTGAGCCCGAGCAGCGTCCGCGTGCTGTCGATGAAGATGAACTGGAGATGGTCCCGTGAAGCAGTTCAAGGGCGTGATTTTCTACACCAAGGACGGGTCTTCCGGTTTCGTGGGCGGCCTGGCCGCTCCTGCTTTCCGGGCCCAGGATCCCGAAGACGCTGCCCGGCGCCTGCTGCTGGCGCAGGACCAGGCGATCATTGACGGCGCCTATGAGGTGCAGGTGATCGAATTCGATCCGACCCGCGACCTTCCGCACGGCCATTACGGCGACCGTCACACGACAGACCTGCGCAGCGCCCTAGCCAAGCAGGCCCTGCTGCAGCCCGCGGTCGACCCGTCCCCTTCCACCGATAGCCCGGAGCCCTGAGATGCCGTTGTACAAGGGCATAGTGTCCTATTCGAACGCTCGCGGTGAACATGCCACCTCGGGCGGCATGCTCGAAGCTCCCTTCTATGCGGGAACGCCGGCGGGAGCGGTCGAGCGCCTGCTGCTGTCGCGGCCGGCCTTCGTGCAGCGTCGTGCCTATGCCGCCGAACTGATGGAATGGGACGCGCTGTCCAGCGCCCAATACGATGCGGATCGTCTCGGCCTCGAATTCCGCTTCGAGCTCGGACCCATGCTGCCGCCGATCCCCGAGTTCTGGCAGGGCAACGAGAGCGTCTATCGCAACCATCAGTGGTCGGTCAGTTATCGGGGCCTGCGCTCCCATGGCCTCGAGGAGAATGTCAGCCTGCCGATCGAGCAGATGATGGACATCACCGGCAAGGCTGGAGAGCACGTCTATGTCTGGCCGGTGGAATATGCCCGCACGGTGAAGGGTCTCGACATCGATGCCCTTGGCGATGCCATGGAGCGTGCCGTGGAACGGGTCCTGCCGGAGAGTTTCGACCGCATGGCCTTCCTGCGCACTCTCTACAAGGCGCGCAAGCTGGCGCTCGAACTGGAGTCTGCCCCTGCCGAGGTGGAGGAAGATCCGGCTCCGGGTTTCTGATTTTCCGGCTTGAAGATCAGGTCAGCCTGTTCTGGTCCGATGCAATCGCGACATGCAACTCGTGCCGGCCTGTCGGAAGCCCCGGGCTGTAGCCGAAATCGAGTTTGAAGTCCGTGGCATTGAGGCCATGCGCGGCGGCGTGAGAGTAGAGCAGCGCATATTGATCCGGAATGGCGTCGAGCGGGCCGTCATGAATGATGCGCAGATACCGCCCCGGCGGAATGGAATAGCTGACCATGCCGGGAGGAACTTCAGAAGCTTTCGCCGCGAGGTAGCCCACGAGCTCACGATAGACGCCGGCTTCGCGGCCGATCGAGACTTCAAGAAAGCTCGTTGCTCCGGTTTCTGCCGCGAACAGCTGTTCCCAGGCTGCTGGCACGGCTCGTGACAGATCCTCCCATTTCGCTTCCACCATGATGCCGATGGTGGTGAGCTCGGGCAGGTCGATGGTTTCGATCAACACAGTGCCTCCCTACTTGTGAAGGGAAGGACTAGCCCGGATCGGGCTGGTTGGCCACCTGATCAGCCTCTCAGAAAGTTCGAGGCCTTTTCCTGATCCGAGAGACTCAGGACGAAGTGTGCGAACGCCGGATTCTCGGCAATGGAACGGTCCAAGATTTCGCTCAGTAGCCGCAGCGTCCGGTGCTGTTGCTCCGTCAGGACCGACCGGACGCGTTCCATTTCACTGTGAGATGTCCTGCACACAAGAGAGAAGAACTTGCCCAGAAGACCAGTGACCACATCCGCAATCTGAATTCCTAATTCGTCCTGGGAAACAGCGAAGCGGAAGTGCGTGAGCACGGTGTGACCATCGCGGAACTCGAATTGAGCAAGGTGCTCCTGGATGACCTCTTCGACGTCAAGGACGTGGGTGGCATTCTTGAGGAGACAAAGCCGGTGGACGAAGAACGGTCCGAAGCCATCGATCAGAACGTTCGGTTCGACATCCTCCAGAAAGGGCAGGCTATCCAATGTCTTTGCAACTTGAATGACCCCTTTCAACATCATGAAGTTGATGGGGATAAGGAGTGCCTTTCTTTCTTCGATAAGGTCGAGCAGGTCGGCGACGAAGGCGGGGCGCTTCTCTCGGCCGACGTTCGGATAGGAATATTTCTGAAAGAGCGCGACAGTTTGGTCGTAGTCGTGCCGTAGCACCGTGTAGAGATCGTTTTTAAGCAGCAGATGATGTTGAAACAGCGCCTGCTGGCCATGCTCCGCCAAGATGGAATCGATCACGTCCACGATCGACCAGTACAGTGGATCAAGCACGGAGAAATGGATGAAAAGGTCCTGTCCTTTCATCCAATCTAGGAATGTTTCCACTCTCGCATTGTCAGCCAATTGAAGGAAATTGCCCTTCGCGATGTGCTTGAGCTTCACCTCGTCTGCCGACGCTTGAATCCGAAGCGTATCGCGCAGCTCGTCCAAACTGAGGGGGCGTATCGGTCCCGCATGGGCGACGCCACCCACCACAAAGCACTGCGGTTCTGGGGCATTTAGCCCATCGGGACGAACGTGCAGACGCCGAATGTTGTTCGTCTCGTCGTAGTACATCACGTAGGAACGATCGGCCCTGGTCAGGCCGTGCAGGGCAATTGTCCCATACCGCAATTCATTCACGTCCACAGCTGCGGGTGCCACTTGCTCTACACTCCTGATTGACGCCATTCGGCGTCGAGGCGGAGTTGATAGCACGCGGAGCTGTCTACGCCAGCGACCGTATCGATGGCGTCCGCGCCGGCAGCGTGACGAACCTCTTGGCAGCTCTCGCAGCGCCCTCGATCGGCGCCCGCGACAGCACGTCGACGCCGAACCTGGTGCCGATCAGGAATAGTCCGGCCGAGCCGAGCTCTTCGTCGCAGAGGGCCATGTGCACGACCATCTCGTACCAGGAGCGCCGCTCATCGACCCAGACCAGCACCTGGGCGTCCTCGAGGGTCACCAGGGGCCGCAGGGAACGGCGCCTGGTGCGATTGAGCGCACGCTCGACCCGAGACCACTGCCAGACAAGCGGGGCCAGTCGCCGGATCCGTGGCGAGGGGTGGGCCGTCAGCTGCCGGTAGCCGGCCTCAGTGGCGGCAACGGCCAGCCCGAGGCCAGGCATGCGCTGCAGCAGGCCGGGCAGGTCGCGCACAACCGTGGTGATGTCGACCTGGCCCTGATGTTCGGTCAGCAGCATGGCCTCGAGCGGATGGAGAGTAGGCATCAGCCGCCCTCGCTCAGATAGCGGCTAAGCTCGCCGAGGCGATCGAGATACTCATCCGGATTGGTTTCCGGCAATTCGGCTGGCTTGGCCAGCGTCGAGATCTGGTCGACCACGCTCTTCTCGAACGCCGCACCACGCTGGATGTCGCTGGTAATCAGCGTTTCAAGCTCCGACAGCTGGCGGACCATGGTGCCGAACAGCCCGGAGATGCGCGCCACCTGCTGGTCCGGGTTGGTCATGTCGGCCGTTTCCGTCGGCATCTGGTTCCGCTCGAGTATCCGTCCGGCGGTCACCGTCCGTTCGGGACTGCCGGTCCGGTGCATGACATCGGCCACCGCGGCACTACCGCCATGAAGGTCTGGATGCAGGTCATCGTCTTCCGGAGCGACGCCCATTGGCGGCCGGCGACCGGTTCCAGGCAGGCGATCAATGTGCCCGGGCGGCGCGAATTCCGCGTCATCCTCGGTTCCGTGCAGGAAGCCGTCATTGTCGTCGAGCACGTCCTCGACATAGGCGGTCTCGCCATTGGCGACCAGGCGGCGGTTGAAGCGGCTGGCGCGCTCGAGGACGGTCTTCACCGTCGCCTGCGGGTAGCGCCGGTTGTCGTTGGCAGCCTTGGCATTGTCGTTGCTCGCCATGGCGACCATGTGGAAGTGGTCATTCTCGAGGTCGTCATCGGCAATCTCGGCCATGATCTCCCCGGCGGCCCGCTGCATGGCGGCAAGGTTGCCCAGCTGCGGCGCCAGCGCCTCGAGGTCACCGATGAACTTGATCTCGACCGACTGGTCGAGCCCGGGAACCTTGTCCCGCGGGCCCCTGATGCGCAGGAACTTGTTGACCGAGAAGTCGGTGGTGAAGTCCTCGCCGATATAGAAGGTCCGGGATTTGACCAGGATACCCTCGAAAACGAAATAGAACTCGCCTTCGCGCAGCGACTGCACCTGTTCGAAGGTGACGCGGGTGGACTGCTGGAAGCTGACGTCCTGCCGGTCGACGAGGCGGCTGTTCATGAGCCCGGACTTGACCGTGTAGCCGGAACTGACGGCGACCTGGTGCTGGCCAACCTTCTTGGTCATGAACTCCAGAGTGCCGTTGCCGTCTTCCATGGCGCCGAAGGCGGTGAGGCGCGCGTTTGCGGCGACGGATTCGGCAACCTGCTTGTTGGTCTTGCCCATGGCGGCCATGTCCTGACCGGCTGGAATAATACTGAAACCGAGGGAGCGTCCCTGGGCCAGCATGACGTCTACCCCTTCGACCATGTAATACCCAATCTCATCGAGGATGATGATGAAGGGGCTCATGGCCTTGGTCGGCATGGCGTCGATGATGTTGCGCTTGCTGCCCGCAAGGCGAGAGCCGGAGGCATAGCCCATCATCTGGCGGATCATCGCGACGATGATCTTGCCGCAGTTGCGCATTTCGTCCGGCGCCTTCTGCAGGGCCGGCAGCAGAACGACGAGAACGCGGCGGTTATAGGCGACGTCTTCCATGTCCACTTCGCCAAGCGGAGTGCGGAAGATGTGCCCGAAGTCGTCGGCCATGGAGCCGAGCGGCTTGGTCATCTGCATGGCCAGGAAGCCATACTGTTCCGAAGCCTTGCCCTCCTGCGGCTCGCCGCGGATGGCCTTTTCGTTGGAATATCCTGGAAGGGTGTCGAAGAAGCCCTTTAGCGCCAGATAGGTGGCATTCGAGAACTCTCCGATCTGAGCACGCAGATAGAGCTCAATCATCCCTCCACGGGCGCGGATGTCCCGCCATTGCTCTTCGGTGAGGTCCTTTACGGAATTCGCAGGTTTCGGGGATTTCTTCATTACCCCCTGCCCCAGGGGCAGGAAGTCACGGATGGTCTGGACGTCGAGCAGGATGTCCCCGGCATTTCGCATTTCCACGAGCGCGCGCATGGCGCCGGAGATCAGCGAGACGGCACGGCTCTTCCACATGTCGTTGGCGGCGCCGGCGTCGCCCATGAGCGACACGACCAGGTTCATCAGCTGGTCGGCCGTGCCCTTGGCGAAGGGGTTCATCGTGTTGGACTGAACTTCCGGGCCGCCTGCCGGAGCGTCCGGATCGCCACCACTGTCGGTGAAGTTGACGACAAGGTAGTCGTCCTCGCGGCCGAAGCGCTTGCACAGGCTCCAGATACGGCTGGCAAAGGCGGGCGTGCCCTTGCCGTCGACGAAGATGAAGCCCGAGGACCACATCAGCGCCTGACTGGCGAGGCCGAGCAGCATTTCGGTGTTGTGGGTGACCACATAGCCGTCAGTGATGAACAGCCCATCCTTGCGGCTGGTCTTGATGCAGACGCACTCGGCTTCCTCGTCGTCCTCGTCGGCCGAGATCACCTCGACACCCGCCGGGCTGAGCCCTGCAGGCTCGGTCTTGCCGGGGAAGAGTTCCCGGAAACCCGGGACGTTGAAGTGGACGCGCCAGGTCAGGCCGACCGGGCTCTTGGTCTCGATGGTGGTTGCCGTGCCGCCGATCGACCAGATCAGGTCCTTGATCAGCGCAGCCTCTTCCGGCGTGAACGCCATGACGCTGGCGGCCCGTTTCCTGACGTCGAACTTGCGCGTCTTCACGAAGGTGCGGAAGAAGTCCCGCCGCTGCCTGGCGGTACCAAGCGTGTCGATGCGGTAGTCCAGGTAGTCGAGACCGTTTTGGGATGCGGCCTGGGCTGCATCGGTATTCAGCCGCCTTGGCTCGCGCTTGTAGTTCAGCGGCTCGACGCGGGGGATGAAGATCGCGGCGGCGTCGCCATTGCCGAGCTTGAACATGGCAATGTCGGCCGTAGTCATCTTCTTCGGCTTGCTGAGGCCATTGGCCTTGTCGAAGAGCTGCACCTGCCAGAGATGGTCGTGCGAGCTCGAGATCTCGCGCCCGTCGCTGAGCGTCAGGCGCGTGGTCTTGGCCTTGCCCTGTGGGTGGACGGACTCCACCGTGGTGGTGCCGCCCAGGGGATGCATCAGTACGTCCCCGGCACGCAGCTCGCCCATCAGCTTCCAGCCATGAGGCGTGAGCGCCAGCGCGTCTCGGCGCAGCGCCTTGCCGGAGCCGGTGGTGCCAAGCACGAAGGCATGGCGGCGGGCGTCGGAATTGGTGATCCAGAGCTGCTCGCCGGTGTCGTAGTGGTTGCCGAGAAACAGGATGGCTTCCGCTTTTCGGAAGCCCTTGCCGTCAGGGCGCGGCAGCGAGAAATCCGTTCCGCCCCAGTCGATCGGCATGCGGTAGGGAAGTCGATAGCGGGGCCCGGTGGCCCAGAGGTAATGCGAGAGCGACAGCGGGACCACGGCCAGGGCGGCCAGCGGGTAGAACAGCAGCATGACGATCGAGAACAGCAGCTGGACCAGGGTGACGTCCTGGCCGCGCATCATGTTGATGGTGCTCTTGGTCTCGGACTGCATCGAGCGCCGGATCATGTCCGGCTTGACGATGGCGTGCTCGGTCGAGCGCTCCTGTTCCTGGACTGTCATAACTGTCTATCCGCCTTCGCAGTTTTGCGAAAAATCGGATCGACAATCCGGGATCAGTGACTCCGGATCAAGTTGGCACGGCGATACGCTCGCCCGCCTCCACAGTTTCCCTCGCCCCGTTCTTGACGATGCCGGCGAAGATCTCGCGGGTGGCCACATAGATCCATGCGATCCATGCGAGCTCGAGTGGGAAGCCGCTCCACAGCGGCAGCGTGATCGCGGCCACCGACAGCGACAGGGACAGGAAGAAGAAGCACGCCATGACCACTGGCAGGCGGCTGAGCAGGCGGGTGGCAAGGCCCATGCAGTCGCGCCAGCTGGCGCCGACCGAAATCAGCAGCACCGGCCACACATAGAGGCCGAGGCCGGCAAACATGATCACATCGGCCATGGAGGCGCTCATGGTGCCACCGGCGAAAGAGATCAGGTCGATGAAATCCGCAATGCTGGTCGGTGCGCCCTCCGGCATGCCCACGCCCTGCAGCATCATCGAGACCACCTGCCCGTACATGGCGGCGCCGAAGACGGCCGAACCGAGGGCGAAGGGCAGGCCCTGCCGGATACCGGCAAGGGTGAAGATGCGGACCTTGGGCGTGTGGCCATCCTCGGCCATCAGTACGCCAATCACCCACAGCAGGTAGAAGCCGGCGATGAAGCGCGAGCAGAAGGCCCCGATTAATACCGGCAGGCCGTACAGGTTCATTGGTCCCATCAGGGTGATGGGCGCCGCCATCGCCGCGAATGCCGCCACGGCGAAGACGATGCTGCCAGGGATCAGCACCAGGGCGGAACGAGCGATCAGTGCACACCCCTGAACGAGCCAGCGGGTCGACCAGCCGGCCTCGGGCTGCCGCGGTTCCAGAGTGCTCATCGGGGCTCCTCAATCACGAGAACGGCCGGTATTCTGCGAAAAACCGGGCGGTTTTGCTTGTTTCCACTTGGCCTGACCATATTTCCCATGTTGGGTAATCCGCAACGTCGTGGTGTTGGAGAAGAGCAATGCGTGCACCGATTTCTTTGCCTGTCCTGGCGGTCCTTGCCCTGGCCTCACCGGCTGCAGCGCAGACTGCGGATGCGCAGCAGATTGCGCGTGACGCCTTCCCCGGCGCCAATGTCGTGGCCGACGCGGTCGACTTCGATCTCGATGGCGAGACCGAGATCCTGGTCCGCTTCCCCTTTGAATGCGATGACGCAGGGTGCCGCTGGTCCATTCTCGAGCACCAGGATGGCTCCTGGATCGAAGCGGCCGGCGGCCGCGGTACCGACACCGAGCTCCTCGATGTCGGCGGTGCCTATTTCGTCGTCTCCAGTGGTGTGACCTGGGCCTGGAACGGCACCGAGCTGGCGCCGACGCAGGACCTTCTCGAAGGCCAGCTGGGGCCAGCCACCGAAGCGCAGCTGGCGCTCGCCTATGAGGCGCTCGGCCTGACGGCCGGTCTGGCCGGCGACCCTGTGGGATATGCCGCCGAGCTCGATCTCAATGCGGACGGGCACCTCGAGACGGTTGTGTCGATCACGGATCCGTTCTGGCTGCTGGAAGGCGCCTACGCGCCCTTCGTCCTGCTCTCCGAAGACGGTGAGAAGCTGGTGTCCGGCTATTCCATGGATGCGCCGCGGCTGTTCGCAATCGAGGGCGGCACGGCGGTTCAGGTGGTCGGCGTCGTGCCTGGCGGCGTCAGCGGTCAGCGCTGGCCGCAATAGCGGCCCACAGGTTCAGTTCTCGAGGCTGGAACGTCCCGGATCCCTGGAAGGGGATCCGGGATTTTTCTTTTCGGTCCAGGCCAGAAGAAAGCCCCTGTAGGGCTGGACGCAGATGCGACCCGGCAGGAGGGCGAAGCGTTCGCAGTGGCGCCGGGCGAGCCAGGCCACCAGCGCGAAAGGCAGGAATCTCGTCCAGCCGGCGAGCACCTCAGTTGCCCGCGCGGCTGCCGCTGCCGGTATTGCCGAGCGTCACCAGCGTGCCGGGCATCATGGGCGCCGAAGGCGACTGGAAGGGGCCGATCGGCATCAGATAGGCGGACGGCACGTCGCTGGCTTCGCCATTGCCGCCACCACCCTCATCGCTGATCTCGATGTCGCCCGGATCCATGCCGCCGCCCTGCGCCACGCGCTTCATCAGATGGGCCTGGTACTCTTCCAGCGTCATCTTGTTGGCTGCCGCGTGTTCGGGGATCAGGCATTCCTTCTTGAAGCCGCAGGCGGACCATTTCTGGAAACCACCCATGCCCATCATGTGGGCGGCAGCGAGCGCGCCTTCCTTGGTCATGGTGATGCCGTTGATGGTCTGCCCGACCGGGGCATACTTGGAGATGTAGTTCCAGTTCTTCTGGGTGAAGGCTGCAAAGGCGTTGTCCTGCGCCGTCTTTGAGCCGAGAAAGTCCGAGCGCGAGTTGACGCCGTCCTTGCCGGTCCACTGGATGCCTTCCCACTCCCCCGACCCATAGGCCGGCAGCTTCTGGCCCGGCTTGATGTAGCCGAGATCCGTCAGGGCAGCGAAGGGAAGCTGGTAGGCGCCGGTGGCGGTGCCGAGGGTGGTCGTCTGGGAGTAGTTACCCTCATAGGATCCCGACTCCCATTTCCGCACCCAGTCCTGATAGGACTGGGCCATGGCTGGGGGAGCCAGAAGAACGGCAACTGCGACAAGTGCGACGAGCTTGATTTTCATCTTCCTGGCTCCCTGGTTCGGTTACTGCTGGGCGATGTTGCCGGTACGGCCCTGAGCCAGCAGCGAGGCCACCGCGGCAAGCGTGCCGGCCTCGTAGGAGTCGAGATTGAGCTGCATGTAGGTCATGCGGTTCTGCAGGGCCATCTGGTCGATGAGCTCCATCAGCAGTGCCTTCTCGTTCATGTTCTGCCGGTCGAGCACCGCCTGTTCGCTGGGCGCGTAGCGGGCCAGCGAGCGGATCTCGAGCTGCTGCAGCTCCGACACGCTGTCGCCCAGCTCGGTGGTGTAGGCGCCGGGCGCGATCTGGTCGTCGACAATGACCTTGTACGGCGCGGACGGACCGACCGGGGCGCGCATGTTGAGGCCGTAGGCGACGCCACGCTGGGCGATCGAGACGACGCTGTCGACATATTCGCGACGGGCAGCCTCGGCAGCGCCGGCGGGAGTTGCGATCTCGGACTCGGTGAGCGGACGCGGCGGGGCCGGATAGAACAGCGTCTGCATCATGCGGGTGACCGCTTCGGCATTGTCCCCTTCCAGATCCATGGTCGGATTGTCGTAGGGGATCGACCAGTCGGTCGACTTGCCGTTCAGTCGAACGCGGGAGTCGAGGATATACTTGGCAAGGGCGGAGCCGCCCTGCTGCACCACCGGGTGCTGTCCCGAGCCCCATTCATTGGCGGCATTGACGATGTCGGAGCCGTTCATGCCGCCGCCGCCACCCTGCGAGCCGCCGCCACCGCCGCTGCCCGAGAACAGGTCGATGAGCATACAGGCGACGGGATTGGGATCGAAGTCGCCGCTCTCGGCACGGGCGCGGAACTCGTCGCGCAGGCGCTTGGTGGCGTTGAGCTGGGCTGCGTCCTCGATGCGCTGCTGCGCTTCGACGGTGCGGTCGATATAGGCGCCTTGCTCGGAGCTGTGCCCCTTGAGGGCCTCGATGATGTCGACGGCAGCCTGCTCGATCTTGTCGCCGATCACCTTCTGGGTATCGCGATGGAATTGCAGGATGGTGCCGCAGTTACAGCCCTGCGCCTGTGCCGGCGCCGTCATCGAAATGGCCATGCCGATCGCAGTGAGAGCGATGGCCAGGAAGATCCTGATCTTGTTCATCTTGGTTGTCCCTTCGCCGCTTACTGGTTGGTCATGCCCTGCCAGAGGGCGTCGATCTGGTTCTGGACCTCGGGGTCGTCCATGACGTCGCGGGGCACCGGCCGGTCGCCGGCCGGGAAAGGCTCGCGGCTGACATCGGCTTCCGGCGGATCGGTCAGGTTCGGATCGGCAAAGGGCTGGCCATTATAGCCGCCCGGATCGCGACCGACATCGGCACCAGGAGCGCCGCCACCCGAACCGCCGCCATTCGGCAGCTTGAAGGAGCCGAGCTGGAACGCGTCGCCCAGGCTGGGCAGCTTGAGGTCGCCCATGGCGCCCTGCAGCGGCTCGGTCAGTTCGCCCCACTTCTCCTTTGCGAAGGAGCAGATCTGCCCCATCGGGTCACCGCCGCCGGCCATGTCGCCGAGCACGTCGTCGAAGCCGACCTGGGAGATCATGGAGCCCAGGTCGAACCCGCCCATGCCGCCCGAGAAGAAGTCGATGTCGATGTCCTGCATCAGGTTGTCGAGACAGCCCAGGTCGCCGACCGGCGACGGCGGCTTGATCGAGGCTTCCGCCCGCTTCATCGAGTCCTCGATATTGTCGCGGATCGACTGCGACAGCGCACTCGAGCTGGAGCTCGAGCAGGAATCGGAGAGCTTGTCCGAGATCCAGTCCGCCTGGACCGGAGTGGCCAGCGCCAGCTGCACCGAAATTCCGAGGGTCAGCGTCAACGCAGTGGCGGTGAACCTCCGATGGGCGAAAGCTTTCATTTTCGCATTCCTTGTATTTGATCAGACCGGACGGCCGTTGGCCCTCTGGGTCTTCTGCAGGTTGTGGTCTTCGACGATCTGCTCGAACTTGCCGTGGCGGATCTTGTGCTGGATGGAAAAGGCATCCTTGCCGGTGAGGGAAAGGTAGTCCGTCTGCAGCCGGCCATTGGTGAGTGTCTGGTGCAGCACTCCCTTGACGGCATCGGCCAGCATCTGGCGGGTCAGCCCTTCGCCGGTCATGCTTTCGGCGAACTTGCTGAGCGACATGAGCGCCTGTACCGGGGAGTTGGCGTGGATGGTGGTCATCACCATCGGGCCGCCGGTGGCTATGTGGATCAGTTGCGAAGCGGCGGCCGGAGTACGGATCTCCTGCAGCAGCAGGTAGCGAATGTTCCAGCGGCGCGTGAGCTTGATGGCGCCGGCGAAGTCGTCCTCTTCCACCTGAATCTGGTAGATGGCGCCATTGGGGTATTCGCCCGCAAGCGGCATCTCGATCGGGTCCTCGAGGGTGGCGCCGATCTCGCCATAGCTGGTGACCCAGTCGGCCAGCAGCGAGCCGGCCGTGGAAGACTTGCCCGAGGAAAACGGGCCGCAGATCAGCAGCAGGCCGCGCTCCTTGCCGAGGTTGCGAAGGGTCTGCGACAGCCATTTTGGCATGCCGAGATCCTCGAGCGGCGGAGCCTGGGTCGGCAGGCGCCGCAGACACCAGACGCGCCGCGGCTCGTCCTGGATCTTGCCGGGCGTCATAGTCATCTTGTTGGGGCTGTCGATCAGCGCGCAGCGGTAGCTTACGCCATCATGCACCAGCGAGAACTCGTTGGCCCAGTTGCCCGCGGCCCAGCGCTCCTGCACCGATACCCACAACTCGAAAGCATCGCCATGAACTTCGGCCGGCAGGTGCGACACGCCATAGCTCGGCGGCCGATTGAGGCCGGGAGGACAGCGCAGCTGGCGCGCCAGCGGAATGCCGCCGCGATAGGACTGCAGGTAGAGGTCCGAGAACTCATAGTTGCGCAGCCGGCGCGGGTCGTTGCCCGCCGCGGTGAAATGCTGATGATGGGCGCGAGCCGGCGCCTGAATGGCGCCCGGAGTGGTCGGCGAAGGCTGTGAACTCACCACCCTGGCCGGCTTGCCTGACGCTCCCGTCATACTCATAGTCATTCCATCTTCATCCGGATTTTCGCACGATCATGAAAATTGCCGTTTTTCGCAAGAGGCGCGAGGGCGCTTTCCCAGTTCGTGTCGGCTTTTACCTCTGGTTTCTTTCCGCACTGCTGGCCGGGACCTCCCCTGCCCTTGCCGCCAGCGTCCAGGTGCCGCTCGGATGGAATGCCGATCCAGCCGCAACCTCCATCGTGGCGGGTCTCTGGCCGGCCGAAAAGGTGCTCGAGACGGCCGTGGTCGACCTCGATCGCGACGGCGTTGGAGAGATCCTGATCCGGTTCACCGACCGCTGCGTGGCGCCGCAGATCGAAAATGATCTGCCGAACTGCGCCTACGGCATCGTTCGTCATGACGGCAGTGCCTGGGTTGCGATCGAGCAGGCACCGGCCCGCGACGTGGTGATGTACCGCTCCGACGACGGTATCGACGCCCTGGCCTTCGACGGCCTTGCGGTGACCATCGTCGACGGCCAGACCAAGGTGCTGCCCGACTTCATCTTTCCTCCGGGTTAGGCCCCGGCCTGAGCCATCATCGCGGCGTAGGCTTCCCGCTTTTCCATCTGCGCGTCGTGCGCTGCCTGGATCGGGTCCGGAATGTCGGGCGGATAGAGCTTCGGCGTTGGATCCACCAGCTTCTGCATGGCGCGTGTCAGGGCGACATAGAGCACGTTGAACTGCTCGATGGCCTGCGCCCGTGCGCCCGGCGAGTTGGTCTTGGTCTTCTCGTAGATCTGGGTCATCTCGTCGATGGACTTCCAGTCATTGCCCAGTCCGACCGTCGGCCATTCCCGGCCCTTGGAGCGGTGCCCGGTGATGAAGATGATGCGGGCCTCGTTCTCCGACTTGACCATCATCTCGGCGAGCTTGCGCACGTCGTCATCGCGGTTGTCCTCGATGATCTTGACCAGGCGGCCGAGTTCGGCGTCGCCACCTTCGGCTTCCGCCTCGAGCTCGGCGAAGGACTGGAAGGACGCCAGCAGCGTGGAAGGGTTGTCCATTTTCTTGCCCGAGTGCAGGCAGCGCGCGTTGTTCACGTCGCTGAGCAGCTCGCCGAAATTGTCGATGAAGATCGGGTGGCGGGCCTTGCGTGACTTGTCCAGGGCGGTCTCGAGCACGCCCATATTGGTGCGGCAGATCCAGGCGCCGGCAGGTCCAGCCCATTTGGTGATCGGCTTGTCGCGTTCGAAGCCGATCAGGCGCTGTTCGGGACCGCCGTCCGGTCGTGCCGACAGCACGTCGCGGGCAATGGCGGCAATGTCCTCGCCGAAGCGGAACGACTGGGTCAGATAGAGACTCTCGCCGGGAAGCAGGGCCAGGGCGTTCTCGGCGCCGCGCCAGGAATAGATCTGCTGGTAAGGGTCGCCGACTGCGACCAGGGGGAGGCCGGTCTTGGTGACGATCGAGCGCTGCACGGGGTTGAGATCCTGGGCTTCATCGAGAAGCACGTACCGGAAACCGCGGAACGCGGCCGCGCGCGCATCCGGATCGAGATCGAGCATCTTTAGGTAGGCGTCGTCGCTGTAGATGCGCGCATCGCGCAGTTCATCCCAGAGCGACTGGGCCGCAAACATCGCCGGCATGGCTAGCCGGTCGAGGGCCACTTCCGCCCGTTCCCTGCGCACGCGGTCGCGGATCGTGGCGGGGTCGCCGAGCGACTCCAGCAGCGCCTTGGCGGCGTGTTCCGGCATGACCTGGTCGACGTCAGAGGCGCAGTAATTGGCGAAGACCTTCTTGACCAGGCTGGCGAGACGATACTCGGTCCAGCCCGGCAGCCGCGGAAAGCCGAAACTGCCCATGCGCAATGTGTCGCGGATGCGATTGACTGTGAGCACCTCCCGGCGTCCGTGCCCGGTGACGACGGCGCCATAGGCCAGCGAATGCATGGTGCGCGAAGCGCAGCGGGTATTGACGAGCTTGGCGCCTGCCTCATCGGCAATGGCCTTGTTGAAGGCCAGGTAGATGCCGCGATCCTTGCGCCTGGTGGCGATCGCCTTGAGCGTGGTCGTCTTGCCGGCGCCGGCAAAGGCGATAACCTTCAGCACCTCCCCTGCCCCCAGGACGGAAGCTGCCTCGCCGATGGCGTCCTGTTCATGTGTGTACTTCATTGGAGCCGTCCCGGCGAAACTGTGACTGGGATATCGGACCACCGATGCGTGAAAATGCGAAGCTTTGCGAATTTCCTGCGGCGGTTCTCCACATCGGGCTGTCTGCAGGATCGCGGAATTGGCGATTTCCACGCATATTGCTAGCTAGATAGCTATCCGCGATTGCGGCACGAGTGCCGATTTTCCTAGTTTCTCGCAGTTTGCGACAAACAGGAGGTATTCCAATTGGCGCTCGTGACATTCACCAATCCCAAGGGAGGGAGCTCGAAGACCACTTCGGCCTTCCTGCTGGCGTCCTGCCTCGCCGCGCGCGGTGAGCGCGTGGCCCTGGTCGACAGCGACCCCAACGCCCCGCTTCTGCGGCTCGAAAAGCTCCGCAACGGCAATCCGATCAAGAACCTGAGTTTCCACCGGGCGACGCAGGATACCATGTATGATGTGGTCGATCCCCTGGCCGACAGGGTCGACTGGGTCATCGTCGACACCGAGGGCACCGCCAACATGACGGTGGGCATGGCGCTTAACCGCTCGGACCTGGCCATCATCCCGATCGGCATGTCGCGGCTCGATATCGACCAGGCTGCCAAGGCCATCCGGCTGGTGCAGACCCAGTCCAGGGGCATCAAGCGCGAAATCCCGTACCGGCTGCTGTTCACCCGGGCCAATCCCATGGTCGCGGTGTCGAGCGAGAAGGCGATCCGCAAGGATGTCAGCCAGTCGAGCATCGCCACGCTGGATGTGAAGATCATCCACCGCGCCGCCTATACCGCCATCTTTGAGTACAACCAGACGCTGTGGGAGCTCGATCCGCGCCGGGTCAGCGGCCTTCCCATGGCCATCGAGAATGCCGAGCGGTTCACCGATTCCGTGGTGTCCGCCCTGCTGGCAACCCTGCAAGGAGCTGCAGCATGACTGACAACCGCCTGAGCGCCATGCTCGAGGGCGATCCGGTCGAGGCGGATCGCCAGAGCGACCTTCAGCGCCTGAGGGAGCTGAAGAACAATTCCGCCGCCGTTCGAAATCGCGGTGCCGATTCCGAGCACGAAAAGGAAGTGGCGGTGCAGACCGCGAGGGAGCTCGGCTGGCGCGGTACCCCGTCGCGCCGCCGGAGCAACCGCCGGGCGAAGGAACCCGTGCAGGTGCTCTATGTTCGCGTGCCGGTGTCGGTTCATACCGGCTACCTTCGTTGGTGCGACGACAACAACCTGACCCAGGCCGAGGGCTTCACCGAGCTCTGTGCGTTGCTGCCCGAGGGCTACCGGCCTGCCGACGCCATGAAGGCCGAGTGATGCCGAGGCGCGGGCATAGCCTGATGGCCGAGCGCCAGTTCGCCCGGCGACGCAGCGCCGGGATCGCTGGCAAGGATACGCTCGACGCGCTCTGTGCCGAGAATGGCTGGTATTCGCCGTTCCGGCAGAAGGTGCTCAATGCCGCCACACGCGGGCCCGAAAGGCAGCGCGTGTGGTCCCGGCTGGTGTGGCCGCTGCGCCTGCTCTCGCCGCAGCCCGAGCCGGTCTATCCGATGCGGCCGAACTGGCCCGG
>Ga0065721_10006191_pt1 | contig 17238 bp, 12 predicted proteins | sample Mesricmetagenome_FD_59108 | JGI IMG/M metagenome (GOLD analysis project Ga0065721, IMG submission 59108) | Mesophilic microbial community from rice straw/compost enrichment Sample: eDNA_1 v2 (version 2) | ecosystem: Engineered > Solid waste > Grass > Composting > Bioreactor | place: USA: Davis... | reverse complement strand
GTAATCCAGGAACTCGCGCGTGGTACCCAGCAGCTCCGGACGGCCCGGGACTTCGCGGTGGCCGACAGTGCGAATCCAACCGCGCTCTTGCAGCGTGCGCATAATGGTCGAGCTGATCGACACGCCACGGATCTCTTCGATTTCGCTGCGCGTGATCGGCTGGCGATAGGCGATGAGTGCCAACGTTTCCAGGAACGCACGCGAGTATTTCGCCGGCCGCTCCTGCCACAGTCGCGAGACGATTTCAGCGGCCTTCGGCCGCACTTGAATGCGCCAGCCGCTGGCGACTTCCACCAGCTCGATGCCGCGATTCTCGTAATCGGCGATCAGCATGCCGATCGCGGTGGTCAGCAACTCGGGCGTCGGTCGCTCGCGCTCTTCGAACAGGTCCAGCAGCTGCTGGGTAGTGACCGGCTTGCCGGCCGCCAGCAGCGTCGCTTCGATGATGTGCTTGAGATCGTGTTCGTTCATCTCGATGATTCCGCGTCCGAATTGTCGGCCGAGCTTCCAGCCTCGGTCACGCTGTCGTCTTCCTCGGACAGATTCGCAGTCTGCTCGCTCGCCAGTTCATCCTGCCCGGCTCGGTCGCCGGCCGCCGCATCCTCGGCCACGACGTTGATCGATTCGCCGGATAGCGCGTCCTCGGCAGCGACTTCGATCGGCCCCTCGGATAGTGCATCGTCCGCGGCAACTTCGATCGCCTCTACCGAGGGACTGGGCTCATCGACGATTTCGATCGATTCGCCCGCCGGTGCGTCCTCAATCACGACTTCCGTCGTCTGCGGCGCATGCTCGTTCAGATCGTGCGTTGCAAGTAATTCGGAAGATCCGATGGACTCGTCCGCGATGTCCGTCTCGACCGCAGCCACAGTCTCTTCGAGGACTTCCGCCTGCTCGACTGAAGCAACCGATTCCTCAGCGCTCGCTGCAGGCTCCACATCAGCGACAAATTCATCAGCGGCTTCAGCCTGCTCGACGGACGCAACAGATTGCTCGGTGCTCGGTGGAGTCTCCGCGTCAGCAACAAAGTCTTCAGCAACTTCGGCCTCGGCGGTCTGAACCTCGGCGGTCGACTCGGCGGCGATGTGCTCACTCTCCGCCTGAGTCACGAGCTCGACGACTGCTTCGGACGGCTCGAAGTTCACGGCCGGTTCGGCTACGTCAACCAGCGCCTGATCTGCGATCTCGTGCGTCTCGGCAAGTGAGACGGTTTCCTCGGGCGCCGGCTCGGGCACGATGTGCTCTTCCACCACGTGCTCGGGAACGACGTGTTCCTCGACTTCGTGCTCCTCGATGACGTGCTCTTCGACCCGGTGCGATTCGGAATCGGCGGCGGCAATTTCCTCCACCGCGGCGCTCGGCTCGATGAATTCAACCGTCCCGACCGACTCGGGCGCGTCCAGCGGATCCACCTCCGCGGCAGCCTCGTCGACCGGCTCGAATTCATGCGGCACGTCTTCGAGCGTGACTTCCTCAGCGACCGGCGCGCTTGCGGCGGCTTCATCCACCGGCGAATCAGCAGCCACATCCTCAGCGACGTCCGTTCCGACGACGGCGTCGTCCGTCGTTGCGACCTCCGCAACCGTCTCCACCGCGCTCTCGGTCGACGCAATCGCCTCCGACACGGCAGCTTCGACCAAGCCCGCATCCGCAATCGAGTAATCCGCTTCGAGATTGTCGACCGCAATCGACGACGCAGCAGCTACGTCGGCAACAGCTGCTTGAACGGCCACGGCCGCCTCATCGGCCGGCGGCGTGTCATCGTCCTCATCGGGAATGTCGTTCTCACCGGCCAACTCGGGCTGCGCGAGCGCGGCGGCGTTTTCAGCATCGGCAGTCTCGGACGCGCTGACGCCGCCCTGAACGACCTTCAGGTTCCGCTGCGCCGTGCGCACGTGAATCGGTGCGTACGCCTCGGCTTGCACGATTTCGATCAAGCCTTCCTTCATCAGCTCCAGGATGGCGATGAACGTCACGGTGACGCCCATGCGCCCTTCCTCGGGCTTGAACAGCTCGGTGAATTCGAAGAACGCGACCGTCTGCAGCCGCGACAGAATGTCCGACATGCGCTCCCGCTGCGACAGGCGCTCGCGAGAGATGTGGTGATGCGCGAACTTCTCCGCCCGTGACAGCACGTCCCGGAATGCGTCGAGCATTTCCTTCAGGGTCACGTCCGGCAGCAGCTTGACGACCTTGCGCTCTTCCAGCTCGGCGGAGGCGAGAATGTTGTCGCGCTCCAGGCGGTTCAGGCGATCCAGGTCTTCGGCCGCCTTCTTGAAGCGCTCGTACTCTTGCAGACGACGCACCAGCTCGGCGCGAGGATCCTCTTCCTCCTGACCCTCCACGACCGGCGGCCGCGGCAACAGCATGCGAGACTTGATCTCCGCGAGCATCGCGGCCATAAGCAGGTATTCGCCGGCGAGCTCCAGCTGCATCTCCGCCATCACGTCGATGTACTGCATGTACTGACGCGTGATCTCGGCGATCGGAATGTTCAGGATGTCGAGGTTCTGCTTGCGGATCAGGTACAGCAGCAGATCGAGCGGACCTTCGAACGCGGTCAGGAACACCTGCAGCGCATCCGGCGGAATATACAAATCGCGCGGCAGCTGGGTGACCGGCTCGCCCTCGACCACGGCGAACGGCATCTCGCTCTGCTGGGGCGGCAGTTCGGCGCTCAGGTCCTCGGCGTCCAGCTGCGAGCCGGTGTCTTCCACCAGCTTCAGTTCGGGCTTGGCCTTGCTCACCGGTAGTTCATCCCCATCGCCTGGTGCACCTCATCGAGCGTCTGACGCGCCACGTCGCGCGCCTTCTCGTTGCCTTCGGCGATGATGCCTCGGACCAGGTCGCGATTCTCTTCGAATTCCTTGGCGCGTGCCTGCATGGCGCGCAGCTGCGCGACCACCGCATCGATGACGGGCTTCTTGCAATCCAGACAGCCGATGCCAGCAGTGCGACAGCCCTGCGCGGCCCACGACTGGGTTTCGGGCGTCGAGTAGATCTTGTGCAGATCGAACACCGGACACTTGTCCGGATCGCCCGGATCGGTGCGACGCTGGCGCGCCGGGTCGGTCATCATGCCCTTGAGCTTCTTCGCGACCTGATCGGGATCCTCGCGCAAGCCGATGGTGTTGCCGTAGGACTTGGACATCTTGCGACCGTCCAGACCGGGCACCTTGGGCGTCGCGGTCAGCAGTACTTCGGGCTCGACCAGGTAGCTGCGGCCGGTGCCTTCCAGGTAACCGATCAGACGCTCGCGATCGGCCAGCGTCAGCCGCGCCGTGCCTTCCAGCAGCGCATGCGCCTTGGCGATCGCCTCGGTATCGCCCTTCTCTTGATAAAGACGCCGCAACTCGTTGTATCGAGTGCCGTTGCGCGCGCCCAGCGCTTTGAGTGCTTTCTCAACTTTGGCTTCGAAGTCGGGTTCGCGGCCATAGATGTGATTGAAGCGGCGCGCCACTTCGCGAGTGATCTCGACGTGCGAGATCTGGTCCTCGCCGACCGGCACGAACGCGGTCTTGTACAGCAGGATGTCCGCGGCCTGCAGCAGCGGGTACCCCAGGAAGCCGTACATCGCCAGATCCTTGTCCTTCAGCTGCTCCTGCTGATCCTTGTAGGTCGGCACGCGCTCCAGCCAGCTCAGCGGCGTGACCATGGACAGCAGCAGATGCAGTTCGGAGTGCTCGGGCACGCGCGACTGGATGAAGATGGTCGCGGACGCCGGATTCAGCCCGGCCGCGAGCCAGTCGATCACCACGTTCCAGACGTTGCTCTCGAGCTGCGAAGTGTCCTCGTAACCGGTGGTCAGCGCGTGGATATCGGCGACGAAGAAATAGCACTCGTACTGGTACTGCAGCTCCACCCAGTTCTTGAGCGCGCCGTGATAGTTACCGAGATGGAGGGCACCCGTCGGTCGCATGCCGGACAGGACGCGTCGGTTGTTAGCGGGAGTCGCACTCAATGCTTGGCCTCGGGCCCTATAAATCAAGGCGTTAGCGAATCTTGTTAATTCGGGAAATCAGCAGCTTGCAAAGCTGGGCGCATTATACGCAGCTTGACAGCCAGTCTTGATAGCCAGCCGCGCTTACTCGAACGCGCTCACATCGCCCTTGCCCCGGCGGACGATCACGGGCGCCGGACCGACCAGATCGATCACGCTGCTCGGCTCCAGGCCGCAGTTGCCGCTGTCGATCACCGCGTCGACGAAGTGAAACAGCCGTTCCTGGATCTCCCGGGGATCGGTCATCGGGTGCTCGTCGCCCGGCAGGATCAGGGTCGAGCTCATGATGGGCTCGCCCAGCTCGTCGAGGATGGCGGTGGCCACCGGATGATCGGGCACGCGCACGCCGATGGTCTTGCGCTTCTCGTTCTGCAAGCGCCGCGGCGTCTCCTTGGTCGCCTGCAGGATGAAGGTGTACGGCCCCGGCGTGAACGCCTTGAGCGTGCGGTACTGCGTGTTGCTGACCCGCGCGTAGGTGGCGATCTCGGACAGATCGCTGCACACCAGCGTGAAGTGGTGATGACGATCGATGTGGCGGATGCGCCCGATGCGCTCCATCGCGGTCTTGTTGCCGAGGTGGCAGCCGAGCGCGTAGCAGGAATCGGTCGGATAAACGACCACCCCACCGTCGCGAATGATCTCGACCGCCTGACGGATCAGGCGGAGCTGCGGGTCCTTCGGGTGAATCTCCAGATAGCGGCTGGTCATCCCGGTATGATAGCGGCCCTGTCAAATCCGCCGGGGTAGCCCCTTCGGCAAGGCGCACTCTCTCGCATGCAGTTGTTGTTCGACTTCTTCCCGGTCATCGCGTTTTTCGTCAGCTACAAGATCACCGGCAACATGTTCGTGGCCACCGCCGTCATCATCGTTGCCGTGATAGCGCAGACGGCCTGGCAATGGTTCCGCCATCGCAAGATCAGTCAGATGGCGCTGATCTCGGGCGTGCTGGTATTGATTTTCGGCGGTCTGACCCTGGCAATCCATGACAAGGCGTTCATCCAATGGAAGGTCACGGTGGTGAACTGGCTGCTGGCCGCGGCCTTCCTGGCCAGCCGGTTCTTCGGCGACAAGCTGCTGATCGAGCGCATGATGGGCGAGAACGTACAGCTGGAGCGGCCGGTGTGGGCCACGCTGAACTGGGCCTGGATCTTGTTTTTCGCGGCGCTGGGCGCCATCAACCTGTACGTCGTGTACCACTTCTCCGAAGCGGTGTGGGTCAACTTCAAACTGTTCGGCATGCTCGGACTGACCCTGGCGTTCGCGATCGCGCAGGCGGTCTGGCTGTCCTCGAAGATGCCGGCTGAAGAAGCGCCGGCCCGATCGGAGAAGTCGCAATGACTCGCGCCGAGCGCATCGTCGGCGAGCTGCGTACAGCGCTGCACACCGAGCAGGTCGAGTTGATCGACGAGAGCCATCTGCATGCCGGCCACGCCGGAGCGCGCGAAGGCAAAGGGCACTTCCGCGTCCGCATCGTGTCCGAGGACTTCGCGGGCCTGCGCACCTTGCAGCGGCACCAGCTGGTGTACCGGTCGCTGGGCGACCTCATGCAAACCGACATCCACGCTTTGAGCATTACCGCGCTGACACCGGACGAAGCGCGTTGACGAATCGTCGTCCAGTCAATTTCCCTTTCCCCCAAGGACTCTTATGAACCGTCATTTCCTCGTCGGCCTGCTGCTGCCTTTGACGCTGCTGGCCGGCTGCGGCAACGCCGCCGATAGCAAAGGCGCCCAAAACGATGCTGCCGCGGGCCCGCCGGTAGCGGTCGTCAACGGCAAGAACATCAGCAAGTCCGAATTCGACCTGTACGTCGACAACGTCGAGCGCCAATCCAAGCGCGAGATCACCGACGCGGAGAAGTCGCAGCTGCTGGACCAGTTCATCAGCATGCAGCTGGCCGCCGACGCGGCCTCCAAGGCCGGCATCGAGAAGGAACCGAAGGTGCAGGATCAGCTGGCGCTGGCGCGCTTGAACGTGCTGGTGGATTCGGGCCTGCAGCAGTGGCTGGAAAAGAACCCGGTCACCGATGACGAGCTGCGCCCGGAATACGACGCGCAGGTCGCCCAGATGCCCAAGGAATATCACGCCCGTCACATCCTGGTGGACGACGAAGCCAAGGCCGAAGCCATCACCAAGCAGTTGAAGGCCGGCGGCGACTTCGCCAAGGCGGCCGAGAAGAACTCCAAGGACCCCTCAGGCAAGGACGGCGGCGACCTCGGCTGGTTCACGCTCGATTCCATGGTGAAGCCGTTCTCCGATGCGGTCGCGGCGCTGCAGCCCGGACAGATGACGGACAAGCCGGTGCAGAGCCAGTTCGGCTGGCACATCATCAAGCTCGAAGAGTCGCGCGTGAGTGCGCCGCCGCCGTTCGAGGAAGTGAAGGATCGGGTGAAGGTGCTGGTGCAGCGAAAGAAGCTGCAGGACTATCTCGACGGGCTGCGCAAGGACGCGAAGGTCGAGAAGAAGATCTGAGCCTGGTGCTCCCGACGAACGAAGCAGAGAACGGATCGCCACGGCGATCCGTTTTTTGTTAGTGGGGCTACCACTCGTCGCAGACGTAGACGCCGGATTGATAGAAGCGGATCTGCCCCGAGGAGATGCGGCTCTCGATGTTGCTCGCCAGATCGAACGGCGTGTCCGAGGTCAGTGCGCTCAGCGGAATCGGCAGGCGGATCACGTTCTGGGGCACGCGATGGAAGGTCTCGCCGTTGGGAATCAACTTACCACTCTCGGCCGCGGCGCGGATGTCCTGAGGTGAGCGCCGCGGGAACTCGACTCTCTCTCCGACTTCGCGCGAGAACTCGGACAACCGCGTCGTCACGCCATTGTCGATGAAGTGCACATTGCCCAACAGCTCGATCTCGGAATAGTCATAGAGCACACAGGGCACCTGCTTCGCGTCGAGAAGCCGCAGCGCTTCGAGACGATTCGCCCCATCGATCACGATCATTTCGCGAACCACGCTGATCGGATTGAAGAAGGTCCCATCGGTGTGAATCTTCGCGACCAGCCTGGCGACCTTGGCTGCGTCGAAAGCCTCGTAGCGCTTCAACTCCGCGATCGGCACCATTCTCAGGCGTTCACGAAGAAACTGCTCGTCGCGGCCCACGCCTAGTCTCGCCAACCCGCACGCATCGGAACGATCGCTCAGCCTTCCAGCAGCTTCAGGAACCCGGCTTCGTCGAGAATGTCGACCCCCAGTTCCTGCGCTTTGGTCAGCTTGGAGCCGGCCTCGGAGCCCGCGACGACGTAGCTCGTCTTCTTCGATACGCTGCCGGTCACCTTGCCGCCGAGTGCGGTGATGCGATCGCCGGCTTGATCCCGGCTCATGCTCTCCAGCGTGCCTGTCAGCACGAACGTCTTGCCGGTCAGCGGCCCCTCGGCAGCGACGGCGCGAGGCTTTTGAGCGGGCCAGTGCACGCCGAGATCACGCAGCGCCTGAATCACTTCGCGATTGTGCGGCTGCTGGAAGAACGTATAGACGTGCGCGGCCACCACGGGGCCCACGTCCTGCACTTCCTGGATCGCCACTTCATTCGCCTCCTGCAGCGCCTCGATCGAACCGAAGTGGCTCGCGAGCGCGCCGGCGGTCGCCTCGCCCACGTCTCGAATGCCGAGCGCGTACAGGAAGCGCGACAGCGTCGTCTTCTTGCTCTTGGTCAGCGCATCGACCAGGTTCTTCGCCGACTTCTCGCCGAGCCGCTCCAGGTTCGCGAACTGCTCGACAGTGAGCTTGTACAGATCCGCCGGGCTGTGCACCAGTCCGGTGGTGAGCAGCTGATCGACGATCTTCTCGCCCAGCCCATCGATATCCATCGCGCGACGGCCTGCGAAATGCAGCAGCGCGCCTTTGAGCTGCGCGGCGCATGAGAGGCTGCCGCTGCAGCGGGCGACAGCTTCGCCCTCCTCGCGCTCGACGGCCGAGCCGCATATAGGGCAGCTCTTGGGAAGCACAACCGGCCTGGCGTTCTTGGGGCGCCGCTCGATCACGACTTTGACGACTTCGGGAATCACATCGCCGGCGCGACGAATCACGACCGTATCGCCGATGTGCACGTCCTTGCGTTTCACTTCATCCATGTTGTGCAGCGTGGCGTTACTCACCGTCACACCGCCGACGAAGATGGGTTCGAGTCGCGCGACGGGCGTCAGCGCGCCCGTGCGGCCGACTTGAAACTCCACGTCACGAACGATGGTGTTCTCTTCGTGCGCGGGAAACTTGTGCGCGATCGCCCAGCGCGGCGCGCGCGCGACGAAGCCGAGCTCGCGTTGTTGGGCGAAGCGATTGACCTTGTAGACCACGCCGTCGATTTCATATTTGAGCGAGCTGCGCTGCTCGCCGATCTGCCGGTAGTACTCCAGGCAGCCCTCGACGCCCTTGACGAGCCTGGTGAGCGGAGACACTTTCAAGCCCCACTCACGCAGGTGTTCGAGCACCTCGAAGTGCGTCGCCGGCAGTTTCCAATTGCCATGCTCGCCCACGGCGTAGAAGAACACGTCGAGCGGACGGCTCGCGGCGAGGCGCGGATCGAGCTGACGGATGGTGCCGGCCGCGGCGTTGCGCGGATTCACGAACACCTTCTCGCCCTTCTCCAACGCGCGCTGATTCATCGCTTTGAAACCAGCAAGCGTCATGAACACTTCGCCGCGCACGTCGATCACATCGGGCGCCTTGCCGCGCAGCTGCGTCGGCACGGCCTTGATCGTACGAACGTTGTGAGTAACGTCCTCGCCCTTCATGCCATCGCCGCGAGTCGCGGCACGCACGAGCCTGCCGTTCTCGTACCGAAAGCTCATGGCCAGGCCATCGAGCTTCGGCTCGGCGACGTACTCGATGACTTTGTCGGTCTCGAGACGCTCGCGCACGCGGCGGTCGAAGTTGATCAGGTCTTCATCCGTGAACGCGTTGTCCAGCGACAGCATGGGCGTGGTGTGCACGGCTTCCTGCAGCTCGCTGACCGGCGTGGCACCGACGCGCTGAGTGGGCGAATCCGGGGTGATGAGATCGGGATTCTCGGCCTCGATCTGTTTCAGCTGGTTCAGCAGCCGGTCGTACTCGGCGTCGGAGACTTCCGGGTCGTCGAGCACGTAATAGCGATAATTGTGATGCTCCAGCTGGCGGCGCAGATCCTCCGCGCGCGCCGCGGGCGACGGCTTCGTCACTCGTGATTACCCCTGCCCGGCGGCCGCTCGAACTCGCGCACTTCCTGTTTCATCCGCTCGATCCGATGCACGGTGAGCGGCACACCGCGATCGTCCTGGAGCACGCCGCCCAGCGACTGGTGCAGGCGACGAGCGCAGGCCACGAGCTCGTTGAGCGCATGCATGCCCGGCACGGGGCCCGGCAACTGAGCGAACAAAGTCACGCCCGGATACAGCGTTTCGTTCATCTTCTCCAGGTCGAACGTGCCGGGCTCGACCATGCTGGCGACGCTGAAGATGGCCTGACCATCGCTGTGCTCGCGATGGAAGATGTCGTACTTGCCGTGGACCAGCAGCTCCTCGGCGAGCACTTCCTGCAGCTTCGCGCCTTCGATTTTCTGCGGGGCCGAGCTCAACCGCAGCGCCAGGATCTTGCGACGCTCGGGCGAGCGACGCGGCGCCGGCATATCGCTGGAAGACAACGTCGGCGCGGGAGTAACTACCGTGGTCGAGTTGGGCGACTGAACCGGCAGCTCTTCGGTGACGGTGTCGGTACCCAAGGTCGGCTCGACTCGGCCGCGCCGAAAATCCGGGAGCGGTTTCGACTCCGGGTTCTGCGCCGGCGCCGCTTCTCTCGTCACCGGTCGCGGTGACTCGCCACGAGGAACGCGAGCTTCAACTCGCGGACTCAAGGGGCGCACCGGCCGCACGGCGGTGACATCGTACTCCTCGGCCGAGGGCTTTACACCATCCGCCGCTGGAGTGGACTCGTGATGCTCCTCGTACGGCTCGTCCTCGTAGCCAGGAACGTCCTCCCGCTGAAACGCCGGCTCGCGACGCACTTCCGTGAAGCCGTGCGGCTGCAACGCCGGGTCGGGTCTCGAACGAAGCGCGACATCTTCGGCGACGACGGCGCTACCGCGCCGCCCCCACAGATAAATGCCTGCGAGCAGGACGATGCCGAAGCCGATCAGAATCCAACGCAACTCACTCATGCGTAAGCTCGGTCAGGAATAGATCGATTACATCGCCGCCAGACGCACCGCTTCATCGACGTCCACCGCCACCAGACGCGACACGCCAGGCTCGTTCATGGTCACGCCGACCAGGTGCGACGCCAGCTCCATCGTGGTCTTGTTGTGGGTGATGAAGATGAACTGCACGCGTTCGGACATTTCCTTCACGGTGTTGCAGAAGCGGCCGACATTGGCTTCGTCGAGCGGCGCGTCCACCTCGTCCAGCAGACAGAACGGCGCGGGATTCAGCTCGAAGATCGAGAACACCAGCGCCACGGCGGTCAGCGCCTTCTCACCGCCCGAGAGCTGATTGATGGTGCTGTTCCGCTTGCCCGGCGGACGCGCCATGATGGAAACGCCGGCGTTGAGAATGTCCTCGCCCGCCAGCTCCAGGTACGCATGACCGCCGCCGAACAGGCGCGGGAAGCGCTCCTTCAGGCCGGCGTTGACGCGATCGAAGGTATCCTGGAAGCGCTGCCGCGTTTCCTTGTCGATCTTCTGGATGGCCGTCTCCAGCGTTTCCAGCGCCTCGGTCAGGTCCTTGAACTGGCTGTCCAGGTATTCCTTGCGCTGCGACTGTTCCTGGAACTCCTCGATGGCGGCGAGGTTCACGGCGCCGAGCCGGCCGACCTTGTCGGCGATGTCGCTCAATGTTTCTTCCCAGGCGGCGATATCGGCTTCCGGCGGCATCTCCTGATACACCGTTGCCAGATCGAGCCCGGTGGCCGCGAACTGCTCCTGCAGCGTCTCACGCCTCACCTTCAGTTCCTGCGCGTGCATGCGCACGTCTTCGAGGCCGGCGCGCGCTTGTTCGATCGCGTGCTCGCGATCCATGCGCTGCTGGTCCATCGTCCGCATCAGGTGTTCGGCGCTCTCCAAGGCCTCGCGCGCCACCGACAGCTCCTGCTCGACTTCGACGCGCTGTTCCAGTTTCGCTTCCAGCTCCAGCTCCAGCGCCTCCAGGGGCGAATCGCCCTCGGCGAGCTGCTGGGTCAAGCGTTCGCGCCGCTGTTCCAACTGTTCCAACTGATTGCGCAGACGATCCAGACCGGACGAGATGGACGCCAGCGCCGAGCGCCGCGATTCCACCTTGATGGCCACGTCCTGCGCCCCGGAGCGATCCAGCTGCGCCTGCGAGCGCTTGTGAGCCAGATCTTCACGGCGCTCGTCGCGCTCCTGTTCGAGACCGACGCGCTGATCTTCGAACTGCGCCATCGCCTCCACGCCTTCCTGCAAGCGGGCGCGTGCTTCGGCAATCGCTTCGGAGCGACTTTCGTAGTCGCGATCCAGCTCTTCGATTTCGCCGGTGACCCGACGCAGACGCTCGGCCGTCTGCTCGGCCTTGGCGCGCAACGCAGTCACTTGCGAGCTGAGCTCGCTGTGTGAGCGATGCAGACGATTCACCTCGGCCTGCAATTCGTCGCGACGCTGTTCGAGCGCGTGGAAACCGTCCCGGCATTCGGCGAGCTGCGCTTGCAGCGCCTCGCGCTGCTCTTCGGCCGCGCTGACGCGATCACGCAGATCGCGCATTTCCTTCTCACGCTCGATGACGCCGGCGTGCACGTCTTTGTCGCGGCTGACGCGCAGCCAGTCACGGCCGATCCACACGCCATCGCGGGTGATGACCGACTGCCCATCGGACAGCGAGTGACGACGCTCCAGCGCTTCGGGCAACGAGTCGACGGCGACGATGCCGGTCAACAATGCGGAAATCGCGGACGGGCCCTGCACACGCGACAGCAGGCTGTTACTGTCGTTGCTCTGTGCGCTGCTGGCACCGGCGGAGAAGAACGAAACCGTGCCGACCTGCAGCGAATCGATGCGCTGAGCGATGTCATCGAGCGCATCGACCGACACCGCTTCGAGATACGAGCCCAGCACCGTTTCGACGGCGCGCTCCCAGCCCGGCTCCACGACCAGTTGCTGACCGAGACGCGGCCGCTCCGTGAGTTCGTTGGACGAGAGCCACTCGGTGACTTTGCCTTGAGCGAGACCGAGCGCCGCCTGCTGCAGAGCCTGCAGCGACATCAGCTTGCCCTGCGCTTCCTGCAACTGCTTGCGGCTGGTGTCTTCGGCGCTGACCAGTTCGCGTTCGCGCTCGCGCAGGCCCTGCAGCTGTTCGGTCGCTTCGCGCAGTTGAGTGGCCGCGGTTTCGCCTTGCAGGGCGGCGTCTTCCTGCTGGGCTTCGAGCATCGCGATGCGCTCGGCGGAATCGCCCAGGTCGAGCTGGCTCAGCTCGGTGCTCAGACGCTCACGCCGCGACTGCAGGCCCGAGAGCTGGTGTTCCAACTGCTCGATACGCGCGCGCTCGACCTGCGTTTTCTCGCTGGCCGACCGGGACTCGCGATTGAAATCCTCCCAACGCTCCTGCCACAGCTGCATCGCCTCTTCGGCTTGCGACAAGGCATCGGCGGACGCTTGCTCACGCTCGCGCGCGGCTTCGAGACCCGGTTCGAGTTGTTCCAGCTCGGCCTGCAACTGCGTGATCTGTTCCTGATCGCGCGCCAGGTGCTTGCTGGCCTCGGCCGCGCTCTCTTCGGTTTGTTCCAGGTCCTGGCGCTGGCGCTGGCGCAGCTCGCGCGTGTGCTGAATCGATTGCTCGGTGCGCGAGATCTCGGAGCCGATCTGGTAATAGCGGCCCTGGACCGTGTTGAGTGCTTCCGACTTCTCCGTGAAATCCTCGCGCGAGGTTTCGATGGACGACTCGATGGCACGCAGCTCGGCGATCAACGCCTGCATCGCCGTGTCGCGCTCGCGCAGCACCGTCTCCTTGGATTCCGCGTCGCTCTCGATCGACTTCAGGCGCAGGGCGATCAATTCGGCGGTAAGCTTGCGCTCGTCCTGCTTCAGGCTCTGGTAGCGGCGCGCGGTCGCAGCCTGGCGCTGCAAGTGGCGCAGCTGCTTCTCGACTTCCTCGCGCACGTCGTTGAGGCGCTCCAGGTTCTCCTTGGTGGAGGAGATTCGATTCGCGGTCTCGCGCCGACGCTCCTTGTACTTGGAGATGCCGGCCGCCTCTTCGATGAAGCCACGCAGCTCCTCGGGGCGCGCCTCGATGACGCGGCCGATCATGCCCTGCTCGATGATGGCGTAGCTGCGCGAGCCCAGGCCGGTGCCCAGGAACAGCTGCGTGATGTCCTTGCGTCGGCAGCGGGCGCCGTTGAGGAAGTAGGCCGAGGTGCCGTCGCGCGACACGACGCGCTTCAGCGAGACCTCGTTGAAGTTGGCGAACTGGCCGGCCAGCTTGCCGTCGGAGTTGTCGAACACCAGCTCGACCGAAGCGGTGCCCACGGGCTTGCGCGAGCTGGAGCCGTTGAACACCACGTCCGCCATGGAGTCGCCGCGCAGGTGCTTGGCGGAGATCTCGCCCATGACCCAGCGCACGGCGTCGATGATGTTCGACTTGCCGCAACCATTCGGACCGACGACGCCCGTCAGGTTACCCGGGAAATTCACCGCGGTCGGGTCCACGAAAGACTTGAACCCGGCCAACTTGATCTTATTGAGTCGCATCGCGCCTCGGTACGGAAGAGGGGTATGAAAACGGGCCGTAGTGTATGTGAAACATTCTCGCCTGTGGACGCGTTGACGCAGGCTGAGCGGGCCGGACTTCAGCCCACCGATAGACCCTGTACGCGCGGGGTGCGGTCTGTATAATCGCGCCCCTCTTTGGCGAACGATTGTCCGGAAACTGTTGAAGCTGTAGGTCCAAGCTGTTGTTTGGGGCCGTGGTTCGAGCCGAGGCCCTCGCGGAGGCATTTAGATGGCCGCAAAAAAACCGTCGGCGAAAGCGACGAAGGCCAAGCAACCCGTGGTCAAGAAGGCCCCGGCCGTGAAAGAGTCGGCCAAGGACACCGCCAGGAAGGCGGCGCCAGCCAGGAAAGGCCCGACGGTAGCGGCCCGGCCCAAGCCGGCGGCCGCCGCGCCCCGCCCGACTCCCGCTGCCCCACATGCTGCAACCAAGGCCGACAAGCCCAGCGAACCGATCAAGCCAGTGGCCACAGCGCCAAGGGCAGGCACTGTCGCCGCCGCGGCCCACGGAGTGGCCCACAAGCCGGCGCCGAAAGTGACCAACACAGCCGCCCCGGACGAGCACGTCGACGCCCCCGAGGAGTCGATTGCCGAGCCGGTCCCTGCAACCCCTGTGAAGCCAACGATTTCAGCGAGACCCGTGATTTCCCATCCGATTACCAATCCCCAGGACACTGACGCAGGCAGCGACGGTGAGGACAGCGACGGTCAGGATCTGTCGAGTCTCAATCTGTTAGCCGGTCCCCGGAATGTAAAGCCTTACATTCCGCGGCGTGGCGAGCAGTACATGAACAAGGAGCAGCTCGAGCACTTCCGCCAGATCCTGAACAACTGGAAGCGCGACCTGATGCAGGAAGTGGATCGCACCGTGCTTCACATGAAGGACGAAGCGGCCAACTTCCCCGATCCGAACGACCGCGCGACCCAGGAGTCCGAGTTCAGCCTCGAGCTGCGCACGCGTGACCGCGAGCGCAAGCTGATCCGCAAGATCGAAGAAGCGATCAAGCGCATCGAGGACGGCAGCTACGGCTACTGCGTCGAGACCGGCGAGGAGATCGGCATCAAGCGGCTGGAAGCCCGCCCGGTCGCCACCCTGTGCGTCGAAGCCCAGGAACGCCGCGAGCGTCGCGAACGTCAGTACGGCGACCGCGACGACCGTTATCGCTGATTCCCGCTCGTGCCACGATTGACGGGCATGTGACCTATCGGGGCCGGTTCGCACCCTCGCCGACCGGCCCCCTCCACTTCGGCTCGCTGGTCACAGCGGTCGGCAGCTATCTCTATGCCCGTCAGGCGGGCGGCGAATGGCTGCTGCGTATCGAAGACCTGGATACTCCCCGCGTAGTGCCAGGCAGCGCCGACTCCATCATCCGCACCCTGGCGACCCTCGGTTTCGAGTGGACTGGGTCTATCTTGCACCAGAGTTCACGCCGCGAAGCCTACGAAGCGGCGACTCAACAGCTGCTGAAGAACGGACAAGCCTTCCTTTGTTCCTGCACGCGCAGCGAGCTGCAGGCCGCGCAATCTTCCGATGTGCGTTTGTTTGATACCGATGAGCTGCGATATCCGGGATGGTGTCGCCTAGGCCCTCGCGCAACAGAACGCAAGACCGCTGTTCGTTTATTTGTGACCCGAGGGGAAACCGCAGTTACGGATCTGCTGCAAGGACGCTTCACTGTTGATGTGTCAGCAGAAGTTGGGGACTTCGTCATTCGCCGCCGCGATGGTCTGCATGCATACCAGCTCGCGGTGGTGTTGGACGATGCTTTCCAGGGAATCACCGCGGTCGTGCGCGGAGCCGATCTGTTACACAGCACGCCTCGACAGGTGATTTTGTATCGCATGTTGGATCTGCTGGTGCCGGACTACGCACATTTGCCGGTAGCAACAGATGTTAATGGGATCAAACTGTCGAAGTCGGCAGGCGCCGCAGCAATCGACATTGCCCGCCCTACTTACGAAGTGTGGCGAGCATTGGAGTTTCTGCGGCAAGCGCCGCCACCCGAACTGCGTCGTGCCGGATTGGCGACGTTGTGGGAGTGGGCAATACAACACTGGCAACCGAAACGTTTGAACGGACTGCGTCAGGCAACGATCCGGGTCGGACGCGAGGATGGACTAACATGAATGCCCTAGAATCAAGATTGGCTTCCAGCTCTGAGCTGCATCGGGGAGCAGTGATGGGCGAGCCCAAGTTCGACAGCGCACAAGAAACTACGATCGATCAAACAACACAAAATCAACCTCGAGAAGGACAACCCAGAGTCGTCAAGAAATATCCCAATCGCCGGCTCTACGACACGGTCGAAAGCCGCTACATCACCCTCGCCGACATCCGGCGTCTGGTGATGGACAAGATCGACTTCATCGTGATCGACAAGAAATCGCAGGAAGACATCACCCGGTCCATCCTGCTGCAGGTGATCGCCGAACAGGAGCATGCCGGCGAGCCGCTGATGAGCCAGGATTTCCTGTCACAGGTGATCCGCTCCTACGGCGGGGCCATGCAATGCCTGGTGGGCAGCTACCTGGAGCAGAGTCTGAAGCTGCTGTCGGGCCAGCAGCAGCAGATGAGGGAGCACATGCGCGGCGTGTTCGGCAGCGACGCCTACGACAGCATTGCCGTGCTGACCCAACAGAACATCGAGCGGTGGCGCTCGGTGCAGGACGATATTTTCAGAGTGATGAGCGGGGCCGCAGCAGCAGCCCGCAAGGACCAGCGCGCCGAGGAAACGGAGACCGACTCGCGCAGCTAAGCAGCATTCTGACCGGAGGCAGTGGCCACTGCCCCCGGTCCGATTCAATCAATCCAACTGGACTCAGGCGGCGTCGACGTTGCGCATGCTCAGGCGCACGCGGCCCTGACGATCCACTTCCAGCACCTTCACGCGCACCACGTCGCCTTCCTTCAGCTTGTCGCTGACGCGCTCGACGCGCTCTTCGGAGATCTGCGAGATGTGCACCAGGCCGTCCTTGCCCGGCAGGATGGTGACGAACGCGCCGAAGTCCATCAGGCGCGCCACGCGGCCTTCGTACACGCGGCCCACTTCCACTTCCGCGGTGATGAGCTCGATACGACGCTGCGCTTCGCGGCCCGACACGCCGTCCACGGACGCGATCTTCACGGTGCCGTCGTTCTCGATATCGATCGTGGTGCCGGTCTCTTCGGTGATGGCACGGATGACCGCGCCGCCCTTGCCGATGACTTCGCGGATCTTCTCCGGATCGATCTTGATGGTGATGATCGAAGGCGCCCACTCCGACATCTGCGGACGGGCTGCCGGCAGGATCTGGTCCATCTGATCCAGGATGTGCAGCCGGCCGGCCTTCGCCTGGTCCAGCGCCACCTGCATGATCTCCTTGGTGATGCCGTTGATCTTGATGTCCATCTGCAGGGCGGTCACGCCGTCGCGGGTACCGGCCACCTTGAAGTCCATGTCGCCCAGGTGATCTTCGTCGCCGAGGATGTCGGTGAGCACCTGGAACTTGTCGCCCTCCTTCACCAGGCCCATCGCGACGCCCGCGACCGAAGCCTTGATCGGCACGCCCGCG
>Ga0065721_10000302_pt1 | contig 17240 bp, 16 predicted proteins | sample Mesricmetagenome_FD_59108 | JGI IMG/M metagenome (GOLD analysis project Ga0065721, IMG submission 59108) | Mesophilic microbial community from rice straw/compost enrichment Sample: eDNA_1 v2 (version 2) | ecosystem: Engineered > Solid waste > Grass > Composting > Bioreactor | place: USA: Davis... | reverse complement strand
ACGGCAAGCCGCTGCGCCGGGTGGTGTTCACCGAGATCACCCCGCGCGCGATCAAGGAAGCCATGAACCAGCCGCGGACCATCGCCGGCGAGCTGGTGGACGCCCAGCAGGCGCGCCGCGCGCTGGACTACCTGGTCGGCTTCAACCTCTCCCCGGTGCTGTGGCGCAAGGTGCAGCCGGGCCTGTCGGCCGGCCGCGTGCAGTCGCCGGCGCTGCGCATGATCGTCGAGCGCGAGGAGGAGATCGAGGCGTTCAAGGCGCGCGAGTACTGGAGCATCGGCGCCGAGCTGGCGCATCCGGCGCAGCCGTTCTCGGCCAAGCTGGTGAAGCTGGACGGGCAGAAGTTCGAGCAGTTCACCATCACCGACGGCGAATCGGCCGAGGCCGCGCGCCTGCGCATCCAGCAGGCCGCCGCCGGCGCGCTGCACGTCACCGACGTGGCCAGCAAGGAACGCAAGCGCCGCCCGGCGCCGCCGTTCACCACCTCGACCCTGCAGCAGGAGGCCTCGCGCAAGCTCGGCTTCACCACCCGCAAGACCATGCAGGTGGCGCAGAAGCTGTACGAGGGCGTGACCCTGGGCGACGAGGGAACGGTCGGCCTGATCAGCTACATGCGTACCGACTCGGTGAACCTGTCGCAGGAGGCCGTGGCCGAGATCCGCGACGTGATCGCCCGCGACTACGGCACCGCCTCGGTGCCGGACAAGCCCAACGTCTACCAGACCAAGTCCAAGAACGCGCAGGAAGCGCACGAGGCGATCCGCCCGACCTCGGCCCTGCGCACCCCGGCCTCGATCGCCCGCTTCCTCACCGACGACGAGCGCAGGCTCTACGAGCTGGTGTGGAAGCGCGCCGTGGCCAGCCAGATGGTCCCGGCCACGCTCAACACCGTCTCGGTCGACCTGGCCGCCGGCAGCGAGCACGTGTTCCGCGCCAGCGGCACCACCGTGGTGTTCCCGGGCTTCCTGGCCGTGTACGAGGAAGGCAAGGACACCAGGACCGCCGAGGACGAGGACGAGGGCCGCAAGCTGCCGCCGCTCAAGCCCGGCGAGCGCGTGCCGCTGGACCGCATCCACGCCGACCAGCACTTCACCCAGCCGCCGCCGCGCTTCACCGAGGCGGCCCTGGTCAAGGCGCTGGAGGAGTACGGCATCGGCCGTCCCTCGACCTACGCCTCGATCATCCAGACCCTGCTGTTCCGCAAGTACGCGGAGATGGAAGGCCGCGCGTTCAAGCCCACCGACGTGGGCCGCGCGGTCAGCAAGTTCCTGTCCGGACACTTCACCCGCTACGTGGACTACGACTTCACCGCCAGCATGGAGGACGAGCTGGACGCGGTCTCGCGCGGCGAGGAGGAATGGGTGCCGCTGATGGAGCGGTTCTGGGGCCCGTTCAAGGAACTGGTCGAGGACAAGAAGGAATCGCTGGACCGCACCGACGCAGGCAGCTCGCGCTCGCTGGGCATCGATCCGAAGAGCGGCAAGGAAGTCAGCGCGCGCATCGGCCGCTTCGGCCCGATGGTGCAGATCGGCACGGTCGAGGACGAGGAGAAGCCGAAGTTCGCCTCGCTGCAGCCGGGCCAGAGCATCTACTCGATCACCCTGGAGGAGGCGCTGAAGCTGTTCGACATGCCGCGCAACCTCGGCGAGAGCGACGGCCAGCAGGTCAGCGTCGGCATCGGCCGCTTCGGCCCCTTCGTCAAGCGCGGCAGCACCTACGCCTCGCTGAAGAAGGAGGACGACCCGTACAAGATCGACCTGGCGCGCGCGGTGTTCCTGATCGAGGAGAAGGAAGAGATCGCGCGCAACCGGATCATCAAGGAGTTCCCCGGCAGCGACATCCAGGTGCTCAACGGCCGCTTCGGCCCGTACATCAGCGACGGCAAGCTCAACGGCAAGATCCCCAAGGATCGCGAGCCGTCCTCGCTGACCCTGGAGGAGGTGCAGCAGCTGCTGGCCGAGACCGGCAAGCCGGCGCGCCGCGGCTTCGGCGCCAAGAAGGCCCCGGCGAAGAAGGCTGCGGCGAAGAAGGCCGCCGCCGAGGACGCCGCGCCGAAGAAGGCTCCGGCAAGGAAGGCGGCTGCAAAGAAGGCCCCGGCGAAGAAGGCCACGAAGAAGGCGGCTGCAAAGAAGGCCCCGGCAAGGAAGGCCGCGTCCCGCCCCACGGCCGACGACGCCCCGCCCTTCTGATCCTCCGCTCCCCGGCACAGGCCCGCCCCGCGCGGGCCTGTCCATTTCCGCCCCCCGGATCCGGCTGACACGGACGGGCGCAGGGGCATCCCGAACCGCCGATCACGCCCCCCGTACTACCATCCGCGCATGGACAACACCCTCGACATCGCCGCGGCCATCGACCTGGTCCGGCGCGGCGGCGTGATCGCCTATCCCACGGAAGCGGTCTGGGGCCTGGGCTGCGACCCGGCCAACGAAGCGGCCGTCCTGCGCCTGCTGGAGATCAAGCAGCGCCCGGTGGAGAAGGGCCTGATCGTGGTCGCGGCGGGACTGGAGGCGGTGCGCCCCTGGCTCGACCTGGCCCAGTTGCCCGCCGGGCGCATGACCGAGGTCTGCGCCAGCTGGCCGGGACCGAACACCTGGGCGATCCCGGCCACGCCGCTGGCGCCGCCGTGGGTTACCGGCAGCCACCGCAGCCTGGCCGTGCGCGTCAGCGCCCATCCGGTGGTGGTCGCCCTGTGCGAGGCCCTGGGCGGACCGCTGGTGTCCACCAGCGCCAACCTCGCCGGACAGCCGCCGGCCTATTCGCGCGGCGAGCTGGATCCGGCGCTGCTGGCCGGCATCGACGGCGTCGTCGGAGGCGAGACCGCCGGCCTGGACCGGCCCACGCCGATCCGCGCCGCCCTGGACGGCAGCGTGCTGCGCGGCTGAGCCCATGCGCCGCAACGCAACGGCCACCACGCATCCCGCTCCCCGGACCATGGCTCCGGCGCCGGGTGCGGTGGCCATGGCGCGCCTGGCGCTGTGCTGCCTGCTGCTCGCCGCCGCATCCGGCCAGGCAGCCGGACCCGGCAAGGTCACCATCTACCGATGCACCGCCAGCGATGGCACGGTCAGCCTGGGCAACACGCCGTGCGCCGAGGGCCAGCGCGGCGAACAGCGGATGATGCAGCGCCCGCAGGACCCGCCGGTGGGCGCCACCCGCGGCGTCGAGCCCGCCCCCGTGCCCGCGGCCACGCCCGCATCCCCGCCCGCTGCGGTCCGCGTGGTGCGGGTGCAGGCGCCTGAGCCCATGTACGCCTGCACCACGCCCGACGGGGAGCGCTACCTCAGCGAGGATGGCCGCGGCACGCCGCGCTGGGTGCCGCTGTGGGTCGGCGGTTTCGCACCGCCTGCCGGGCCGCGGCCACCACGACCGCATCCTGGCCCGGGGCGTGGACGCCCCCCGCACCCGGGGCACGGCGTGGTCGCCACCGGCACCTGGGTGCAGGACCCGTGCGAGCGGCTGCCGCAGGAAGAGGTGTGCGCGCACCTGTCGGACCGCCGCTACGAGATCCTTCGCGTCTACCATGCCGCCATGCCGAGCGAGCGCGAGGCGCTGGATGCCGAACAGGCCGGCATCGACGCGCGCCTGGCACGCGACTGTCCTGGATCCTGANCGATGCACCGATTCCCTTCCTTCCCCGCCGCCTGCCTGCTGGCGGCCCTGGCTACCGCCGCGCCGGCCGCCGGGCAGCAGGTCGTCCTGTACCGTTGCACCGGTGCCGACGGGCAGCTGACCGTGCAGAACAGCCCGTGTCCGCCCGGCAGCCAGCAGCGCGAGCAGGTGGTCGGCGGCGTGGCCGCCACGCCGGGTGCCGCGGCCGATTCCACTCCGATCGTGCGCACGGCCAACGGCGAGTTCCTGACGACCAGCACCGACCAGGGAACGCGGCTGCTCGACAGCGCCACCCTTCCCCGTGGCGAGGCAGCGGAGCCGCCCAGGCCGCAGCGCCCGGCGCCTCCGCCGCTGCATCGCTGCCTCAGCCGCGAGGGCGACCGCTACCTGTCCGAGGTCGCCGAGCCTACGCCGCGCTGCATCCCGCTGCGCACTGTCGGCCTGGACGGCGACCCCGCCGCTGGTGCCGGCCAGGCCTGCGAAGTGGTGCGCGACCGCTGCGAGGCCGTGGACGCCGCCGACGCCTGCCAGGCCTGGCGCGACCACGCCCGCCAGGCGCAGACGCGCTGGCGCCTGGCCCATCCGGACAACGCCGCCTGGCGCCAGCGCGAGTACGAACGCATTGCCGCCATCGTCGCCGCCAGCTGCGGCGACTGATCCGGCTCAGCCGGACAGCGCCACGCTCACGCCCACCAGCAGCAGGAACAGCGCGAACACCTTGCGCAGCGCCTGGCCGCTGATCGCATGCGCCAGGCGCGTGCCCAGCGGCGCGGCCAGCACCGAGGCCATGGCCACCCCGAGCGCGGCCGGCAGGTAGACGTAGCCGATGGCATGCCCGGGCAGCGCGCCGGGCGGGGCGTGCAGGGCGTAACCGGCGGCCGAGGAAATCGCGATCGCCACGCCGCAGGCGCTGGAGGTGCCGACCGCGCGCACCGGGCGCACGCCGCGCCACACCAGCAGCGGCACGGTCATGCTGCCGCCGCCGATGCCCACCACCGCCGACATCGCGCCGATGCCGCCGCCGGCCACGGTCATCGGCCAGCCACGCGGCGGCGCGACCTCGCTGCCGTCGGCCGGTGCGCGGGTCGTGCCGAACCCGATCTGCCAGGCCGCCACCAGGCAGTACACCGCGACCACCCAGCGCAGCACCGAGTCGTCCAGCGCCACCGCCAGTCCGCTGCCCAGCCAGCCGCCCAGCAGCAGGCCCGGCACCATCCATCCCACCGTCGGCCACAGGACGCTGCCGCGGCGCGCATGGGCGCGCGCGGAGGACAGGCCGGTCAGCACGATGCTCGCCAGCGAACTGGCCAGCGCCGCGTGCATCGCCGCTTCCTGCGGGATCCCGAACAGCGGCAGCATCCACGCCAGGGCGGCGATGATCACCAGGCCGCCGCCGATGCCCAGCAGGCCGGCAAGCAGGCCGGCGGCCAGGCCCAGCAGCGGGAAACCCAGGTACATCCATGGCGACACGGTGCGGCTCCGGTTGATGCGCGACCGTGGGCGCGGCGCATGTGGCCGCTTCGTCACGGCCATTCAGGCGCGATGGGTATATTCGAGCGCATGTCGCGCCCCCCCACCACCCCCCTGCCGTTGTCCGTGTCGCCCACCTCTCCCCGACCCCGCCACCACGCCCCGTACCGCCTTGCCCGCTGGCTGGCGCTGCTTGCCTTCGTCTCCTGCGCGGTGCAGGCGCAGGCGCTGCCGGATGCCTCGGCCGATGCGGCCGTGCGCTCGGCCATCGAGGCCGCCCAGCGCGGCCAGCCATTCGCCGCCAGTGCCGCGTTGCGCGCCGATCCGCGCTGGCCCTGGGTCGAGTACGCGCGCATCGCGCGCGACCTGGACCGGGCCGATCCGGCCGAGGTCCGCGCCTTCCTGCAGCGCTACGACGGCCAGCCGGTTGCCACGACGCTGCGTCCGCAGTGGCTGGCGTCGCTGGCCAGGCGCAGGCAGTGGGCGGACCTGCTCGCGGACTGGCGCCCGGTGGACGACACCGCGCTGCGTTGCGCGCGGCTGCACGCGCAGCACGAGCTGGGCCGCCATGGCCCGGACTGGAACAGCGAGGCGCAGGCGCTGTGGCGCAATGGCGAATCGCTGCCGGATGCCTGCGACCCCGTGTTCGCCGCCCTGGACAGGCGTGGCGGCCTCGATGCGGCGCTGCGCTGGGAACGCTTCGACCTCGCGGTCGAGGCGGGGCAGGCCGGCGTGATGCGCGCCGTCGCCCGTGGCCTGCGCGACTCCGCGCGGACCCTGGCCGAGGACTACGCGGCCTTCGTCCAGGCGCCGCATTCCCGCGCGGCGCAGTGGCCACGCGACGCGCGCAGCCGCAAGGTGGCCGTCGCCGGCCTGTCGAAGCTGGCGCGCAACGATCCCGATGCCGCCGAGCGCCAGCTCGCGCAGCTGGCCCCGGTGCTGGGGCTGGACCAGGGCGAGCGCGGCAAGGTGCTGTACCAGATCGCGCTGTGGACCGTGGCCTCCTACCTGCCCGACTCCGCGCGCCGCCTCGAGGCGGTGCCGGCCTCCGCCTACGACGAGCGCCTGCACGAGTGGCGGGTGCGCGAGGCCATGGCACGCGGCGACTGGAGCGCCGCGCTCGCCGCCCTGCGCAGGATGCCGCAGAAGCAGCGCGACGATCCGCGCTGGCAGTGGTTCGAGGCGCGGATGCTGGAGAAGACCGGACAGGCCACCGCGGCGCGCCCGCTGCTGGTGCAGGCCGCGCGCACGGCCACCTTCCATGGCTTCCTGGCCGCCGACCGCCTCGACCAGGCCTACGCGCTGTGCCCGTGGAAGCCCGCCGAGCCGGCCGGGCTGCGCGGGGAGGTCGCGCGCGACCCGGCGCTGGTCCGTGCGCTGTCGCTGTACCGGATCGAGCAGCCCACCTGGGCCACGCGCGAGTGGAACGACGCGCTCGGCCGCTTCGACGACGCGCGCCGGCGCGTCGCCGTCGCCCTGGCCCAGGAGGTGGGCTGGTTCGACCGCGCGGTGTTCTCGCTGGGTCGCGGCCCCGAGGAGCAACGCCTCTACGAGCTGCGCTTCCCGCTGCACCACGATGCCGACATCCGCGCCGCTGCCAGGCGCAACGGCCTGGATCCGGCCTGGATCGCNGCCGAGATCCGCGCCGAGAGCATCTTCAACCCCAAGGCGCGCTCCTCCGCCAACGCACGGGGACTGATGCAGCTGCTGCCGGCCACGGCCGCGGGCGTCGCCCGCCGCACCGGCCTGCGCTACGACGGCCCGGACAGCCTGTACGACTCCTCCACCAACATCGCCCTCGGCAGCGCCTATCTGCGCGAGATGGAGGACAAGTACGGCGCCACNTACCAGGCCATCGCCGCCTACAACGCCGGCCCCACGCCCACTGCGCGCTGGCTCTCCCAGCGCCCGTCGCACGATCCGGACCTGTGGATCGAGACCATCAGCTACAAGGAAACGCGCGATTACGTGGCGCGGGTNCTGGCCTTCAGCGTGATCTACGACTGGCGCCTCAACGGCGATGCCCTGCCGGTGACCCAGCGCATGCTCGGCCTCAGCGCGGGCAAGCGCAAGGGCTTCGCCTGCCCGGCCGCGCCGGCCACGCAGTAACCGGCCCGGCCGCCGCGGCCCCAATGCGGGCCGCGGTACGATGCCGCGCATGGAGATCTATCTTGTCGGCGGCGCGGTCCGCGACGAACTGCTGGGCCAGGCGCCCGGCGACCGCGACTGGGTGGTGGTGGGCGCCACCCCACAGCAGATGCTCGGCGCCGGCTTCCGCCCGGTGGGGCGCGATTTCCCGGTGTTCCTGCATCCGGACACCGGCGAGGAGCACGCGCTGGCGCGCACCGAGCGCAAGAGCGGCCGCGGCCACCGTGGCTTCGTGGTCGATGCGGACCCTTCGGTGACGCTGGAGGAGGACCTGCAGCGCCGCGACTTCACCATCAACGCCATCGCGCGCGGCGGCGACGGCGTGCTGGTCGATCCCTACGGTGGTTTGCGCGACATCCAGGACCGCGTGCTGCGCCATGTCGGCCCGGCCTTCGTCGAAGACCCGCTGCGGGTGCTGCGGGCGGCCCGGTTCATGGCGCGGTTCGCGCCGCTGGGCTTCAGCGTGGCGCCGGAAACCATGGACCTGATGCGGCAGATGGTCGCCGAAGGCGAACTGGAGACGCTGGTGGCCGAGCGCGTGTGGCAGGAGTTGCGCAAGGCGCTGGCTTCGGCGCGCCCGTCGGCCTTCCTGTCCACCCTGCGCGGCTGCGGCGCCCTGGCCGTGGTGCTGCCGGAGGTCGACGCACTGTACGGCGTGCCGCAGCGCGCGGAGTTCCATCCCGAGGTCGACACCGGCATCCACCAGGAGCTGGTCAGCGACATGGCCGCACGACTGGCGCCGGGTGACGACCTNGTCGGCTTCGCCGCGCTCACCCACGACCTCGGCAAGGCGCTGACCCCGGCCCACGTCCTGCCGAAGCACATCGGCCATGAGAGCGCCGGGCTTGGACCGCTGGCGAGGCTGTGCGAGCGCGTGCGCGTGCCCGCCGCGCACCGCAAGCTGGCCGAGGCCGTATGCCGCGAGCACCTCAACGTGCACCGCCTGGCCGAACTGCGCGATGCCACCGTCCTGGAGCTGCTGGAACGCTGCGACGCCTTCCGCCAGCCGGCGCAGGTCGCCCGCATCGCGCTGTGCTGCGAGGCCGACAAGCGCGGACGCCTGGGCCACGAGGACGCGGAATACCCGCAGGGACCGGAGCTTCAGCGCCTGCATGCGGCCGCACTGGCCGTGAACGCGCGCGACCTGGCGCTGGCCGGCAACCTCAGCGGCCCCGAGGTGGGGCGCGCGGTGCAGCGCGCCCGGGTGGAAGCGATCGCCGCCGCGCGCACCCTGCGGCGCCCGGGCGGATAGCGCGCCGCCCGCCGGCAGGCCATGTCGAATCCCCGCGTTTCCATCCGTCGCCATCCAGACGGGGCGCCCGCCCCGCCAACGAGGAGGAGAACGGCAATGGCCTACGTGGACGGTTTCGTGCTTCCGGTGCCGAAGGACCGGATCGAGGACTACCGCGCGCTCGCGGAAACCGCCGGCAGGATCTGGCTCGAGTACGGCGCGCTGGAGTACGTCGAATGCATCGCCGACGACGTCAAGTCCGGCGAGCTGACCTCGTTCCCGCAGGCGGTCCAGCTCCGGGACGACGAGGTGGTGGTGTTCGCCTGGATCCGCTACGCCTCGCGGGAGGACCGCGACCGCATCAATGCCGCGGTGATGGAGGATCCGCGCCTGGCCGGGATGGATCCGGCCACCATGCCCTTCGATGGGAAACGCATGTTCTGGGGCGGCTTCAGGCCGCTGGTCCAGTACTGAAGGCGGTTGTCGCCGTCCCACCGCGCCCCGGCGCAGTTGGCGGGCGCGCACACGACCGGAGGAAACGGACATGCGGGTCATGGTGATGGTCAAGGCCTCCCCGAGCTCGGAGGCCGGCGTGATGCCCGACGCGCGGCTGCTGGCCGCGATGGGCCGCTACAACGAGGAGCTGGTCCGGGCCGGGGTGATGCTCGCCGGCGAGGGCCTGCATCCCAGCTCCAGGGGCGTGCGCGTGCAGTTCTCGGGCGCCCGGCGCACGGTTACCGACGGACCGTTCGCCGAAACCCGCGAACTGGTCGCCGGCTTCTGGCTGTGGCAGGTNCGGTCGATGGAAGAGGCGATCGAGTGGGTGCGTCGCTGTCCCAACCCCATGCCCGAAGACAGCGAGATCGAGATCCGCCCGGTATTCGAGGNCGACGATTTCGGCGACGCCCTCACGCCCGAACTGCGCGAACGGGAGGAACGCCTGCGCCAGGTCGTCTCCGGGTGCGACGGGGCGCCGCCTGGATCGCCGCCGTCACGCGGCGGCCGCTAGGTCCCGGGGTCCTGCGCCGGAGGCGCCCCGGCGGGCGCCAGGCGCGCTTCGATCTGCCCGGCCAGGTCCGCGACCTCGCGCTCGATCGAGTCCTCGATCCGGCGGCTGAGGTCCGCGCCCCATTCGTAGGGCACCTGCATCGGGAACGCCGTTTCCAGGGTGCAGCCGGACCAGGTGAGGCGGTCGCGGTACGGTTCCAGCGCCAGCCTGATCCGGACCATCGCCAGCTGCAGCGCCTGGACCGCGTCGACGCCGTAGGCGTGCTTCCTGACCGGCCGCCCCAGCCCGGAAATGGCAAACCCGCAGCGCCAGTCGCCCTGGCCCGACGCAGGATCCGGCTCGGGCATCCGGATGCCCACCGTGACCCGCGTATTGCCGGGCCCGAGCCACATGGTCCTTCGCGCGATCGTGCGCGACGCCCGGCCCTTGGTTTCCCTTGCAGTGGCCATGCCGTTACCCGCAGAAGATGGACCCNGCCAGTGGACCGGCGCCGGGCTGAACCCCGGCTTTCGATCCCGCTATCCGCATCCTGCAGCGGCTAGCGCAACCAGCCGCTTCGACTGCCCCTCCAGGCCAGCCACGCAAGGGCGACGCCGATCACCAGCACCATGGCCTGCAGCGCCACCGCCACCGGTCCGGCCAGGCGTGCACCGTCCACCAGCACGAACATGGCCACGTCCTGCGCCACGATGCCCAGCAGGGAGGCGAGCAGCAGCGGCAGCGCCCATCGCCTGCGCAGCAGCAGGCCCAGCGAACCCAGCGCGCCGGCGGCGACCGCCACCGCTGTGGCGATGACGGCCCAGCCGGGGCGCGCCGCGTGCAGCGCCTGCTGCGCCTCGGGCAGGCGGGCGATGTCCCCGGGCGCCAGCCGCAGGTCCGCGAACAGGGCCAGGCAACCGAGCAGGTTCCACAGCAGCGCAGCCCACCCCACCAGCTTGAACCATCCCGGCACAGCAACCATCGCTTCGTCCTCCACGACAGGGTGACGGCCAGCGCCGAGGATACGCCCGTGCCACGCGCGATGCCGTGGTGCCGCAATGCCAGCGACGCCCCGCGCCACGCAGTCCGCTCAGTCGATGTGCCCGATGTCTCCGGGCAAACCGACCCAGGCGTGCCTGCGTACCTCGTACACCGATACCTGCGGCGGCGGGAACCCGGGATCCGCGAATACTCCCACCGGCACGCTCACCACGTCCGGGATCGAGTCCGGCACGAAGTAAACCGTGGTGCCGCACTCCGGGCAGAAGTGGAAGCGGCACGAGCCGCCTTCGTCTCCGGTGCGCACGTACTGGTGGCTGCGTCCGCGGATCGCCACCGCCTGCGCCGGGAACCGGGCCTGCACCGCGAACGCGCTGCCGGAGCGGCGTTGGCAGGCCAGGCAATGGCAGATGGAGACGCGCAGTGGCTCGCCTTCGGCCACCAGGCCGAGCTGGCCACAGCTGCATTCGGCGGCGCGCCGTGGCACGGCTCCTGCCTGCGGCCGCTTGGACGGGATGTCTTCCGCATGGCGCCGCGCCAGGTATCCGGCAGTAGGTTGCAGCAGGTCCCACAGGTTGCCGTAAAGGTCGCGGAACACCGCCACCGTGCCATAGGCCTCGGTCTTCGGCTCGCGCACGAAGACGACGCCCCTGGCGCGGTAGGCCTCGTAGTCGCGCCAGAAGTCGTCGGTGTGCAGGAACAGGAACACGCGCCCNCCGGTCTGTGCTCCGATCCGTGCCGCCTGTCCGGGGCTCGATGCGCGCGCCAGCAGCAGCCGGCTTTCGACGGCGCCCGGCGGCGACACCACCACCCAGCGCTTGTCCTGCTCCGGCACGCAGGTGTCCTCGACCAGGCGAAACCCCAGCCTGTCCACGAAGAACGCGATTGCCTCGTCGTAATCGCGCACGACCAGGGACACCAGCCCGAGCGACTGCCGCATGCCTCTGTGCCTCCCACGATGGATGGAGACAGTCTAGGCCGCATCCGTGGCCGGTTCCGCGACCGGCTTCAGCCTATCCGTGGCCGCTGGCCGCGAGCTGCGCTTCGATCGCGGCCTTGTCGACCACCGACCACACGCGCGCGATCCTGTCCTGCGCGAACCCGTAGAAGACATTCTCGGAGAACCGGATCCTCCGTCCATCCACCGCCAGCCCAAGGAACCTGCCCTCCGGGGTGCAGTCGAACAGCAGCCGGGCGGCCACGTGCGGGGGCTGCACCACCAGCAGCCCGACCACGTAATGGAGATCCGGAATCGCGGCGACATCCTGCTCCAGCATCCGCCGGTATCCGGCCAGGCCCAGCGCCNTCCCGTTGTGTTCGACCGCGCCGTCGACGAAGCGCCCCAGCGCGTCCCAGTCGCGGGCGTTCAGGCAGGCGATGTAGTCGCGATAGATCCGTTCGAGCCGGCCACTGTCCATCCGCCACCTCCGGGATACCGGAACAGGAATGGCATCGATCGCACGACTGGCGTGCAGGCCGCGTGCCCGGACCAGCCCGTGGCGCGGTGGTCGCGAGCCGAATCGCCCAGTGCGCTACGGCCGCTCCCAGTGCTCCTCGACGTTGGCCAGCACCTCGCAGTCGCAGTAGCCGCCGTGTTCTTCCAGCCACGGCAGCACGAGGTCGGGCTCGATCCCGCGCGAGGCGAGGAACTGCCGCGTGAATCGGAGCGAATGGTCGCAACCGTCGGCCAGCGCATCCTCCAGGTGGTCGAACAGCGCCCACAGCGTCTTCTTCGGCAGCGGAAGCGCGGCTTCCCTGGANGCACGCTGCCTGGCTTCGGCGGCGCGACGGAGTGCTTTCCTGCGTTCGGCTTCCTGGCGGTCCACCATGGTGCTTTCCTTCGTTCTTCCGATTGTTCCGTTGGCCGGCCGCAGCTCAGCCTGCGCGGGACACGACGTCCGGTGTTCCATGCAGCACGCGACCACCACCTCGTCCATGGTCGCCAGGGCCCAGGACCCGGACACGCGTCAATGGTCGACGTCCGTTCCCGGCGCTGCGCGCAGGCGCGGCGCCTCCGGGCACTGCACGAAGCCCCTTCTTCCCCTTCGGGCGGTCGGGCCCAGGCCGCCGGGAACTCCCCGACGACGAGATGCGCGAACGGTCGCCGGCGCGCAGCCCGGTCACTTCCGCGACCAGCACATCGCCATTGCATGCGCAGCGGTCCAGCGCTGGTCCGTCCATGGCTTCCGGTCCGCCACGCATCCCTGCTCCCCTGCCGACAGGACCGGCATGCGCGGGGATGCTGCCGCGCCGCAGCCAGCCGGTCAACACGGCTTGTCGGACCAGACGCCTGCCTCGAGCACGATGCAGCGCACCACGCCGGGACATGCCGTGACCTGTGCCGGTTGCCCCGGCAGCCGCGGGNTGGTGTGATCCTCCGCCGATGAGCCCGCATCCGCACCAGGTCGATATCTCCCGCACCATCGATGCCGTCTGGCGGATGGAATCGGCGCGCGTGATCGGCGGGCTGGTGCGGATGGTGCGCGACGTGGGCCTGGCCGAGGAGCTGGCCCAGGACGCGCTGGTCGCGGCGCTGGAACGATGGCCGGCCGATGGCGTGCCGGACAATCCCGGCGCCTGGCTGATGACCACCGCGCGAAACCGCGCCATCGACCGCCTGCGCCACCTGAAGCTGCGCGAGGAAAAGCACATACAGGTCGCCTGGGAACTGGAACAGCTGCAGGAGGACGTCGCCGCGCGCGAGGAGCACCTGCTCGACGACACCGTGGGCGACGACGTGCTGCGGCTGATGTTCATCGCCTGCCATCCGGTGCTGCCGCAGGATTCGCGCGTGGCGCTGACCCTGCGCCTGCTCGGCGGCCTGGAGACGGGCGAGATCGCGCGCGCGTTCCTGGCCAACGAAGCCACGATCGCGCAGCGCATCGTGCGCGCCAAGCGCACCCTGGCCGAGGCGAAGGTGCCGTTCGAGATCCCACGGCGCGAGGAGCTGCCGGAGCGGCTTTCGGCGGTGCTGGGCGTGGTCTACCTGGTCTTCAATGAGGGCTATGCCGCCAGCAGCGGCGATGACTGGATGCGGCCGGCGCTGTGCGAGGAAGCCATGCGGCTGGGTCGCGTACTGGCCGGGCTGATGCCGGAGGAGCCGGAAGTGCACGGCCTGGTCGCGCTGATGGAGCTGCAGGCTTCGCGCCTGCACGCGCGCAGCGGCCCGGATGGCGAACCGGTCCTGCTGATGGACCAGGACCGTTCGCGCTGGGACCGGCTGCTCATCGGCCGCGGGCTGGAAGCGCTGGAACGCGCGCAGCGCCTGGGTGGCGCATCCGGCTTCTACGCGCTGCAGGCCGCGATCGCCGCCTGCCACGCCCGCGCCCTTGCGCCGGAAGACACCGACTGGCAGCGGATCGTCGCCCTGTACGACGCCCTGGCGCGGCTGACCCAGTCCCCGGTGGTGGAGCTCAACCGCGCGGTGGCCGTGTCGATGGCATCCGGACCTGAAGCCGCCCTGCCGCTGGTCGATGCGCTGCTGGACGAGCCCAAGCTGTCCAGCTACCACCCGCTGCCCAGCGTGCATGGCGACCTGCTGTTCCGCCTCGGCCGGCTGGAGGAAGCGCGCGCGGAGTTCGAACGCGCGGCGGCGATGACCGGCAATGCCCGGGAACGCGAACTGTTGCTGGCGCGCGCCGCGCGTTGCCAGGCCTAGTCCCGCGGCTCAGATCTTCAGGTGCCAGCCGCGCCTGTCCATCCAGCGCACCACCGCCCACCAGCCGGCGACGAAGGCCAGCGCGAACGCCAGCGATGGCAGGTACGGGCCGAAGCGTGGCGTCATCCAGCCGGCGAAGGCGACGCGGTAGACCGGCTCCCACCAGCCGAGCCCGGCCAGCGCGTAGACCATCAATGCCGAACCCGCGTAGGCGGCGATCGCATTGACGCCGAACGCGCGGCCCAACGCGGGCCAGCCGCGCAGGTCCACCAGCACATGCGACAAGGCCAGNGCCAGCAGCACCCAGCCGCCGCTCCACAGCACGTAGGACGGCGTCCACAGGTTCTTGTTCCAGGGCATCCATGGNGNGCAGGCAAGGCCCANCAGCAGCGCCAGCGCGGCCGCGCCCACCAGCCGCCGCAGCCGTCCATGACGCAGCCAGTCGCCGGCACGCAGGCCGAGGAGGGTCGTTGCCAGCGCGCCAAGCGTGCCGGGCAGGCCCTCCGGATCGTGGCCGCGGCCGGCCGCGTCGTGCTGGTACAGCCACGGACCCAGCAGCGCGTCGTCGATGCGGCTGGCGATGTTCGCGTAGGGCTCCAGCGTCCCACCGCCCAGCAGCAACGCCCACCAGCCAGCCAGCAGGCCCGCCAGCAGCAGCCACTGCGCGCGCGGCCGCAGGTACAGCGCCGCCGCGCCGGCGCCAAGGAAGCACAGGCCGATCCGCTGCAGCACGCCCCATGGCCGGTAATGCNGCAGGTCCAGCCACCACCAGGCCAGCAGGTGCAGCAACAGGCCCAGGCCGAGGATGCGCAGCGCGCGCACCGCCACCGCGCGCATCAGCACGACGCGGTCGCCGCCAGCCTCCGCGCGCGGTACCACGCCCAGCGCGATGGAAACCCCGACGATCGCCAGGAAGAACGGGAACACCAGGTCGGTCGGCGTGCAGCCGTGCCAGTCCGCGTGCAGCAGCGGCGCATACACGTGGCCCCAGTCGCCGGGATTGTTGACCAGCAGCATCGCCGCCACGGTCAGCCCGCGCAGGGCATCGACCGAGGCGAGGCGGCGGATGCCCCCCGTCGCCATGGTGCTCACCGGCACGCCGTGGCCATCGCGCGGTGCCGCTCAGGCGTCCGAAGCCACGCCGGCGACCCAGGTCGCCTGCACCTGGAGCGCCTCGTCGAGCAGCACCAGGTCGCCCTGCCAGCCCGGGGCGATGCGGCCCAGGCGCGATTCCAGGCCGAGGAAACGCGCCGGATAGGTCGAAGCCATGCGTGCGGCCTCCTCCAGCGGCAGGCCCAGCAGCCGCACCGTGTTGCGCACCGCGGTGGCCATGTCCAGGGCCGAACCCGCGAGCGCGCCGGCGGCATTGCGCACCACGCCATCCACCGCGGTGATGGTCTCGCCGTACAGCTCGAACGAGGGGTCGTCCGAGCCGACCATCGGCATCGCATCGGTGACCAGGAACAGGGTGCCGCGCGGCTTGGCCGCCAGCGCCACGCGCAGGCTGGCCGGATGCACGTGCACGCCGTCGACGATCATCCCGCAATAGGCCTCGCGGCTTTCCAGCGCGGCGCCGACCGTACCGGGCTCCCGCCCCTGCAGTGGCGACATCGCGTTGTACAGGTGGGTGAAGCCGCGCACGCCGGCCTCCAGGCCGGCACGGATCTGCTCGTAGGTGCCGGCGGTGTGTCCGGCGCAGACGATGGTCCCGCGCGCGACCATGGCGCGGATGGCGTCCGCCGGCACCTGCTCCGGGGCCAGGGTGACCAGGGTGACTCCGTTGTCCAGCGAGGTGGCCATGGCCAGTTCGGCCGCATCCGGCACGCGGAAGCGCGCCGCATCGTGCGTGCCCTTGCGCGCCGGCGCCAGGTACGGGCCTTCCAGGTGGATGCCCAGCACCCCGGGCACGCCTGCGGCGATGGCCTCGCGCGTGCCGGCGATGGCGCGCTCCATCACCTCGGCGGTGTCGCTGATCAGGGTCGGCAGGAAGCTGGTGGTGCCGTAGCGGCGGTGCGCGCGGCCGATGGCGTCGATCGCCTCGGGACGGGTGTCGTTGTTGAACAGCACGCCGCCGCCGCCGTTGACCTGCACGTCGATGAAGCCGGGCAGCAGCCAGCCGCCGCCGAGGTCCCGCACCTTGCCGGCCTCGATCCGCGCCTGGCCCTCGGGCACCAGCGCCTGGATGCGCCCACTGCCGTCGAGCAGCACCGCCACGTCGTCATGGAAGCCGTCGTCCAGCAGGACGCGGCCGTTCACCAGGGCCTGGGTGGCCATCACACCGTCTCCGTGACCTTGTTGAGATGCGGCGGCAGGTCGGGGTTGTGCCCGCGCCGCAGTGCCAGCGCGTTGGCCGCGCGATAGAAACTCTGCACCACCAGCAGCGGCGCCAGCGCCGGATCCGGCGCGGCCGCCAGCGGCAACACCGTGCCGGCGCCGCCCTGCGGCGCATCGGCCGACGCCAGCCAGACCTGGGCACCGCGTTCGTGGAACTGCACGGCCGCGGCCTCGGCGTCGGCGCCGGTGGCGTCGGGCTGGGCGAAGGCCAGTACCGGGAAGCCGGGGCCGACCAGGGCCATCGGACCGTGCCGCACCTCGGCCGAACTGTAGGCTTCGGCATGCAGGCCGCAGGTTTCCTTGAACTTGAGCGCCGCCTCCTGGGCGGCGGCCAGGCCCAGGCCGCGGCCGAGGACGAACAGGTTGCGCGCATCGGCCAGGCCGTCGACCAGCGCAGACCAGTCCTGCGCCCAGGCATTGGCCATCGCTTCCGGCAACGCGTCGAGCGCGCGCAGCAACGCCGCGTCCCCGCTCCAGTGCGCCACCAGCTGGGCGATGGCCGAAAGCGAGGCCAGGTAGCTCTTGGTCGCCGCCACGCTGCGCTCCGGCCCGGCGCCCAGCGGCAGCACCGCGTCGGCCAGCGCCGCCAGCGGCGAGTCCTCGACGTTGACCAGTGCCACCACGCGTGCGCCGGCGGCGCGCGCGGCCTCGGCNTTGCGCAGCAGGTCGGGGCTGCGCCCGGACTGCGAGATCGCCAGGAACAGCGCCCCGCGCAGCTGCAGCGGTGCTGCATAGACCGAGCCCACCGAAGGCGACAGCGATGCGGTCACCACGCCCAGCCGGGTCTCGACCAGGTACTTGGC
>Ga0065721_10050887_pt1 | contig 17249 bp, 16 predicted proteins | sample Mesricmetagenome_FD_59108 | JGI IMG/M metagenome (GOLD analysis project Ga0065721, IMG submission 59108) | Mesophilic microbial community from rice straw/compost enrichment Sample: eDNA_1 v2 (version 2) | ecosystem: Engineered > Solid waste > Grass > Composting > Bioreactor | place: USA: Davis... | reverse complement strand
GGCGCCTGTTTTTCCGCCGCCTTCGGCAGCAATTACGCCAGCCACCGGCTGAAGAACGTCGGCTCCTGGGAGGTGACGATGGGCTCCTTCCTGTTCGGTGGCCTCATCGCATCTCCCTTCGTCGCACTGGTGCCGGTGCCGGCGCTGCCCGGGTTCATGGACATCGTCTACCTGCTGATCGCCGGCTGCGTGATGAGCGCAACGACCTATGTGCTGTATTTTAGGCTCGTCGGCTCGATCGGCGCGACGAAGGCAATCAGCGTCGAATTCGTGGTGACGGTGGTGGCTGTTTTTGTCGGTGCCGTTTTCCTGCAGGAGCCGCTGGCGCCGGTGCAGTTCGTCGGCGCGGCCGTCATCATCCTCGGCTGCGCGCTGGTGCTCGGCCTGTTTCCCTGGCAGCGGCCGAAGATCAGCCAGATTCCGGTGCCGCATCAGGACGGCGTGCCGTGACCGGCCCGATACAGCACTGCAATTTTAACGTTTGGCGCAACCTGAGGTAAAGTTCTTCATGCCATGCTCGCGAGCATGAGCAACTTTACGCTTGTCACCGTCCTCATTTCTGCGGCCGTCTTCACTGCAACGGGCGGATACACGCTGCTGCCGAAGTCGCTTTTCGATCCGAGTTGCAACATCAAGGGCAACATCTCGATTGGGACGGGCGAGAAGATCTACCATGTGCCCGGCCAGCATTATTACGCGGCGACGAAGATCAGCCCGCAGCACGGCGAGCGGTGGTTCTGCTCCGAACTGGAAGCGCGGCAAGCCGGCTGGCGCAGAGCCGGCTACTAGGCCTCACCCAATCTGCTTCAGGCGTTCCACCGCCATCAGCACCCGCTCGGGCGTGGCCGGAGCATCAAGCCGCGGGCAGACCGTGTAGTCCGCCACGCTTGCGACTGCCATGGAGATTGCCTCGAACACCGAGATCGCCAGCACGAAAGGTGGTTCACCCACCGCCTTGGAGCGGCCGATCGTCGGTTCGGCGTTCTCGGACCATTCCGCCAGCTTGACGTTGAACTCTTTCGGCCGGTCGGAGGCGAGCGGGATCTTGTAGGTGGAGGGTGCGTGGGTGCGCAGCCGCCCCTTGGCATCCCACCAGAGCTCTTCGGTCGTCAGCCAACCCATGCCCTGCACGAAGCCGCCTTCGATCTGGCCGATGTCGAGCGCCGGGTTCAGCGACCGGCCGACATCGTGGAGGATGTCGGTCCGGTCCACCAGGTATTCGCCCGTGAGCGTATCGATCGACACTTCCGAGCAGGCAGCGCCATAGGAGAAATAATAGAATGGCCGCCCGCGGCCGGCCTCGCGGTCCCAGTGGATCTTGGGCGTCTTGTAGAAGCCTGCGGCCGACAGGTGGACGCGGCCGTAATAGGCGGCGCGCACGAAGGTATCGAACGGCACGATTTCGCCGCCGATCCGCAGCCGGTTCGGCAGGAATTCCACCTCGCTGCGGTCGACCTCCCATTGCCGGCAGGCAAAGTCGATCAGCCGTTCCTTGATCTGGCGGGCTGCATCATAAGCGGCCATGCCGTTCAGGTCCGAGCCGGAGGAGGCGGCAGTGGCGGATGTATTCGGCACCTTGCCGGTGGTGGTGGCGGTGATCTTCACCCGGTCGATATCGACCTGGAAGGTATCGGCCACGACCTGCGCCACCTTGGTGTAGAGGCCCTGACCCATCTCGGTGCCGCCGTGGTTCAGGTGGATCGAGCCGTCCTGGTAGATATGCACCAGCGCGCCCGCCTGGTTATAGGCGGTCATGGTGAAGGAGATGCCGAACTTCACCGGCGTCAGCGCGATGCCCTTGCGGATTACCGGGCTGTTGGCGTTGAAATCGATGATCGCCTGGCGCCGCGCCTGGTAGTCGCAGGAGCTTTCCAGCTCCTCGACGATCCGGGCGATGACATTGTCCTCCACCTCCTGGTGGTAAGGCGTCGCGGTGCGACCCGAACCCTGCTGCCCGTAGAAATTCAGCTTGCGGATCTCGAGCGGATCCTTGCCCAGCGCGTAGGCGATTTCCTCGATCATCCGCTCGGCGCCCAGCACGCCCTGCGGTCCGCCGAAACCGCGAAACGCGGTGTTGGAAACCGTATGGGTCTTGAGCGGCTGCGATGTCAGGTGGACATGCGGGTAGAAATAGCTGGAGTCGGCGTGGAACAGCGCGCGGTCGGTCACCGGGCCGGAGAGGTCGGCGGAAAAACCGCAACGCGCCGCATAGGTGGCGTCCACCGCGTGGATGCGACCGTCCTCGTCAAAGGCGACGTCGTAATCGACCCGGAAGTCGTGGCGCTTGCCGGTGACCGTCATGTCCTCGTCGCGGTCCGGGCGGAACTTGACGGCACGCTTCAATTTCTTGGCGGCAACCGCGGCGAGGGCTGCGAAATGATTGCCCTGGGTTTCCTTGCCACCAAAACCGCCGCCCATGCGGCGCGTCCGGACTTCAACGGCATTGTTGGCGATGCCGAGCACATGCGCCACCATATGCTGCACTTCGCTCGGATGCTGCGTTGACGACCAGACGATGATGTCTTCGTCTTCGCCGGGAATGGCGAGCGCAATCTGGCCTTCCAGATAAAAATGCTCCTGGCCCCCGATCGACATCGAGCCCTGGATGCGCAGCGGCGCCTTTTCGATCTCGGTTTCCGGCTCGCCGCGCTTCAGCACCATCGGCTCCACCACCAGCGGTGCGCCATTGTCGCGGGCGCCGTCGATGTCGGTCCAGTGCGGCAGGTCGCGGTATTCGATGCGCGCCAGCCGCGCCGCCCTGCGGGCCTGGTCGCGGGTTTCGGCAACCACGGCGAAGATCGGCTGGCCGTGGAACTGCACGTCCCTGGTGGCCAGCAACGGCTCGTCATGCCGGCCGGTCGAGGCGACGTCGTTGAAGCCGGGAATATCGTCTCCGGTCAGGACGCAGACAACACCGGGTGCGGTTTCCACGCCGGAGAGGTCGATCGAGACGAGCTCTGCATGGGCACGGTCGGAGAGGCCAAGCCCCATATGCAGCGTACCGATCGGCTCCGGAATGTCATCGATGTAGTCGGCGGTGCCGGTGACGTGCTTGTGCGCCGAGTCATGGCGCAGCGGCGCGTGCATCGGGCCGTTGATGATTGGCTTGGTGGTGAAGGTGGACTTGTCCATCACGCTTCCTCCAGCTCGAAGCGGCGCAGTTCGTGGCCCTGGCCGGCGGTCTCCAGGAAGAAGCGCGTAAGCAGGTTTTTCGCCGTGAGGCTGCGGTATTCGGCCGATGCGCGCCAGTCGCTCAGCGGCTGGTAATCCTGGTCGAAGGCATCGCGCACCGCCGAGATCACGCCCCAGCTCCAGGCCTGGCCAAGCAGCGCCTGCTCCACCTGGCGGGCGCGCTTGGGCGTTCCCGCCATGCCGCCAAAGGCGATGCGGATGCTCGCTACCTTGCCTTCGTCATCAAGGCGCAGGTTGAAGGCACCGCAAAGCGCCGAGATATCCTCGTCGCGACGCTTGGAGATCTTGTAGACCGCGAAGTGGCTGTTGTCGCGCGGGCGCGGCACGAAGACCTTTTCAACGAACTCGCCGGCGAGACGATCCTGCTTGCCGTAGCTCAGGAAGAAATCTTCCAGCGGAATGGTGCGGCGGCCGGAATGTGTCCGCAGCGTCAGTTCCGCACCGAGCGCGATGAGAGGTGGCGGCGTGTCGCCGATCGGCGAGCCGTTGGCGATGTTGCCGCCGATGGTGCCCATGTTGCGGACCTGCTGGCCGCCGATCCGGTCAATCAATCTCCCGAACGCGGGGATCTCGTCGGCGATCTTGTCGAGCGCCTGGCTGTAGCTGACACCGGCGCCGATGGTGATGCCGTTTTCGTCGACTTCGACGGACTGCAACTCGGTGAGGTGGTTGATGAAGATCACCGGGTCGAGCTGGCGCATCTGCTTTGTCACCCACAGGCCGACATCCGTCGCGCCGGCCACGATGGTGGCCTTGGGTTCTTCGGCAAGCACTTCGGCAAAAGCGGCCACGGAGGCCGGGATGATCGAGCGCGCACCGTCCTTGGTAACGACGATGGTGCCGTTCTCGGACTGGATCGACCAGAGCTTTGCCATGATCTGGATGCGGTCGCGCTCCAGCGGGTCGAACAGCGAGCTTGGACGGTTGGCGGCAACCTGTTCGGCAGCCTTGACGATCGGTTCATAACCGGTGCAGCGACAGAGATTGCCCTGCAGGGCGCTTTCGATCTCGGCGCGGGTCGGCGCGTCGTTGGAAAGCCACAGGCCGTACAGCGACATCACGAAGCCCGGGGTGCAGAAGCCGCATTGCGAGCCATGGCAATCCACCATGGCCTGCTGCACCGGGTGCAGCGCGCCGTCGCGGCCGGCCAGGTGCTCGACCGTCACCACATGGGTGCCGTGCAGGGAGCCGAGGAAACGAATGCAGGCATTGACGCTTTCGTAGCGCAGGCCGTGCTCCGTCAGACGCCCGACGAGAACGGTGCAGGCGCCGCAATCGCCTTCGGCGCAGCCTTCCTTCGTTCCCGTCAGCCGCCGCTTCAGGCGCAGATAATCCAGAAGAGTCTCCGTGGGGCCGAAATCGCCCAATGTCACTTCTTCTGCGTTCAGGATGAAGCGGATGGCTTCGCTCATTTGTCTCCTTCGTCTGCCGTTGCCGGCTACAAACTATCAACCGCTGACATTACTGCGCGGTCCAGCCGCCGTCTATGGAGATATGCGTGCCTGTCACGCTCCTGGCAGCATCGCTGGCAAGATAAATGGCGGCGGCAGCCACTTCCTCAATGGCGACGAACTCCTTGGTGGCCTGCAACCGCAGCATGATCTCGTCCTTCACCTGCGCTTCGCTGATGCCTTTTTCGCGGGCCTGGTCCGGGATCTGTTTTTCCACCAGCGGGGTCAGCACGTAGCCGGGGCAGATGGCGTTGACGGTGATCCCGGTTGTCGCAAGTTCCAGGGCCGCAGTCTTTGTAAGGCCCATGATGCCATGCTTGGCCGCCACGTAAGCCGATTTGAACGGCGAGGCGACAAGCCCGTGGGCGGAAGCCACGTTGATGATGCGTCCCTTGCCGCTCGCCTTCATGAGCGGGATCGTGTGGCGCATCGTATGGAATGCCGATGACAAAAGGATGGCGATCAGCTGGTCCCATTTCTCCGGCGGAAATTCCTCGATCCGCGCCACATGCTGGATGCCGGCATTGTTGACGAGCACGTCGATCGTGCCGAAGCGGTCGGCCGTCGTCTTGATCAGATCCTCGATCTCGGCCGGCTTGGTCATATCGGCGCCGTGGTAGAGCACCGTGCCGGAGCCGAGGCTGTCGAGGTCCTTGCACGCGGCTTCGATCGCGTCCTTATCGCCGAAGCCGTTGATGACGACATTTGCGCCGTCAGTGGTGAAGGCTTTCGCGATTCCAAGCCCGATGCCTGAGGTTGAGCCGGTAACGACGACCGTTCTCGCCATTCTGAAAATCTCCCTGCGGGCGGTGTTCTGTTGCGCCGCACCTCGGCGTGCAGGTTATGCGCAAACCGGGCGGGCTGGCAATCCGCCCGCCGGCGATCGGTGGTTGTGCCTCTGCTCGCAATTTCGTTTGACCCTGTTGTTTCCATCTGCTCAAACGACGCAAAACGCTGACGATCATGGGAGGAACGGCATGGCGGGTTATGTTCTGGCAATCGATCAGGGGACGACCTCGACCAGGGCGATCGTCTTCGACGGCGAGATGAAGATCGTCGGCATCGGCCAGAAGGAATTCACCCAGATCTTTCCGCGTTCCGGCTGGGTGGAGCATGACCCCGAAGAGATCTGGGAAACGGTGTTGTGGACCGTCAAGCAGGCCCTGAAGGAGGCCAAGCTGGAGGCTTCCGAGATTGCCGCCATCGGCATCACCAACCAGCGCGAAACCGTGGTGGTCTGGGAGCGTGACAGCGGCAAGCCGATCCACAATGCCATCGTCTGGCAGGACCGTCGCACAGCAAGTTATTGCGAGAAGCTGAAGCGCCAGGACCTCGAAAAGCTCTTCACCCGCCGCACCGGCCTGCTGCTCGACCCATATTTCTCCGGCACCAAGCTGTCCTGGATGCTCGCCAACGTCAAAGGCGCACGGGCGAGGGCGGCCAAGGGCGAACTCTGCTTCGGCACCATCGATACCTTCCTCATCTGGCGTCTGACCGGCGGCAAGAGCTTCGTCACCGATGCGACGAACGCGTCGCGCACGCTGATCTACAATATCGGCAGCAACGAATGGGACGAGGACCTGCTGGAGATCCTGCGCATCCCCGCCGCCATGCTGCCGGAGGTAAAGGATTGCGCTGACGACTTCGGCGTTACCGACGAGAGCCTTTTTGGCGCCGCGATCCCGATCCTAGGCGTCGCCGGCGACCAGCAGGCGGCCACGATCGGCCAGGCCTGCTTCGAACCGGGCATGATGAAATCCACCTACGGCACCGGCTGCTTTGCGGTGTTGAACACCGGCGTCGACATGGTGCGCTCGAAGAACCGCCTGCTGACGACGATTGCCTATCGCCTCGACGGCGAAACGACGTATGCGCTGGAAGGCTCGATCTTCATTGCCGGCGCCGCGGTGCAATGGCTGCGCGATGGGCTCGGCATCATCGAAAAAGCGAGTCAGTCCGGTGACTTGGCGGAAGACGCCGATCCTCAACAGGAAGTTTACCTCGTGCCGGCCTTCACGGGTCTTGGCGCACCGCATTGGGATGCCGAGGCGCGCGGCGCGATCTATGGCCTGACGCGCTCGACGGGCCCCGCCGAACTGTCTCGCGCGGCGCTTGAGGCTGTCTGCTACCAGACCCGCGACCTGCTCGACGCGATGCAGAAGGACTGGCGCTCCTATGATGGCGATACGGTGTTGCGCGTCGATGGCGGCATGGTCGCTTCCGACTGGACGATGCAGCGGCTCTCCGACCTCCTCGACGCACCGGTCGACCGGCCGACGATCCTCGAAACCACGGCACTCGGCGCCGCCTGGCTTGCCGGCTCCAAAGCCGGTGTCTGGCCTGACCGCAAGGCCTTTGCCAAGAGCTGGGCGCGACAGCGGCGCTTCGAACCGCAGATGGACGAGAAGACCCGGGCAGCGAAGATCCGCGGCTGGAAGGATGCCGTGAAGCGGACGCTGACGGCGCGCTAAAGCTATCCAAGCTCAAGAAAATCAAGTGAAAAACGGGTGGCGCCATTTTCGCACCACCTTTGATGCCCTATTGTGCGTCCGACTTCACAAAGGGTTCATGATGTTTCGGATTTCGAAGATCGTCGCATGTTTGCTCGTGCTGAGTGCAACCCTGGCCTTCGGGCGGGCCGCTCAAGCCGGCTACGCACATTTCATCTACGACGTGAAGACGAACCAGGTTCTGGCCTCCGAAAATGCCAATGAGCTGAACCATCCGGCGTCTCTCACCAAGATGATGACGCTCTACATGACCTTCGAGGCGCTCAAGGCACGCCGTGTTGCCTGGGACCAGGACATCCTCATCACCCCGAACGCGGCGTCCAAGATCCCGTCGAAGCTCGGCGTTCCCGCCGGCCGTACGATCACCGTGCGCGAGGCGGTGGAGGCGATGATCGTGCGCTCCGCCAATGATGCGGCCGCTGCCATGGGTGATTTCCTCGGCGGCACGGAAGAACAGTTCGGCCAGATGATGACCCGCAGGGCGCGCCAGCTCGGCATGAGCCGCACGGTGTTTCGCAATGCTTCGGGCCTGCCGGATGATGCACAGGTGACGACAGCCCGGGACATGGCGGTGCTGGCGCTCGCGCTGATCCGCGATTTCCCCCGCGAATACCAGCTGTTTTCCATGCGCAACATGGAGTTCCGCGGCAAGCGCCTGCGCGGCCATAACAACCTGATGTATCGCTATCCCGGCATGGATGGCGTCAAAACCGGCTACATCAAGGCTTCAGGCTTCAACATCGCAAGCGCGGTGACGATCGACGGGCGCCGGGTCATTGGCGTAGTGATGGGCGGCAAGACGGCACGCGCGCGCGACGACCGCATGGCGGCTCTTCTCGACCAGTATGTTCCGAGCAACCGCCTTTCGGTGGATGGCGCGCTTGTCGCGGCACAGGAGCAGAAGCAGACGGCCGAGCAGCCGGCGCCTCTCGCCTTTGCGACAGCGCCACGCAAGCAGATCACGATGAACCCGGGTTCCGCTGCCGGACAGCCGGCCCGTGCTTCAATCGCCAATCTTTATGCAGCGCCGAGCCAGGGCGTGCCGCCGAAGAACCTTCCGCTGCAGAACCCGCAGGTGGCCGCCGTTGCGCCCGTTGCGCCCCAGGCGCAGGATTCGCTCTGGCGGGTCCAGATCGCGGCCGGCATCACCAAGGCCTCGGCCGTCAACATGATCGACAAGGCGATCAGCTTGCTTTCCGGCTTCAACAGCGTTTCACCGCTGATCGAGGCGGCCACCTATAACGGCAAGCAGGCCTATAACGCCCGCCTTGCGGGGTTTGCCGATCGTGAGACGGCAACCCGAGCCTGCACCGTACTGCAGGCAAAATCCATGAACTGTTTCGTGGTCCGCTAGTCGATCACTTCGCCGGGATAAACGCCCCAGAGCAGCGTCTGGTCGATGAAGCCCGACAAGTGCCTGTCGCGCAGGCTGACGCGGCACCAGTTCCCGTCGCAATCGAGAATGTCGAGACGGACCTTCGGCGACAGCCTGGCGATCATCCGTGCCTTGGGTCTTGGACGCTCGTTCAGGTCCGCCGGCTGGTCGAGCCATGGTCCGACGACGGCGGTGCGCTTGCTGGACAGGAGCGGGGCGAGCATCCACCCCGTCGCGCCGTCCTGGTCGCGCACGCGCCGCCAGTTGCCGTATTCCTCGGTAATCTCCATCGGCAGGCCGCGTGCGGAATAGACCCATTTCGTCGGATAGTCGGTGGAGGGGCCGACCCGCATGTTGGCTCGCTCCGACCTCAGCGACACAAAACGTGGAATGGGGAAGCCCGTGACGCGGCCCTTCGGCCATGAGGCGTTGAAGGCAGGCTTCTTGTGCTCGTCGGATTTGGCCGCCAGTGGATTGGCAAGAAGGGTGAGCGCGACAAGCGCAGACGCAAATACAGAAAGGCTCTTCATCGATCCGTCGCAGTTGCAGGCCGGCTTGCATCGCCGGCTCCGGATCGGACATGGCCTTCCGTTGGTTAAGAATGTGTTGACGCCATGGCCTGGCGCCAACACGTCTTTCTCACGATGCCGTCAGGCCGGGCGCTTGGGAATTTCCAGGCCACGCTGCACGGCAGGGCGGGCAAGGCCGCGTTCCAGCCACTTCGGCACGTTCTTCAACGGGTCGTATTCCACCAGTTCACCGGCGCCATAAAAGCCGATCAGGTTGCGAACCCAGCCCAGCATGGAGATGTCGGCGATCGTGTATTCGTCGCCCATGATCCAGTCGCGGCCTTCAAGCCGCGTTTCCAGCACGCGGATGATGCGGTGGGACTCCTTGGCGTAGCGATCGCGCGGGCGCTTGTCCTCGTATTCGCGGCCGGCAAACTTGTGGAAGAAGCCGAGCTGCCCGAACATGGGACCCAGGCCGCCCATCTGGAACATCACCCACTGGATGGTCTCATAGCGGCGGGCGGGATCGGCCGGCAGCAGCTTGCCGGTCTTCTCGGCGAGGTAGATCAGGATCGCGCCGGATTCGAACAGCGCCAGTGGCTTTCCGCCCGGGCCGTTCGGGTCGAGGATCGCGGGGATCTTGCCGTTCGGGTTGAGCGACAGGTATTCCGGCCCCCAGGTCTCGTTCTCGCCGATATTGATGAAATGCGGCTCGTAGGGCAGGCCGATCTCTTCCAGCATGATCGAGACTTTGACGCCGTTCGGGGTCGGCGTCGAATAAAGCTGCAGGACATTCGGGTCCTGCGCCGGCCACTTGGAAGTGATGGGGAAAGCGGAAAGATCGGCCATCGTTTGTCCTTCGAGCTGAAATGTTCCCGGAACATATAAGCATGCCCGGCGCACCCGCCAGCGGCCCTCCGAGAATTTATTGATGCAGCCTGTCGGGTGAGCCGCTAGGCTTTCGTCTTCCACTCAAGAGGAGGCGACAATGCTTTATGCGATCCTGTGTTATGCCCATGAGGAAACCGTCTTTGCCTGGTCCAAGGAGGAGGAAGAGGCGGTCATGGGCAAGCTCATGGAAGTCCAGGAGCCGTTGATGAAGGCCGGCAAGCTCGGTCCCGTCGGCCGGCTCATGCCGACCACGGCGGCGACCACCGTGCGCAAGGGCAAGGAAGAGCCGCTCGTGCTCGACGGGCCGTTTGCGGAGACGAAGGAAGTGCTGCTCGGCTTCTACACGATGGAAGCAGACACGCTCGACGAGGTCGTCGCTTTCTCCAAGAAGCTCTCGGAGGTCAATCCCGGCTCGTCGTCCTATGAAATCCGGCCCTTCTATGTGTTCCACCCGAACGAACTGGGCAAACGCGAGACTTCGACATGACCGACATTGCCTGGATCGAACTTGCCCTGACGGCGGCCCGCCCGCAGGCCGTCGGCGCGCTCCTGCGCTACTTTCGCGATCTCGATACCGCGGAAGAGGCCTTCCAGGAGGCCTGCCTGCGGGCGATCCGGACATGGCCCGAAAAGGGCCCGCCGCGCGACCCGGCGGCATGGTTGATCTTCGTTGGCCGCAACAGCGGCGTTGATGCGATCCGCAAGCGCGCCAGGAACGAGCCGCTGCCGGAGGAAGAAGCCTTCTCGGATCTCTCCGACGCGGAGGGCGACATGGCCGACCGGCTGGACAGTTCGCATTACCGCGACGACATCCTGCGGCTGATGTTCATCTGCTGCCATCCGGACCTTCCCAACACGCAGCAGATCGCGCTGGCGCTGCGCATCGTGTCCGGCCTGACGGTGCCCCAGATCGCCCGCGCCTTCCTTGTCGGCGAAAGCGCGATGGAGCAGCGCATCACTCGCGCGAAGGCGCGTGTCGCCAAGGCCGGCATACCCTTCGAGACCCCGGGAGCCGCCGAGCGGGTGGAACGGCTCGGGGTCGTCTCCTCGATGATCTACCTCGTGTTCAACGAGGGGTATTCCGCCGGTATCGTCAATCCGGATAGTGCGGCCTTCTGCGACGAGGCGATCCGGCTCGCCCGCCTGCTGCTGCGGATCTTCCCCGGCGACCCGGAACTGATGGGTCTGCTGGCGCTGATGCTGCTGCAGCATTCGCGGGCCGCTGCGCGCTTTGATGTGGCCGGCCAGATCGTGCTTCTCGAAGACCAGGACCGGACGCGCTGGGACCGCAAGCTGATCAACGAAGCACTGGCGCTTCTCGACAAGGCGATCCGCCACCGGCAGCCGGGGCCATATCAGGTGCAGGCGGCGATCACCGCGCTGCATGCCCGCGCTCCGAGCGCGCAAGAGACCGATTGGCAGGAGATCGTCCTGCTCTACGACCTGTTGGAGCGCATCCAGCCGTCCCCGGTCGTATCTCTCAACAAGGCTGTGGCGGTTTCCAAGCTGAAGGGGCCGGATGCCGGGCTTGAATTGCTGGAACCGCTTGCCGAACGGCTGCAAAGCTATTTCTATTTCCATGGCGTGAAGGGCGGCTTGCTGATGCAGGCGGGGCGGAACCGCGAGGCGCGCGACGCTTTCGACCGGGCGATCGCGCTTGCCAATTCGCCGGCCGAATGCGCCCATATCCGCCAGCAGATCGACAAGTTGAGCGTCGCCGAACCGCTCTGACCGCTTGCTGCGAAAAAAACTGCCGGCGGTTGTCGGATGGCGCCTGCGTCACGCGTCCTCAGGTTCGTAATCACCAACCAGCATCAATGCGAAGGGAGACGGAACATGAACGCATCAAATCCAAGATATTCGCTGCAGATCGTGCGCGAGATGAACGTATCGCCCGAGAAGCTGTTCAAGGCCTGGACGACACCGGAGCGCATGGGCGAATGGTTCTGCCCGAAGCCCTGGAAGGTGACCGAGGCCCGCCTCGACGTTCGTCCGGGCGGCTCGAACTACATCCTGATGGAAGGCCCGGATGGCGAGAAGGCGCCGAACCATGGCGTGTATCTGGAGGTCGTGCCGAACCGGAAGCTCGTGATGACCGACGCCTATACCAGCGCCTGGGTTCCGTCGGAGAAACCCTTCATGACCGCCGTGGTGGAGTTCGAGGACCTCGGCAACGGCCGCACGCGTTATGTCGCGACCGCGCTCCACTGGACGGAAGAGGACATGAGGACCCATGAGGAGATGGGCTTCCACGAAGGCTGGGGCATCGTGGCCGGCCAACTCGAGGAGATCGCCAAGACCTTCTGAGCTCAACCGAAATCTGCACAAGCTGCGACTTTGATTCAGCCGGAGCCATGAACCGGCTGAATTCCTTCAGTTCTTGGTTTCGGGCAATGGACTTGGAAGAAGCGCGTCCTACATTGCTCGCCAGTTTCGTCCAGAGCTGGAGCATCGTTTGGCAGCCGACACACCGCAGAACCAGACCTCGCAGTTCCCGAATGGTGGAGGCCATACCGGCGAACTCATCCGGTCCTTCGACTGGTCGAAGACGCCGCTCGGGCCAATCTCCAACTGGCCGGAAAGCCTGAAGACTGTCACCAACATGCTGCTGCAGTCGCCGGTGCCGATCGTGCTCCTGTGGGGCGAAGACGGCATCATGATCTACAATGACGCCTATTCCGGTTTTGCCGGCAGTCGCCATCCGCAGCTCCTCGGCTCCAAGGTGCGCGAAGGCTGGGCGGAGATTGCCGACTTCAACGACAATGTCATGCGGGTCGGGCTGTCGGGGCGCACGCTTGCCTACGAAAACCAGGAGCTGACGCTGATCCGCCACGGCAAGCCGGCACCGGTTTGGATGAACCTCGATTATTCGCCGGTCATGGACGAAAGCGGCAAGCCGGCCGGCGTGATCGCCATCGTGGTGGAAACCACCAAGCAGGTGCTGGCGCAGCGGCAGCTGCGCGAAAGCGAGGAACGGTTCCGCGCGCTGACCAGTGCCACGTCCGACATCATCTACCAGTTCAGCGCCGACTGGAAGGAAATGCGCGCGCTCGATGGCCGCGGGCTTTTGAGCGACACCGAGCGCCCGACGATCAATTGGCAGGAAACCTATCTACTGCCGGAAGACCGGCCGGCGGTCCTGGCGAAGGTCGAGGAAGCGATCCGCACCAAGAGCGTCTTCCAGCTTGAGCATCGCGTCCGTCAGGCCGATGGTGGCCTCGGCTGGATGTTGTCCCGCGCCGTGCCGATCATGGACGAGAAAGGCGAGATCGTCGAATGGTTCGGGGCGGCGACCGATACGACCGAGAGGCGGCAGTACGAAGAGCATCTCCGCTTGGTGGTCCATGAGCTCAACCACCGGGTCAAGAACAACCTGGCGATGACCCAGGCCATTGCGGCGCAGACCTTCCGCGGCGATATCGACCTCAAGGAAGCACAGAACCGCTTCGCCTCGCGCATGGTGGCGTTGGGCCAGGCGAACGACCTTCTGACCGGAGAACGCTGGGTCGGTGCCTCGCTGGGCGGTGCGATCGAACAGGCGATCAAGCCGCATGCGCCGGATGACGGACGCTGCACCGTCGAAGGCGACGAGGACGTCAAGCTGTCGCCAAAAACCGCGCTTGCCCTGACGCTTGCCATGCATGAACTTGCGACGAATGCGCTGAAATACGGCGCGTGGTCGAACGGCGAGGGCCGGGTCGATGTCCGCTGGTCGACAGGGAACGACGCCGAAGGCAAGCGACGCCTGCGGATCGAATGGCGCGAAAGCGGTGGCCCGGACGTGCGGCCGCCGGCGCGCCGGGGTTTCGGTTCGGTGCTGATCGAGCGCGGCCTTGCCCGCGAGATGGGCGGCACCGTGACGATGGAATACCTGCCCACCGGCCTGGTCTGCACGGTGGAGGCACCCGAAAACCTTTATGCGGAGCGGTAGCGCATGCCACTCCGCATCCTCGTCGTCGAAGACGAGATGACAATTGCTTTGATGATCGAGGACATGCTGATCCAGCTCGGGCATGAGGTGGTCGAGCTGGCCATGCGCCTGCCGCGGGCCGAGGAACTGGCGCGCCAGGCCGCCTTCGACCTCGCCTTGCTCGACGTCAACCTCGATGGGCGCAAGTCCTTCCCCGTGGCCGATGTCCTTTCCGCGCGCGGCATCCCCTTCGTGTTTGCCACCGGTTATGGCGCAAGCGGGCTGGAGAACGGCTATTCCCATTGCCCGGTGGTTACCAAGCCGTTCATGATGGAAGACCTGAAAACGGTGATCGACAGCCTTCCTCTGCCGCGCGCGTAGTGGCCGGACCTATCGAATATTTCGATCCGCCGGTTCGAGAGAATGCGGTTTGTGCACGAAGCTGGCCGCCCCTATCTGAGGGGCACCCCACGAAACGGATCTATGCCATGGAACTCGGACTGCATACTTTCGGTGATGTCGATGCCGCTGCCGCCAACAAGGGCGCGGAAGGCGCGCGCCGCATCAAGAACCTGCTGGAGGAGATCGAACTCGCCGACCAGGTGGGGCTCGATGTCTTCGGGTTCGGCGAGCACCACCGGCCGGATTATGTGATCTCGTCGCCTGCCACCGTGTTGGCCGCCTCTGCCGCCCGGACCAAGAACATCCGCCTCACGAGCGCGGTGACGGTCTTGTCTTCGGATGATCCGGTGCGCGTCTTCCAGGAGTTTGCGACGCTTGACCTCATCTCGAATGGCCGGGCGGAAATCATGGCAGGCCGGGGCTCCTTCATCGAGTCCTATCCGCTGTTCGGTTACGACCTCGGCGACTATGACCAGCTGTTCACCGAAAAGCTTGACCTGCTGCTGGCGCTGCGGGAACAGGAGGTCGTCACCTGGTCCGGCCAGACCCGTGCGCCGATCAACGGGCGCGGTGTTTATCCGCGGCCGCTCCAGGATCCGCTTCCGGTCTGGATCGCCGTTGGCGGCACGCCGCAATCGGTTGCCCGGGCCGGCGCCATGGGGCTGCCGCTCGCGGTCGCCATCATCGGCGGCGAATATCCGCGCTTTGCACCGTTCTTCAATCTCTACCGCGAGGCGGCACGCAGGGCAGGGCATGACCCGGCGACGCTGAAGACCAGCATCAACGTGCATGGCTTCATCGCCGATACGACCGAGGCCGCTGCCGACACATTCTACGGCCCGCAGGCGGAGGTGATGAACCGGATCGGCCGCGAGCGCGGCTGGGGTCCCACGAACCGGGCGCATTTTGACCAGGCGCGCTCGCCGCTTGGCAATCTCTTCGTCGGCGAGCCGGAACTGGTGGCGGAAAAGATCATCGCCGCGCACAAGGTGTTCGGCATGGATCGCTTCCTGTTGCAGATGGCGATCGGGCCCATGCCGCATGACCAGATCATGCGCGGGATCGAACTCTACGGCACGAAAGTCGCGCCAATCGTCAGAAAAGAATTGACGGGCTCGGCCGATGGCGCGAAACCGGCCGCGCTGACGAACTAAGAATTGCAAGGCATGTCATGGTTATTACCACCGAACACGAACTGGCGAAGCTGAAGGAAATCGGCCGCCTTTGCGCACAGGCCGTGGAAACCATGGCCAAGGCGCTGGAGCCGGGCATCACCACCCGTGAACTCGATGACATCGGTCGCAAGCTTCTCGAAGACAATGGTGCGCAGTCGGCGCCGGAGACCTGCTACCAGTTTCCAGGCGCGACCTGCATCAGCGTCAACGAGGAAGTGGCGCATGGCATTCCGGGCGACCGGGTGATCCAGGCTGGTGACCTCGTCAATATCGACGTTTCGGCGGTGAAGGATGGCTTCTACGGTGATACCGGCGCGTCCTACGCGGTACCGCCGGTGACGCGCGAGGTCGAAAAGCTTTGCCGTGACGGCCGCCGCGCGCTCTGGACCGGCTTGCAGCAGGTGAAGACCGGCAAACCGATCGCCGGCATCGGCAATGCGATCGGCGCGTTCGCCAAGAAGAACCGCTATACGTTGATCACCAACCTTTCGAGCCACGGCATCGGTCTGACGCTGCATGACGAGCCGAAGGAGATTCCGACATGGCCGGACCGCAGCGAGCGGCGGGTGATGGAGGAGGGGCTGGTGTTCACGGTCGAGCCGTTCCTGTCGCTTGGCGCGGAATGGGCAGAGGACGGTGGCAACGGCGACGTCTGGACACTTTACAGCGATCCGCGTGCGCTCACCGTGCAGTACGAACACACGGTGGTTGCGACCCGAAACGGGCCGCTGATCCTGACATTGGCTGCTTAAGGTGAAGGTGGGAGCGGGCTGAGGCTTAGCTCAGCTTGTTCTTCTGCGCGGCGATCTCTGCACTCCGGTAGAAGGCGTCGACGCGTTCTTCATTGAGCTGGTTGAGGAGCTGGCGCATATGGACGCGCGCTGCGCTCTCCATCAACTGGGCAAAAGCCGCATGGCCAATCGCATCAGCTTTGAGAAGCTGGGCGATCAATGGATCGTTCAGGACTTCGCTGATCGATAGGTCACGTTCCATGGGCAATCCTCCGCCATCACCATGACGACAGGGGTAGGTTGCGCTTCATTCATGTCAGGAACAAGACGAAAGTCGCATTGCGGCGCATCAATTCGTTTCCGCAGCGCGACTCCATCGAGCGATGGTAATCCGACGATCCTATCAGCGTCGTTCAACCAGCGATGAGATTTGCTGATTTGCCCTTCACGACGCAGGCTTGCATTATGCCGGGATGCTTCAACAGACCTGCCGAAACCACCGCCCGCTGCTGATCGGCCTTTCCGGCACCATCGTCATGGCGAGCGCCATGGGTTTTGGGCGCTTCGTCTATACGCCGATCCTGCCCGGCATGATGGTCGGTATCCCGATCAGTGCCGCCAATGCCGGGTTGATTGCGGCCGGCAACTTTGGCGGTTATCTCGCAGGCGCCATCCTCTCGGCTTATGGCTGGGCGGCGGGGCGGGAGCGCAAGGTGGCGCTTTGGGGGCTGCTTGCAAGCGCGCTTCTGCTGTTTGCCATGGCCGCGACGACCTCGGTCGCCGCCTTCATCGCCATCCGTTTCCTCGCAGGCATGGCGAGCGCCCTGTCGATGGTGTTTGCGTCCTCCCTGGTGCTGCCTTACGCGGCCGAGCGGGAAGAGGTGAACATGCTGCATTTCGGCGGGGTGGGGGTTGGCATTGCCTTGTCCTCCGCCCTTGTGTTCGGCATCAACATGGTGGCCGGTGACGGCGCGCATGGCTGGCGCACCGAATGGATCGCCAGTGGTCTGGTTGTGCTCCTCGCGCTGGCCCTGGCGGCATGGCTTTTGCCCCGGCAACCGACCGGCGCCGCAAGCCGACCCGAGCCGCGACTGGTGTGGCGG